>ERZ1370068.10373-contig-9079_pt1 | contig 29411 bp, 46 predicted proteins | sample MGYA00561227_ERZ1370068 | MGnify/ENA primary metagenome ERZ1370068 (study PRJEB38410, sample SAMEA6850437) | metagenome | study: Metagenomic assessment of the ecological functions of the soil: analysis of the soil microbiota associated with the...
GTTATTACTTCGTTCAGTTACGTATTGCTCATCGCCGGCTCCGCGAGCGAGGCGATCATCACCTCGCGGCTCGATCCGATGCCGCCGAAGCTCGTGCCGACGTCGAGGCCCGGCGAGCGCCAGATAGAAGCGTGCGCTGGCGAGCAGCGCGATGATTGCGATGAGATCGGCCGACCAGGAGAACAGCAGGCCGGTGCGGAATGTCGGCACCAGCGAGGCCGCGACCCACGTGGCGGCGAAGACCGAGATGAGGGAATGACGCGGAACAGCCAGGAGGCGGTATCCGCCAGCACCACCTCCTTGCAGCATCAGCCGGACCAGATCGCGATACGGCTGAATGCAGCGGCGGGCCCTGCCGGCAGCGCAACAGCCGCGCCTTCACCTTGCGCACGAAGCCGGTGAGCAGCGGCGCCAGCAGTAGCACCAGCAGCATCTGCGCGCCCTGGACGGCGAGATCGCGGATCAGGACCATATGCGCGAGCACCAGAGAGGCAGCGACGACGAGGGCGCACGAAGACGAGGCTCAGGAACTGGCGGATGGTCAGGAACTGCAGGCGGTTGAGCTGGTCGGCGGCAAAGCCGATTGCCGCTGGCCGAGCGGCGCATAGAAGCATGTCCCAGATCGAGATCGCGCAGCGCTCACGGTGAGCCGTGCCGGGCGCGTGTCGCCGGGCGGCGGCATGTCGACGCGTCTCGCGGGCGCGGAACACGACGGCTGCCGAATACGCGGCGGATCGGCTGGGCGAAGCTGCACGGCGGTGTATTGCGTCGCCGGGCTTGGCATCAGGATAGCCGCAGTCCCAGGCCGGGCCGCGGCGCACCGCGTCGCGAGGCGAAGCGGTGGATCGCTGACGCGGCCAGTGCGCCGAGATGACCGATGAAGACGAAGACCAGCAGGCCGTTGTAGGAGCTGCGGCTTTCGGCGATCGGCACGATCGACAGCCATTGCGGCGCCGATCTGCGCCGGCATGCGGTCGCCGATGAGCGCCTGCGCTCACCGGCGCCAGCGCATCGATGAACAGGCCCGGGCAGGATTCCGGCCAGCAGGCAAAGCGCCGCGAAGCAGAACATCGCCGCGAGCGAGACGCGGTCGGTCTCCTGCGCGTTGGCGGCGACGTGCGTGCGCGGGCGGCCGAGGAAGGTCACGCCGAACGCCTTGACGAAGCAGGCGGCCGCCAGCGCGGCCGACAAGCGCCAGCATCGCGCCGACAGCCGGCACCAGGAACTTCGAGCCCCAGTGACGGCAGCTGCGGGGCTGAGCAGGATCGCCTGGAAGGTCAGCCACTCGGAGACGAAGCCGTTGAGCGGCGGCAGCGCCGAGATCGCCACGCAGCCGATCGAGGAACGCGAAGGCGGTCATGCGGCATTCGATGGATGAGGCCGCCGAGATGCTCCATGTCGCGTTCGCCGGTCGCGCGTGAGCACGGCGCCGGCGCCGAAGAACAACAGGCTCTTGAACAGCGAATGATTGAAGACGTGGAACAGCGGCCGCGGTCGAACGCCAGCGCCGCGGCGGCACGGCATGCCGTGCGCCGCGAAGGCGAGCGCAAGGCCAAGGCCGATGAAGATGATGCCGATGTTCTCGACCGTGTGGTAGGCGAGCAGCCGTTTGAGGTCGTGCTGCATCAGCGCGTGCAGCACGCCCATCAGCGCCGGTGATGCCGCCGAGCGGCCAGCACGACGATGCTCCACCACCAGGCCGGCGGGCCGAGCAGGTCGAAGCACGATGCGCATGAAGCCGTAGACGGCGACCTTGGTCATCACGCCGCTCATCAGGCGCGGAGACGTGGCTCGGCGCGGCCGGATGCGCGAGCGGCAGCCACACGTGCAGCGGCACGAGCCCGGCCTTCGAGCCGGCACCGATCAGCACCGAGGATGAGGACCAGACGCGCCGAGCGCGGTCGGATGCTGCGGCGCGATATCGCGCGAACGCATAGCCGCCGTCGGGGCCGGCGAGCAAGCCGAAGGCCAGCAGCAGTGCAGAGCGTGCCGAAGCTCGCCATCACGAGATAGATGAAGCCCGCGCGCACGGTTTTCGGGATCGCGGTGGTGCGCCATCACCAGCGCCCACGACGATGAGCGACATGAACTCCCAGCGAGACAGAAACGTGAAGGCGTCGTCGGCCAGCACGACGACAAGGTTCATGCCGGCGAGAAACGCCGGATAGAACGGCAGCACGCGGCCGGGCGCTTCTCGTGCGCGCCGTAGCCGAGCGCGAACAGGCTGGCGCTCAAGGCGCCGAGACGTGACGACGAGGAAAGAACGCCGACGAGCGCATCAAGGCGAAAATGGGCGCCAAGCCATGGTATGCCGAGCGGCAGCACGAGGCTCGCGGGCCGCCGCGGTGACGAGATCGTGCCGCCGCGGCAACAAGGCGAAATCAGCCGCAATCGCGGGCTCGCGCCATAGACGACGAAGCGCGTCGCAGCCGCCTCGCGCCCGATGGCCACGGCAGCGCCGCAGCGCCAGCAGTCCCGCGGAGCAGGCGACAAGCGCTACTGTCAGCGTCACGGTGTCGGCCTCTTGAGCCGCACGCCCCGGCCGCCGGAATGGCTCGCGGCGTCGGCAATGAGCTCGATGCCCGGCGCTCGAGGGCGCCGACAGGCTTCATCAGCAGATCGACGTTGCCGCGGATCACACCCTCGCTTGCTTCCATGCGCTGGATGGTCGGCAGCGACAGCCCGGCCGCTTCGGCGAGCTGGCGCTGATCAATGCCGGGAGCGCGCGCGAGGCCCAGAGCTGGCCGGCGGTGATCATAGGGCAGATGTGTCAGAATTGATGTTTAATACATATATACTTGTGACTAATATATCGCCTAAGATGCGGCAATCGTTATTTTCAAGGCATGCACAGCATTATGCCCTCCGCGGCAGTTGGCCGGCCCAGGCTCTTTTGGCTTTCTCAATTTGGACCGAGCGCGCCCACCAGAGGCGCCGACGAGCGCAAAATCGAAAACGGGCGGGCAGGGCTTACGTCAAAACGCGCACCGGCTTGCCGTCGAGAAAGCCGCGGATCGCGTCCACCGTGCCCCGAAGAACGCGCGGTAATTCTGCTCCCACGACGTAGGCCGAGATGCGGGGTGAGGGACGACATTATCGAGCGTGCGCAGCGGTGCTCGACCGGCAGCGGCTCGATATCGAGACGTCGAGACCGGCGCCGGCGATACGCTTTCGCGCAGCGCGGCGATAGAGCGCCGCTTCCTCGACAATCGGCCCGCGCGATGTGTTGATGAAATAGGGCACTACGCTTCATCAGGCCGAGTTCTCTGGCGCTGACGAGGCTGCGTGTGCGTGGCGACAATTGCAGATGGATGGAGAGAAAATCGGGCCGGCGGAAGAGGTCGTCGCAGCGCACCGGCTCGACGCCAGCTCCTCGCACCGTTCAGGCGTGAGGTTCTGGCTCCAGGCGATGACGTTCATCCGGAAGGCCTGGCCGATCTCGGCCATGCGGGTGCCGAGCCTGCCGGGGCCGAGGTCCCAGCGTCATGCCTTCAGAGATCAAGGCCGATCGTGGTCTCGCCAGGGCGCGCCGGCCTTGAGCCGGGCGTGCTCGTAACACCAGATGTGGCGCGCCAGATCGAGCATGAGGCCGGTGGCGATGGCCGCGGTCGCATTGCCGAAACTGGGCGTGCCGCAGACGACGAGCGTTTGCGCGCCTGCGCCGCTTCGAGGTCGATCGAGGCATTGCGCATTCCGGTTGTGATTAGAAGTTTGAGCTCCGGCAGCGCCTCGATGACCGCGCGCGGGAACGCCGTGCGCTCGCGCATCGCGCAGACAATGGCAAACCCCACGAGTGCCTCGACGACGCTCGCCGCCGGACCGAGATGCTCGTTGAAGACCTTGATCGCGACATCGCCCTTCACCTTCGACCAGTCGGCCAGTGGTGAGCGCCACGTTCTGGTAGTCGTCGAGAATTGCGCAGCGAACCGCCACGTCAGCCACCTCCCGGACGCCGCCCCCTGCGGCAAAGCGGAATCTACAGGCGCGGGCGATGCATGTCCTCGGCCGTTGCGCCGCAGAATTCGGCGGCGGACGCCTTCGCTGCGCCAGTCGGAATGACGGCGTCGCGCGCTTATCCGGGCAGATTGGCGAAATGGCGCCGAGACCGGCGGCTGCTGTCTGGGCCATCAGGCCGGCGCGCTTGGCATGGCATTTCGGCCCCGGGCCCCGCATGTAGTGCCGTTCCGGCCGGTAGTCGAACGCGCCCCCAAAGGTCCGCCACAGTTCGCGAACGGCTCTCATCAAATCGCGCCGCATGACCGCTCCCGATGGCTGTTCCGCGCCGCGGCTTCCTTCACGCCCAGGTTTGGGCGCGTTCGCGAAAGCGCGGCTTTACCGCAAATTGTCGGCGTAAAATCATTAAAATTTGGTGCGAAATCTTCGTTACCGGGCCGCGGTTGCGGCTAGGCTTTACGAAATCTTGCCGCGATCGAGAGCGGTGGCGGCGCTGGCGGCGTTCCCGGCCAGGCGCATGGCCCACCGCGACAGTCCTTGCTCTGGCGAACCTGATGCGCGCCATCAGCGCCGCATGTCCCGAAATCAGCGCCTTCTGGGGACCGCGTCCGCGAGCGCGTTTGGCGGCGCAAGCGGAGATCGAGCGCCCGATGGCGCGGCAACCATCTACCATCATGCAGGGTCTCTCCAAGACCTACCCGGCAACCGCAAGGTTCTGGAGAACATCCACCTGTCGTTCTATCCGGACGCCAAGATCGGCGTGCTCGGCGTCAACGGCTCCGGCAAGTCGACGCTCGCTGCGCATCATGGCCGGGCATCGACACGAGTTTGCCGGCGAGGCCTGGGTGGCGGAGGGCGCGCGCGTCGGCTACCTGGCGCAGGAGCCGCAGCTCGATCCGGCAAAGTCGCGTGCGCGAGAACGTGATGGAGGGCGTCGCGCGCGCAGCAGGCGATCCTCGACCGCTGACAACGAGCTCGCCGCGAACTATTCCGACGAGACCGCTGACGAGATGACCAGGCTGCAGGACGAGATCGAGGCCAAGGGCCTGTGGGACCTCGACTCCAAGGTCGATCAGGCGATGGACGCGTTGCGCTGCCCGCCGGACGAGCGCCGACGTGGCGCAGCTTTCCGGGCGGCGAGCGGCGCCGCGTCGCGCTCTGCCAGCTGCTGCTGGCAGCAGCCTGACCTCCTGCTGCTCGACGAGCCGACCAACCACCTCGACGCCGAGATCGGTCGATGTGGCTCGAAGGGCATCTGCGCAACTATCCGGGCGCGATCCTGATCGTCACCCACGACCGCTATTTCCTCGACAACGTCACCGGCTGGATCCTCGAACTCGACCGCGGCCGCGGCATTCCCTACGAGGGCAACTACTCCGCCTGGCTGGTGCAGAAGCAGAAGCGGCTCGCGCAGGAGGGCCGCGAGGAAGAGGCGCGCCAGCGCACGCTCGCGCGCGAGCAGGAATGGATCGCCGCCTCGCCGCGGGCGCGGCAGGCGAAGTCCAAGGCGCGCTACCAGCGCTATGAGGAGCTGCTGGCGAAGGCCGCCGACAAGGCAGCCGCAGACCGCGCAGATCGTCATCCCGGTCGCCGAGCGGCTCGGGCAGAACGTGATCGACTTCGAGCAGCCTGCAGAAGGGTTTCGGCGACAATCTGCTGATCGACGATCTCACCTTCAAGCTGCCGCCCGGCGGCATCGTCGGGATCATCGGACCGAACGGCGCCGGCAAGACCACGCTGTTCCGCATGATCACCGGCCAGGACAAGCCTGACGACGGCACGCATCAAGATCGGCGAGTCGGTGCATCTCGGCTATGTCGACCAGTCGCGCGACACGCTCGACGGCAGCAAGAACGTCTGGGAGGAGATTTCCGGCGGCCTCGACCAGCTCATGCTCGGCAAGCGCGAGGTGAACTCGCGCGCCTATTGCTCCGGCGTTCAACTTCAAGGGCGCCGACCAGCAGAAGAAGGTCGGCGCGCTGTCGGGCGGCGAGCGCAACCGCGTGCATCTCGCCAAGATGCTCAAGTCCGGCGCCAACGTGCTGCTGCTCGACGAGCCGACCAACGATCTCGACGTCGATACGCTGCGCGCGCTCGAGGAGGCGCTGGAGGATTTCGCCGGCTGCGCCGTGATCATCAGCCACGACCGCTGGTTCCTCGACCGCATCGCCACCCACATCCTCGCCTTCGAGGGGCGACAGCCGCGTCGAATGGTTCGAGGGCACTTCCACGACTACGAAGAGGACAAGAAGCGCCGTCTCGGCGTCGTGATTCGACCATTCCGACGCGGATCAAATACAGAAGTTTAGCCGCTGACCTGAGGCCGCCGCCTCGAGGCCGGAGCGACTGCGCGCCTCGAGTTGGATCAGCTCTCCGCCTTCACCCGCACCTTGGTGGCAATCGGACCGGTGTCGCCGAGATCCTCGACGTAGTAGACCTCGTCGCCGCGGTCGAGCCGGTCGAAGTCGCCGATCAGCACGGCGTTGCGGTGGAAATAGAGCAGCCCGCCCTCCTTAGGTCGGAGAAAGCCGTGGTCGGCGTCGGGGTGAGCTCCACCACCTGACCGAGCGACTGGTTCTCAGGATCGTGACGCGGCTCCTTGGTGCGCCTCGCGCTGCTCGCTTGAGGTCGCGCAGCCGGCGTTGGGCGATGCGGAACGCCTCGTGGATGGCATTGCGCAGGTCGGGACGTTGATATTTGCGCAGCAGGTGTTCCGGCTCGTGACTGACGACAAGGTCCTTGTGGCCGGGGATCCAAGCTCGATGCGCACCACTGGCGGAATGGTGCCGGCGCGGTTCTCGGCGCGCTGGTCGACGCACGCGGCAGGAGATGAGCCGCCCATAGATTTCTTCGAGCTCGGCGACGCGGCCGCGGACCTCGTCCTCCGCCCATTCCGAGCTTTCGAGTGTTGTGGAATGCGATCTCCAGTGGCACCTGCATGGTCCTGACCTCCACGGGTGAACCTGATGGGCCCGCTCGAACAACGCGCCGGTCGGGCTATTCGGTTCGGGAGCGATCTTGGCGGCAGGCTGCGCCTACGAGCGCGTCTGCGGCGTAATCAGCGCGACGCCGGGAAAGTACGTTCTGTACCGCCGCACATCGCGGGTCAGGATCAGGCACTCCGAGCGCCTGCGCGTGCGCGCCGATGAAGAAGTCGGGAAGTGACCCGGTGCGAATGCCACCGAAGGAACGGTAACGGCGATAGATCTTGCCCGCGAGAAAAAGCGCACGCGTGGGTACACGTTGGGCATAATATGCAACTCTCGCAAGGCCTGCACTCAGTTCAGCTTCGGTGTCCATTTGCGCCGACATCTCGGCATAGACGACGTCGTTGATGATGACCGGTCAAGCGCGGCGCGCTTGGCCACCTGCTGGATCGACCACTGCAGCCAGAGGGGTCGGAGGATGCGACGTCGGAAGAACGTTCGTATCGACGAGGGTCATTTCCTGCGTCAGCGAGGGGCAACTGACTCGCCACGGCTGAATTCCATGAACTCGTCCGTGGTCATGCCGTCTCGAACAGGGCGGCGGTTGGCCAATGCATTCAATCTCGCGTCATAGGCGCGGAGTGTGCCGGGCTTCTCGATATAGATGCCGCCAGACGCCGTGGCGCCTGATGTCGACCTTGTCGCCGGGCTTGATGCCCGCCGCTTCGCGGATAGCCTTGGGAAGGGTGACTTGCCTTTGGATGTAACGGTTGTGGTCATGGGCCTTGGTGTTACGTTTTGCGAAAGTAATACCGGCGGTGCCGTTGGTCAATGACATTCCTCTGCGCGGGCACTATCGAGCGCGCTCTTCATTACCATGCCAATTCTCGGGAGGAGAAGCATCGATGGATGATTGGAGCGCACGGCAATATCTGCAAGTTCGAGGACGAACGCACGCGGCCGCCGCGCGATCTGTTGGCGCAGGTGCCGCTTGCAGCGCGCGCGCCGCGTCGTCGATCTCGGCTGCGGGCCGGGCAATTCCACCGCGTTGCTCATCGAACGCTACCCGCAGGCCGCGGTGATCGGGATCGATTCCTCGTCCGACATGCTGCGCCAGGCGCGCGAGCGGCTCCCCGCATGCGGGTTCGTCAACGCCGACATCGCCACCTGGGCGCCCGAGGCGGCAACGGACCTCCTGTTCGCCAATGCCGTGTTCCAATGGCTTCCGGACCATACTGTGGTGCTGCGGCGGCTGCTCGAAGCCTTGCCGGCAGGCGGCGTGCTTGCCGTGCAGATGCCCGACAATACCCGCGAGCCCGCGCACCTCTTCCAGCGCGAAGTGGCGGAGGTTGGCCCGTGGGCGGACAATCCCGCCATGCGCGCCGCAGTCCAGCCCGACCTGCCGCGGGCCGAAGCTTATTACGATCTGCTCCGGCCGCACTGCACCCGCATCGATATCTGGCACAGCGTCTACAATCACGCGATGGCGAGCCCGCAGGCGATCGTCGAGATGGTTCAAGGGTCGTCGCTGCAGCCGTTCCTGTCGCCGCTCGATGCCGCCGCGCGCGGAAAGTTTCTCGCCGCCTTCGCCGAGAAGATCGCGCGCGCCACCAGCCGCGCGTCGACGGCAAGCTGCTGTTGCGATTTCCGCGGCTGTTCATTGTCGCCGTCCGCTGACGGCGGACGTCGCAAATGCCGCAACGCCGGTGATCGGCGCTTGACAGGGTCTGGCGGCGGCCGCTCTGCGCTTACACCTGTTGGTTAAGTATTGGACGGCGCCGCGACGGGCCGCGTCTGCTGCGGCCTGCGCGTCGGCGCCGGAGCAAAGGGAGAAACGACATGGCAGCCGTGGAGATCATCGAGCTTTCCGCAATCGACCTATACCCGCGTAGCCCGCATGGTCTGCGAGGAGAAGGCGATTCCCTACGACCTCAAGACATCGCCGCCGCATTCTCCGGACGTCACCGCCATTCATCCCTTCGGCAAGATCCCGGTGATGCGCCCACGGCGACTTCGAACTCTGCGAGTCGAAGGCGATCGCAACCTATCTCGATCTCACGCTTTCCCGGCCCGAAACTGATACCGACCGAGCCGCGGCAGGCCGCGCTCACCGAGCAATGGGTGTCCCTGGTCAATACCAGGATGGATCGGGACGATGGTGCGCCTACCTATCTGTTCGCCTACATCTTCCCGAAGACCGGCGACAGCACGCCCGATCGCGAGGCGATCGAAGCCGTGACGCCTGCGCTTCAGGAGGAGATCGGCCTGCTCGATCGCGCCGTCGCCGAAGGGCGGTTACCTCGCTGGCGACGGCTTTACCTTCGCCGACGTCAATCTGCTGCCGATCCTGTTCCTACCTGCGGAATTTTCCCGAGGCGGGGCGCCATACGTGCGGCAAAGTCGCTCTCCCTACTATGAGCGCATGGCCGCGCGACCGAGTTTTCAGAACACGATACCGCGCCGCCGCCAGCGCAGCAGGCCAAGGCATCGTGACGATTGCATTCCGACCGCTGCCGTGACAGTTCGGGGCGATGCGGATCGCCCCGTCACTCGTTCTTAGCGCGCTGCTGAGCGGCCTCATGCTCATACACGGCGCGCGCGCCGACGCAGCGTTCCAGGCGTGGCTGCAATCGCTGTGGCCGCAGGCGCAGGGCGCTCGGCGTAGTCGGCGCACCACATTCGATCTGGCGACGAACGGTCCTCGAGCCCGGATTTATCGCTCCCCGACCTGGTACGCTGCCCGGCCGGCCGGAACGGTCCGGGCGAGGCAAGCCGGAGTTCGTGCAGACGCCGGCGGACTACCTCAGCTAGAAGGGACCATCGCCGGCATTGCCGCGCACGGTCGCAAGCTGCTCGACCCAATACCACGCGCCGCTGCGCGCGATCGAACAGCAGTTCGGCGTCAACCCGACGGTCCTGCTGCGCGATCTTCGGGCGCGAGACCGACTACGGGCGCGCCCGCGACACGTCTGAGCGCGATCCGGGTGCTGGCGACGCAGGCCTATGTACGGGCGAGCGCAAGGACATGTTCCGGCAGGAATTCCTGTTGCGCGCTGAAGATCCTGGAGGAAGGCACGATCAAGCTCGCCGACATGCGCAGCTCCTGGGGCGGCGCCATGGGGCTGCACCCAGTTCCTGCCGTCCGAGTTCTACAAATACGCGGTCGATCTCGACGGCGATGGCACGCAGCGACATCTGGAATTCGGTGCCCGACGCGCTCGCCTCCGCCGCCGCAGCAGCTCGTCGACAAGGGCTGGCAGCGCGGCATGCGCTGGGCCTACGAGGTGCGCGCGCCGCGGCGATGTCGACTGCACCATCGGCGTTCCCGAGCACACGCTGCCGATGGGCGATTGGCTGCAGCGCGGCTTCGCGCCGGCCTACGGACGGCAACTGTCGAGCGGCGGAGCTGCGCCGAGCCCGCTTCGCTGCTGCAGCCGGAAGGCACTCTACGGCCCGGCCTTCCTGACGACTCAGAGAACTATTTCGCGATCAAGGAGTACAATTTCTCCGACCTCTACGTGCTGCTTCGTCGGCCACCTCAGCGACCGCATCGGCGGATCCGCGGCCGTTCGAGACGCCGTGGAGCAAGAGCAGCACAGCTGCGCGACCGCGCGATGTCGAGACGCATGCAGCAGCACGCTCACCGCGCGCGGCTATCTATCACGACAAGATCGACGGCAAGGCCGGCATGATGACGCGCGCGGCGCTCGGCGCTTATCAGAAGGCGCAACGCGGCTCAAGGTCGATTGCTGGCCGACCGCCGCTGCTGCCTCGCGCATATGGAGCGCCCGTAGCGACTCTCCGGCGGCGCGCACTTCTGCTCCGCGCAAAAAAACCTCAGTCGTCGCCGGGCGGCGAGCGGCAGGCGATCATCGTCCTCGCCGGAATAGCTGAGGGCGCGCCGCTGCGGCTTCCAGCTGATCAAGCCGGTGAACGCTAGCGTCGCCGTCAGTGCTGCGCGGCGTAGCGCGACGCGCGCGGCGCTCGGCGACGACCTCGCCGGGGATCGCGGCCGGCTCGCAGATGTGGCGGCCGCTCGCACGCCGCATCAGGTCGACGTGGATGTGTGATTGTAGTGATAGATGTTGGCGCCCGGCGCGAGCACGGTGCTGAATTCCTCGCAAGCCGCCGCCTGCACGTCGCGCAGAAAGCCCTGCTCCTCCGGCGCGCCGTGCCAGCCATATTGAACGCTGACCTTGCGGCCGTCGGCCAGTTCGAGACTCGGCGATGTCAGAGCGCGTTGCCGAACGGCGTGCTCGGAAATCCGCGCATAGGCGTTGCCGTTCATCCCGCGGCAGGAATAGGCGGATAATTTGCTTGATCTCGACGACCGGTTGGCGAAACCAGCGCAGCGCGGCCGGCTGCACTGCCGTCGCGATCCACTTGTCGAGCGTGGAGACGAGAGGGCAGGCCAGCGTCGCCGCTGGCTTTGACCTCGACCGGGCCGATCACGATCCGGTCACCACCACCGAGCCGCGCGCGGGCCGAGTGGTACGTGCTCTTCGGCACTGGGTGAGAGTTGCGTTACGGAGCGCGGCGCGGATGGGGGCGCGTCACGTCGGGATACGCCGCCGCGGGCGATGGCGTCGCGCGCGCGGCGGCGCGCCGTCATAGGGACGCGGCGGACGGGGTTTGTAGCCTAGATCGTCCTCATCCGCTTCGGCGGCGCCTGGCGGAATGAGCGATATCGGCGGCCCGACTTGCAGCGCGGCCCGCAGCGGGGCGGGGAAGCGGCAGGCGGCGCCGCGCGCGTTTGCGGCGGGCCGGCCGGCGGCGGAGTGGATTCGACTGCACCACCGGCCAGCGCGGCGGCATCGCACCCGCGGAGAATGTTGCCTGGCGGCCGCAACGGCTCGTCGTCGTCAGCCGAGCGGGCGCGCTGTCGCCGAGCGCCGACACCCGCAGCGGGAAATCCGCGCCGCAAATCCCGGGGCCGTTGATCGCGGAGATCGCACGCGTTCCGGCGTGCTCCTTCACGACACCGGAATTGATGCAGGCGACTTCCGCCTCGCGCCGCCACGCTTCGCGCTCGCCGAACCAGTAGTGTGGCCGCACCCGCGGCGAGCACGCCGAGCGCCGCGATTGCGGTCGAGCCGAAGAGCAACGAGCGGACACCACGCGACATGTTCCGAGAATGCGGGCAATCCGTTAACGCACGCTCTTCAACGCATGCGTCAGCCGCGTTAAGCGGCGCGTAACCATGCGCACCCGCGTGAGCACAACTGTTGCCGCGTGCTCAGAAGAGCAATTGTTGGCGTGCACTCACTTCGGGAAAATGTCATGATGCACCGCGCCACGTGAACATCTTAGTCTCAGGCGCAACCGTTCATCCGACAAAAATTGCTGTCAAATCTCAGGACCTTAGCAAGCAAATCCTCATGCAAGCGTGTTGCCGCAGCAAATTCTGCGGCAGCGCAACAAGAGATTTGCTTTCGCGGTCTGTGGCGTTCTGCTAGCCCTTCCCGCCAGCACAACTCTGATGGAGGTGCGACGAGTGGACACCAGATCGAAGCTCAATGTACTGGCGGTGTGCGCCGTATTTGTATTCGTTGGCGCGATCCTGCTGGGGCCTTTTGAGTTTCTGAAAGTCCAACGCCAGAAGCCATCAAGGATCGCCGCGTCCAACCGGCGGTCGGGAACAGAGAACACCGGAGCGGCTACCGCTCCGGTGTTCATTCCGCGACGGCAGATCACACGGGCGTAAGTGTCAAACATGAATATGTCGGCGCCGCTGGTCGCAAAGGTCTGTACGTCGGCGACGCAGCTTGCCCTGTCGGCGCTCGGCGAAGGCGTTTTGAATAGCCGCGACATCGTCGTAGCGCAGGGAGTGCCACCAGGTGATAATTGGACAGTCCGGCGGGCGTCGCCGCAGCGCCCCGGCTGACTTCGTATTTTCTCAGGCCGGAATCTTCTTTGCCAACGGGATGTGCGCATTCGAAATAGTGCTTGTCGAAAGCGGCAGCATCGTGCGGCGCCTTGTACATCACGACGAGTAAGGCCATTTGCTTGCTCCGGTGAGTTGCCAGCCCCAACCCAAGCCAGCGCTACCACCGCGTATCGCAACTGGCGACTACTCGGCGGCGCTGCGCACCGCCGCCAGCGGGTCGTAGTTGAGGATCGGCGCCAGCCATTTCTCTGCCTGTTCGAGCGTCCAGCGCTTGCGCGTCGCGTAATCCTCGACCTGGTCGCGCTCGATGCGGCCGACGCCGAAATAGTGACTCTCCGGATGGCTGAAATAGAGGCCGCACACCGAAGCGCCGGGCCACATGCGCGAAACTCTCGGTCAGCCGCACGCCGATGGCGCGCTCGCCGTCGAGAAGCGCGAAACAACGCCGCCTTCTCGCTGTGATCGGGTTGCGCGGGGTAGCCGGGCGCCGGGCGTATGCCGCGATATTTCTCGGCGACGAGATCGGCGGCGACGAGCGCCTCGTCGGCGGCGTAGCCCCAGAATTCCGTGCGTACGCGCTGGTGCAAGCGTTCGGCGAAGCGCCTCGGCGAGGCGGTCGGCGAGCGCCTCGGCCATGATCGCCGAGTAGTCGTCATTGGCGTGCTTGAAGCGCTCGACCACCGCGTCCTCGCCGAGGCCCGTGGTCACTGCGAAGGCGCCGATATAGTCGGCGCGCGCTCGCGCGCGGCGCGCCACGAAATCGGCGAGCGCCACATTGGCGCGGCCCTCGCGCCGCGCCAGCTGCTGGCGCAGCGTGTGCAGCACGGCGATCGGCTCGCTGCGCGCCTCGTTGTCAAACAGCAGAATGTCGTCGCCTTCGCCGTTCGCCGGCCAGATCCCGATCACGGCGGCGGCGCGGAACCAGCCCTCGGCCGCGATCTCGTCCGAGCATCTCCTGCGCGTCGGCGTAGAGGCTGCGCGCCGCCTCGCCGACCTTGGCGTCGTCGAAGATCGCCGGAAATTTGCCGTTGAGCTCCCAGGTGGCGAAGAACGGGGTCCAGTCGATGTAGCCCACGAGTTCGGAGATCGGAATGTCGGGGAGCCGATGGGTGCCGATGAGATGCGGCGCCGGCGGCACGTAGTAGCCGGACCAGTTGAGCTTGAGCGCATTTACTCGCGCGTCGGCAAGCGAGAGGCGCTGCTTCGTCGCTTCGCCGCGCGCATGCGCGGCGGCGATGCGGGCGTACTCGGCGCGGGTCTCGGTCGCAACGCGTTGGCGCGTCTCGCGCCCGAGCAGAGAGGAGACGACGCCCACGGCCCGGCTCGCATCATTGACGTAGACCGTCTGCCCGCGCCGGTAGTTCGGATGAATCTTTACCGCCGGTGTGCACGCGGCTCGTCGGTCGCGCCGCCGATGAGCAGCGGGACCTCGAAGCCCTGCCGCTCCATTTCCGCCGCGACGTGGCACATTTCATCGAGCGAAGGCGTGATCAGGCCCGGAGAGCCCGATGATGTCCGCCTGCTCGGCGGTCGCCGCCTGCAGGATTTTCTCCGCCGGCACCATGACGCCGAGATCGACCACGTCGTAGTTGTTGCATTGCAGGACGACGCCGACGATGTTCTTGCCGATGTCGTGCACGTCGCCCTTGACGGTAGCGAGCACGATCTTGCCGTTCGAGGATGTGTGGCGCGACCGTCCTTGTCCTGCTCCATGAACGGCAGCAGATAGGCGACGGCCTGCTTCATCACCCGCGCCGACTTCACCACCTGCGGCAGGAACATGCTGCCCGAGCCGAACAGGTCGCCGACCGTGTTCATGCCGTCCATGAGCGGGCCCTCGATCACGGCGAGCGGGCGCGGCGCGTTGCGCCGCGCTTCTTCGACATCGGCCTCGATGAAGTCGGTGATGCCGTGCACCAGCGCATGCGACAGGCGCTTCTCCACCGGCCATTCGCGCCAGGAGAGGTCGGCCTCCTTCTTCTTCCCTGCCGTGGCCGCGGTGGCGCTGGGCGAGCGCCAGCAGCCGCTCGGCCGCGTCAGTTCGGCGGTTGAGCACCACGTCTCTCGCAGGCCTCGCGCAATTCGCGATCGAGATCGTCGTAGACCGCGATCTGGCCGGCGTTGATGATGCCCAGATCCATTCCCGCCGCGATGGCGTGATAGAGGAAGACCGAGTGCATCGCCTCGCGCACCAGCTCGTTGCCGCGGAACGAGAAGGACAGGTTGGAGACGCCGCCGGAGACGTGGGCGTGCGGCAGGTTCTGCCTGATCCAGCGCGCGCCCTCGATGAAAGCGACGCCGTAGCCGTTGTGCTCCTCGATGCCCGGTGGCGATGGCGAAGATGTTCGGATCGAAGATGATGTCCTGCGGCGGAAAGCCGACACGGTTGACCAGGATGTCGTAGGCGCGCGCGCAGATCGCCGTCTTGCGCTCGAGGTGTCCGCCTGGCCTTTCTCGTCGAACGCCATGACCACGACCGCCGCGCCGTAGCGGCGCACGGTCTCGGCGTGGCGGATGAACGCCTCCTCGCCTTCCTTGAGCGAGATCGAGTTCACCACCGCCTTGCCCTGCACGCATTTCAGCCCGGCTTCGATCACCGAGAATTTCGAGGAGTCGATCATCAGCGGCACGCGTGCGATATCGGGCTCGGCCGCGATCAGGTTGAGGAACGTGGTCATGGCCTTCTCGGAATCGAGCAGGCCTTCGTCCATGTTCACGTCGAGGATCTGCGCCCCGTTCTCCGACCTGGTCGCGGGCGACGGCGAGCGCGCGCGGCATAATCGCCGGCGGTGATGAGCTTGCGGAAGCGCGCCGAGCCGGTGACGTTGGTGCGCTCGCCGACGTTCACGAACGGGATCTCCGGCGTGAGCGCGAACGGCTTCCAGGCCGGAAGCCGCAGCAGCGGCGTGACCGCCGGGACGGCGCGGGGCTTCTTGCCCGCGACTGCCGCGGCGATGGCGCGGATGTGATCCGGCGTGGTGCCGCAGCAGCCGCCGACGATGTTGACCAGGCCGGCCGCGGCGAACTCGCCGATCAGCGCTGCCATGGCGGCGGGGCTCTCGTCGTAATGGCCGAATTCGTTGGGCAGCCCGGCATTGGGATAGGCGCAGATGAGCGTATCGGCGACGCGCGCCAGTTCGGCGATATGCGCGCGCAGCTGCTCGGCGCCGAGCGCGCAATTCAGACCGATCGAGAGCGGTGGCGCGTGGCGTAACCGAGTTCCAGAACGCCTCCGGCGTCTGTCCGGAAAGCAGCCGGCCGGAGCGGTCGGTGATGGTGCCGGAGATCATGACCGGCAGGCGCAGGCGCGCGTTCCTCCGACACCTCCGCGATCGCGCAGATCGCCGCCTTGGCGTTGAGCGTGTCGAAGATGGTCTCGATCAGCAGCACGTCGGCGCCGCCGTCGATCAGGCCCGCGCACCTGTTCAGCGTAGGCAGCGCGCAGTTCGTCGAACGTGATGGCCCGGAAGCCCGGGTTGGAAACGTCGGGTGAAATCGAGGCGGTGCGGTTGGTCGGGCCAATGGCGCCGGCGACGAGCGCGTGCGCGCCCGTCTTCGTTCTCGGCGACCTGTGCCGCCTGCGCGCGCGAGCCGCGCGCCTTCATGGTTGAGTTCGTAGGCGATCTCGGCCATGCCGTAGTCGGCTTGCGCGATGCGGGTCGAGGAGAAGGTGTTGGTCGAGACGATGTCGGCGCCGGCGCGGAAGTAGGCGAGGTGGATGGCGCGCACGGCATCTGGCCGGCTCAGATTGAGCAGGTCGTTGTTGCCGCGCACCTCGCGATTCCAGGCGTCGAAGCGGGCCCCGCGGTAACCTTGCTCGTCGAGCCCCAGCGCCTGGATCATCGTGCCCATGGCGCCGTCGAGCACGAGGATGCGCTCAGCGGCGAGACGGCGCAGTGTCGTTTCGGCGGCTGTGGTCATTGCCGGGACCTCATCCCACTCTCTCCCGGCGGGAAGAAGCGAAGCGCCGGGCGCGAGCTCGGGCGAACGCCGAGCAGGTGGCAGATCGCGAACACGAGATCGGCGCGGTTCATGGTGTAGAAGTGGAAATCGGTGACGCCGCGATCGACGAGGTCGAGCACCTGCTCGGCGGCGACCGCGGCGGCGATGAGCTTGCGCGTCGCCGCGATCGTCGTCGAGCCCGTCGAAGCGCTCGGCGAGCCAGGCCGGCACGGAAGCGCCGCAGCGCGCGGCAAAATTCTTCGTCTGCTTGAAATTCTGCACCGGCAGGATGCCCGGCACGATCGGGATGTCGATGCCGCGCGCGCGCACGCTGGTCGAGATAACGGAAATAGAGCGTCGTTCTCGAAGAAGAACTGGGTGATCGCGCGCGTCGCGCCGGCATCGACCTTGGCCTTGAGCATGTCGATGTCGGCGTCGACGTTCGGGCTGTCCGGATGCTTCTCCGGGTAGGCCGAGACCGAAACCTCGACCGTCGGCGATACGCTTGATGCCGGCGACGAGTTCGGCGGCGTTGCCGATAGCCGCCGGGATGCGGCGCGTAGCGTTCGCCGACACCGCCGGTCGGATCGCCGCGCAGCGCCACGATGTGGCGCACGCCCGCCTCGCGATAGGCGCGCGATGACCGCATCGATCGTCGGCGCGCGTCGCCGCGACGCAGGTGAGGTGCGCGGCCGGGCGTCAGCATGGTCTCCGCGAGGATGCGCTCGACCGTCGCGTGCGTGCGCTCGCGGGTCGAACCGCCGGCGCCGTAGGTCACCGAGACGAAGTTCGGACTGAGCGGCGCGAGCCGGCCGATCGCCTCCACAGCGACTGCTCCATCTCGTCGGTCTTCGGCGGAAAGAACTCGAACGAGACGCACACGCCTCGCGGCGCATCGCCCCTGGCAAAGCGGCTGGCGCGGGGAGCGTTCATCAGGCCACCTCGAGTGTTGTTGCCGGCTCGGCGAGCGCGCACGCGCGGGTCGCGGCCGAGCCAGAGCGAGACCGCGATCTTGCCGTGCCGGTTCGGGCGGCAGCGTCTGTTCACGGACGATGTCGAGCCCGGCGGCTGTCAGCCATTGCGTCACCGTTTCGGCGGCAAAGCCGAGCCGGCGATGGGCGTGCTCGTCGCGCAGGAATTCGAGGTCGTGCGGCGCGAAATCGACGATGAGCAGACGGCCCGCCGGGCCGCAGCACGCGCGCCGCCTCGCGGATGGCGCGGGCGCCGTCGTCGAGGAAGTGCAGGACCTGATGGATGATGACGACGTCGAAGGATCGCGCGGCACGGCGAGATCGTAGATGTCGCCCTGGCGCACGCTGCAATGCGCAAACCGGCGCGGTCGAGGCGGGCGCGCGCGAGCGCCAGCATGTCGCGCGAGAGATCGATGCCGAGGCCGCGCTCGATATCGCCGGCGAAGAGCTCAAGCATCCGCCCAGTGCCGGTGCCGAGATCGAGCAGCGTGCGCATCGGCCTGTCGCCGAGCGCCGCGCGGATCGCGCTTCGACCGCCGCGTCGGCGACGTGGAGCTGGCGGATGCGGTCCCACTGCGGCAGCATGCGCGCCGGAAATAATTCTGCGCGGCGGCGGCGCGTGCGGCGCGGACCGCCGCCAGCCGCTCGCGATCGCGGGCGACGGCCGGATCCGTTCGGATCAAGCCGGGCGATCAGCGCGCGCGCGATGTCAGCGGCGCTGCCGCGCTCGCCGGGCGGAAGAACACCCACGACGCCCTCGCGGAAGCGCTCGACCAGCCCGGCCTCGGCCAAAAGTCGCAGATGGCGCGAGATGCGCGGCTGCGACTGGCGCACGATCGCGGTCAGGTCGGAGACGGTGAGTTCGGCCTCGGCGATGAGTGACGAGCAGAGCGCAGACGCGTCGCCTCGCCCGCGGCCTTTACGGTCGCGGTAAGGATAGGCTCAACTGGGCGGAGATCCATCGCGGTCGCGTGTGCCTACTCTCAACGCGACATAAGAGATATCTTTATGCGCTCGAATTGGCTAAGGGCAGTGGGAGGCGGCCCATAACGGATGGATGTCGAGGGGCCGCAAGCAACCCGAGAGGCTATTGGCGGCGGCGCCTGTGCGCGTGCGAATTTGCCGCCGTGAGTGAAATCGACCAAGGCGCCTACGGCCTGCGCGAGGGCGAGGTCGCCGTCGAGCTGCCCGCAGCGGTTCGACGCCTCGCTTTATTATATTGGACATATCTCGCACCCCGTGGAAACGGCGCGAAGATTGCCCGAAGAACCCGCGCAGATCCGATGCCGAGTGCACGATCGCGCTCGATCCACGCTGGACGGCCGGGCTCAGCGGCCTCGAGACCGTGAGCCACGTGGTCGTGCTCTATTGGATGAACCGGGCGCGCCGCGACCTCGTACTGCAGGCGCCGGCATCATTACGCCGAGCGTCGCGGCACCTTCGCGCTGCGCTCGCCGGTGCGGCCCAATCCAATCGCGGTCTCGGTGGCGCGGCTCATCCGCATCGACGGGCAACAACCTATCGGTCGTCGGCCTCGATTGCGTGGACGACACGCCGCTGCTCGATCTCAAGCCCTATTTCGCCTCGACCGATTCTGATACCCGACGCGGCGGTGGGCTGGCACGCCGGCGCAACCGCTGACCCTCTTCCCAGCAGGCGGGGTAGCCGAACGCCGCGCCGGGGCAGCGGGAGAGGGATCACGGAGACCGCGCGAGTGACGATCAAAACAGCGCCGGCGCGTCGCCGAGCGGCAGCATGCCGAGAGCAGATCGCGCCGTCGGAAAATCGCAGCGGCAGCATGATCGCCGGTTTGTGGTCGATCTCGGTTCGGCCCGCCCATCTTCTTCAGGTTCTCGATCACGCTCGCATTCGCGGTGTTGCGGAGGAGTGCCGCCAAGTCCGGCATCAGCCGATCGAGCGCCGCAAGCCCTTCGGGTCGAGGCGTTGTCCACGCCGGCGAGGCGATCAACGCCGCGCCCGATCAGCTGATCGATCCCGAGGAGCGGCACGATGCGTTCGGACACCGACGACCGCGATGCGGATGCAGGCCATCAAGCTTGCCATGCGGATTCACGTTGAGCGTTCCCGCGCCGACGACAATGGCGTCGCTGCGCGCGATCCGCAGACGCTTGATTTCAATCGCTGCCGGCCGCCTCCTATCTCGCGGAAGCGTCGCGGCCCAGGATTTGGGGAAAGATCCGTGAAGCCGCGCAGCACGGCATCGCCTTCGGCTTGTATCGGCTCGGCGACGAGCGGATGCAGCGTCGGCGCGGTGGCAGCCGTCAAGCGCAACTCCGCCTCGATCACCGGATGGTTGCGCGGCGAGCCCGCGATAACGCGTCCGTGGAACTCCGACGTGTTCGGCCATAAACAGCAGCTCCCCGGCGTCAGCTGCCGCGCCGGCACCGCCGGCCCGGTCGAGCGCGGCCGGTCGAGCACGAACGACACGCTGTCAGGATCGGGCGGCAGCCCGCGCACGCCACCTGCGCCCTCGACCAATCGGCAATGAGGCGCGGCGCTCCGCTCGATCTCGAACAGGCTGGGAGCGGCCCGCGTGACGTCGCCCACCAGCAGGGGTCGGACGGTAGCCCGGGCCGTGAACGTCACGTCCTTTGCCTTGACGGCAAAAGGAGGATGGTAGCTGACCCTGACCTGAGCTTCCGCGTCGGCGCAATGCACCTCGATGCGCAACGGAAATCCGCCGACGGCCTGCGACCAGGAATAGATGCGGCCCCGGCAGCTTCCCGCTCAATCCAGCCAGCCAAGGTCCGGTCCGCGACGGCGGCGGAATAGTACCAGCCGCCAGATCCAGCCGGGGACAAAGCCGCGACGACAATCGCCACCGGCACTAGTAGCCGCCACAGCGGCCGGCGCCGCGCAGAGCAGCGGCAGCAGGTCAGCCTTGCCGGCCACAGGCGGCGCGGCCGCAGGCCTGTGCAGCTGCTGGCGCGAAGGCCGCATCATGCTAAAGGGAGATCTGCCCGGCATTGTTCCTGTTTCGCGCGCACGGTGCGGCGTTTCAAAGACGAGACCGGTTCCGTCTGCGGTCTTAGTCGTCGTTCAGGCCAACCGAAAATCGGGCCGCAGAGTCAGCGCCGGGAAACGACGCAATTGAAAAACGAGGGGGATAAAGCCCACCGACACGAAAAACACCGAGGACCTCTGGTGTTCGGCTATGGCTCGCTGATGTGGCGGCCCGGTTTCGAGTTTCTGAGCGGGTGCCGGCGCGGCTTATCGGCCTGCACCGCGCGCTCTGCGTCTATTCGTTCGTCCATCGCGGCACGCCGGAGCGTCCCGGCCTGGTGCTCGGCCTCGATCGCTGCGCGTAGCTGCCGCGGCATCGCCTTATCGCGTTGCCGGCTCCGCACGCACCGAGACCGTCGCCTATCTGCGCGCCCGCGAGCAGGTCACGACGGTCTATCTCGAGATCGTGCAGCGGATCGAAGCTCGGAATGAGCCGGCGCGGCGGCAGGTCAGGCGCTGTGCTTCATCGTCGACCGCAGCCACGTGCAATATGCCGGGCCGGCTGACGCTCGCCGAGTGCGTGCATCATGGTGCGGCAAGGCCACGGTCGGTCCGGCGCCAACCGCGACTACGTAGTCGAAACGGTGCAGGCGTCGGAAGCGCTCGGCTATCGCGAGACCGACCTGCATCTCATCGCCGAGCGGCTCAGATCGGACGCCGCGCATCGGAAAGCCGAAGTGGGAGATCAGCAGCCGGAAATCAGGAACAGGGAGATCAGGATCAGCAATCCCTGATTTCCGATTGCCGATTTCAGCCGTCAGCTCACTGCTTCCACGCCTTCGGCGACGAGCCGGGCGGTTGCCTCCTCGACGACGCTCCGCAGCCGCGCCAGGAATGCCCGCTTGTCGAGGCCGGGAGGGATCGGGTCGAGGATCTCGACCAGCACGGTGCCGGGCAAGCGCGAGCAGCGAGCGGCGCGGCCAGTACAGCCCGGAATTGAGCGCGATCGGCACGCAAGAAAGCCCGATCTCGCTGTAGGAGATACGCTACGCCAGGCATGTAGCGCGGCTCAGCGCCCGGCGCGCGGCGCGTGCCTTCGGGAAAGATCACGAGCTGACGCAGGTCCGCGGTAACTCCGGCGCGCCGCGGCCGCCATTCGCCCTAGCGCCGCAACGCGCGCGTTGCGGTCGATCGGAATCATACGTGACTTTTGCGCGAGCCAGCCGAAAAGCGGGAGCCACATCAGCTCGCGCTTGAGCACGTAGGTCGGATCGCGTCCAGCACTTCGAACAACGCGAAAGTTTCCCAGAACGACGATGCGTTTGCAGGCGACGATGCATGCGCCCTCGGGGATCTTCTCGCGCGCCGCGCCATTCGACGGTGACGCCGCAACGACCCGCAGCAGCCAAAGGCTGCTCCGCGCATCAGCGGCGCAACACGCGCAAACGCATCGAAGCTTCAGGGCAGCACGATCGTCGGCAAAGCCACGATCATGCGCACGATGATGTTCACATAGAACAGCAGATTGAACAGCAACGAACGGACGAACAGGACAGGGAATGCGACAATGGGCGCTCGATCGAGTGGAATCCGTTGCCGGGCGCCTCAGCGCAGACGAGCGTCGGAGACGCGATTGTTGGGCAACCCGGCGGTCACGGAGTCGAACCGCATGCGCACCTTGGCGAAAAGGTATTTGAAATATTCCGACAGTACCAGCCGGGTGGTCGTGCTGTTCGACCACCACGGCTCGACGCGCAGGCGGTCCGCGACCACCGGGAACGGGATCAGCACGACGTCGGGAGCTGGTGGGCGATCTCGGCGAGCGCGCGCGGCATGTGGTAGGCCGACGTGACGATGATGAGCGAGTGAAAGCCGCGGTCGATGACCCAGCGGCGCGTTTCGACCGCATTGCCCGAGCGTGTTGAGGGCCGAATAGTCGAGATCGACGCAGCACGACAGGAAGCGGCTGTATTCGGAAACCTGATGGGCGATATGTCGCTCGTGGTGGTCCCAGGATTGACGCCGCTGATGAGCAGCCGCTTGCCTCGACCTGGCGGCGAGGCAGTTCGAGCGCATCGGTGACGCGCGAGGTGCCGCCGGTGAGCACGACGATGCCGTCGGCATTGCGGTCGAGCACGATCTCTTCGTCGGGCACCAGGAGACGAAGCCGACGAAGCCAAGAACGATGGCGATGCCGCAGAGCAAGGAGAACCTGACGGCAAACGACCTAAGGCGCCGCGTGGTGACGGCGGAGTTAAGGCTGAGCATCGCCGCGCGCGTCCCCCGCGCCAAGATTTCTTGCGCCGGCCCCTTTCGGCATCCGATGGTGCGCGATCATAGCCGCGATTCCGGCGCCAAGTTGGTGCTGATTTGCAGCCTCAGATCCATAGTCTCCAGGGTACGGTTAACCGTCGCGCCGCGACGCGAGCGCCGTCACCATGGCCATCAGTATGACCTGGGTGAGGATCGCCAGGTAGCCGGAAACGCCGATGGAGATGTTGCCGAACAAGGCCGCGGCCTGGTCGCCGCTCGCAGTCCCGGCGAGCCAGGCGTTAGCCGCTTCCGCAGCGCCGAACAGAAGATCGCCGCGCCGCCGCCGATGGCGCCACCCTTGAAGCCGAGCAGCAGGAAATGGCGCTGGAACTGCCCGGCGATGAAGCCGTCGGTCGCGCCGACGATAGTGCAGCACCTCGATGATCGGGCGGTTGGTCGCCATGGCGCCGCGCGTCGCGAAGGTGACCGAGAGCACGGTGACGGCGAGGACGAGGGCAAGCACGGCGACGCCGGCCGCCACTGCCGTTCCCGCCATGGTGCGCATGCGGTCGATCCAGCGGCGATGATCGTCGAGGCTGGCGCCGGCGACCTGCGCCGCCAGGGCTCGGCGCAGGGCCTCGAAGTCGGGCAGCACGCCGGAGGCGAAGCTTGACCACGATCAGGCGCGGGGATCGGCAGGTCGTCGAGCGAAAGCCCGCCGCCGAGCCACGGCTCGACCAATCGCGCCGATTCCGCTTCGTATAGGCGCGCACGTCGGCAACGCCGGGACGTCGCGCGCGCGATCTCGGCCGCCCTGCGCACGTCGGCTTCAAGATCGCGCGCCCGGAGCAGGACGCACCTGGATGGTGACCTCGCGCGCCGACATCCGATTGCCAGTCGCTCGCCGCGCTGACGCACCAGCATCACGGCGCCGGTCGTCAGCGACGGCGAGGAAGGTCATGATGGCGACGACGGCGGCCAGCGAGCGGCCGGCGATCGAGCTGTTGGGGACGATCGGCGTCGCGGCGCGGCAGCGCCAGCGCGAGCGGCGCCACCGCTTCGAAATCGTCCCACGGCTCCGCCATGGTCTCGATCGGGCTTCAGTCATAGACATGCAGGCGGCCTTCGTGCAGCACCAGCCGGCGCGCGTCGTACTGGTCCATCAGGCGATGTCGTGGGTGGCGATCACCACCGCCGTGCCGGACTTGTTGAGCTCGATGAACAGCCGCAGCAGGCGCTGCGCCGAGATTGGGATCGACGTTGCCGGTCGGCTCGTCGGCGAGCAGGAGTTGCGGGCGCGCGATCACCGCGCGCGCGATCGCGGCGCGCTGCTTCTCGCCGCCCGAAAGAACCGGCGGCAGTGCGCCCATGCGCTCGCCGAGACCGACCCATTGCAGCAGTTCGACGACCTCCGGCGCGGTAGCTCGACCTCCTCCTTGCCCGAGCACGCGCAGCGGCAGCGCCACGTTCTCGTAGGTGGTCATGTGGTCGAGCAGCCGGAAGTCCTGGAACACGATGCCGATCCGGCGCCGCAAGCGTCGCCAGCCGCATCCTTGCTGAGCGTCGCGCGCGTCATGATCGAACACGCTGATCAGGCCGCGCGTCGGCCGCAGCGACAGGAACATCATGCGCAGCAGCGAGGTCTTGCCGGCGCCCGAGGGGCCGGTGAGGAACTGAAACGAATGCGGCTTCGATGCCGAAGGTGACGTCGCGCAGGACCTCCGGCTCCGAGCCCGTAGCGCAAGCCCACATTCTCGAACCGGATCACGCCGTCCTCCGAAGGCTCCTGCCGCGAGGGCAACCGGCGGCAGGGGCCGTGACTGATTCGAGCCCCCCGCAAGCTCTAACACCACGGCGCCGCAATCTCTGCCGCGTGGCTTGGTTTCCAATCCGTTAACGGATCGCCTGCTACGGTCGCGGGGAAGGTGCCGCGCTGCTGATTCGCCGATGCTGATCGTCTGCCCGTCCTGCGCTACCTCCTATGACGTGGAGCTGGCAGGCCTGGGGCCACTCGGACGCCAGGTGCGCTGCTCGCGTTGCCGCACGGTTTGGCGAGCGGCGCCGGCCCACGCCGACAAGCTTCTCGCCCGCGGCGGAGGCGATCGCGCCGGCGCCGGTCGCCGGACCCGTACCGGAGGATGCCGGCGCAGCGCCGCTGCACGAGCCCCCGTGGAAGCGCCAACCGAAGAAGCGAGCGAACTCAGGCGGCGCATCGCCGCCATGGACGAGGCGCAAGGCGAGGAGGCGGCAGAGGGCGAAGCGGTCGACGTGCCGAGCCGCCGAGCATGAGGACGCACCGACAGCCGAAGGCGCCGGTTTGCCCGACGAGCCGATTGAAGCCGCCGAGGTAGAATCGCCGCCCATCGTGCCGGTCGACCTCGATGAGGGCCGGCCGCCGATCGACATCGATGCCGCCGATTTCGCGGAGCGCAGCATCGGGCCGGGCGCGGATGTCGAGAAGCGTCGCCGCCCGCCGCTTCCGGTTGGATCTCGGAAGCCGGCCGCGCTGGCCGCTGTCGCATCTGCAAACTTTATCCTGGCGCTGGTGATCGTCGACGCGATCGTCGTCGGCTGGCGCAACGACTTCGTCCGCCTTTTTCCCGCAGACTTCCGCGTTCTACGCCCTGACCGGGCTGTCGGTGAACCTGCGCGGCGTCGATTTCGCGGGCGTCACCACGACTGCGGAGCAGCGCGAGGGCGTGCCGATCCTGGTGGTCCAGGGCAACATCGTCAACACCGCCCGCAAGGTCGTCGACGTGCCGCGGATCAAATTCATCGCCCGCAACGCCGCCCGGCAGGAAATCTATTCCTGGACCGCCGCGCCGGCGCGCACCGCGTCATCGCCGGGAGAGGTCGTCCCATTCCGCAGCCGGCTCGCCTCGCCGCCGACCGACGCCCGACGATGCTGGTGCGATTCGTCAATCGCCGCGACGTGCTCGCCGGAACGCGCTGAGATCGAGTCCGTCCATGGCGCGCATTCTCATAGCCGAAGACGAAGACGCGCTGCGCGCGCTGTGTACGCGCGCGCTCGCGAGCGAAGGCCACGAGGTCAAATCCGCTTGCGACGGCAGCGAGGCGCTCGATCTGCTGGCGGGCGAGCAGAGTAGCTTCGACCTCCTGCTCACCGACATCCGCATGCCGATCATGGACGGCATTGCGCTCGCGCTCTCGCCGCGGCGCGCGACTTTCCTGATCTGCACGATCCTGCTGATGACCGGCTATGCCGAGACCAGCGCGAGCTGCGCCCACGGCCTCGACGCCATCATACAGATGTGATCGCCAAGCCTTTCACGGTCGGGGCGCTGCGCGCCACCATCAACGAGGCACTGGCGGTGCGGGCGCGTTTCTAAAGCGCGCGTAGTCGATTGCTGGCCGCGAAAGCGACCGCGCTACGCTCACGCGTTCAGCCGATCATCCGACAGCGCAAAGGCCAGGCAACGGCATCGACCGGCAGCCTGCGGATGTGGGCGGCCGGAAATCAGGCGCCGCCGGATCCTGTCCGATCTGCGACGATGCCGCGGCGGATCGCGCGGGTGCGGGTGAAGTGGTCGAACAGGGCGTCCGCCGTCGCCGCGGCGGATCGCGCGGGTCAGCTGCGAAAGGTCTTCGCTGAAGGTGCCAAGCATTTCCAGCACCGCGTCCTTGTTGGCGAGGAACACGTCGCGCCACATGGTCGGGTCCGGAGGCCGCGATGCGGGTGAAGTCGCGAAAGCCGCCGGCGGAGAACTTGAGCACCTCGGAGCGCGTGACTTCGGCCAGCTCGTCGGCGGTGCCGACGATCGTGTAGGCGATGAGGTGCGGCAGGTGGCTGGTGATCGCCAGCACGAGGTCGTGATGCGCGCGCCGGCATGGTCTCGACGTGGGCGCCCAGTGCGCGCCAGAACGCGGCAGACGTCTCGACCGCGGCCGGGTCGGCGTCGCTCGGGCGGCGTGAGGATGCACCAGCGGCCTGACGAAACAGCTCGGCGAAGCCGGCGTCCGGGCCTGAATTCTCCGTGCCGGCGACCGGATGCGCCGGCACAAAATGCACGCCTCGCCGGGAGATGCGGCGCCATGTCGTGCAGCACCTGCGGCCTTGACTGAGCCGACGTCGGAGATCGATGGCGCCGCGCTCAAGATGCGCGCCCGATCTCGGCCGCGACCGCCGCTGGCGCCGACCGGAATGCAGACGATGCACGAGGTCGGCGCCTGTCGACCGCTGCGGCATTGGTCTCGACGACCCGGTCCGCGAGGCCGAGCTCGACGCACGCCTGCGCGTCGCCGCGCGCGCTGGCGCGCGATGCGACGATCGTCGCGCCACCACGTCTTCGCGTGCCGCGCGCGATCGAGGAGCCGATGAGGCCGACGCCGATCAGCCAGGCGTCCGAACAGCGGAGCGGCTGTTGGTCGACAACGTCACCTCCGCCATGAACTCGCCTGAGCGACGCGCACCGCGAGGCGGTTCGCCTCTTCGGTGCCGACGGTCATGCGCAGCGCGTTCGGCAGGCTGATAGGCGCCGACCGGCGCAGGATCAGCGCCGCGCGCGGTGAGCAGCGCGTCGCGCCTCCTCTGCAGTGCTTGCCCTTCGCGTTCGGGAAAGTGGATCAGCACGAAGTTCGCCGACGCTCGGCGTCACCTCGAGCCCGAGCTTGCCGATTTCCTCGCGTCAGCCAGGCGAGCCATTTCGTCGTTGTGCTGGCGCGCGCGCTCCACATGCGCCGCGTCCTCGATCGCCGCGACGCCGGCCGCGATCGCCGGCGCGTTGACGTTGAACGGGCCGCGGATGCGGTTGACGGCGTCGACCACATGCGCCGGCCCGTACATCCAGCCGAGCCGCAGCGCCGCGAGGCCGTAGATCTTCGAGAACGTGCGGTCATCACGACGTTCTCGGACGGTCGCCACCAGCTCGATGCCGGACTCGTAGTCGTTGCGCCGGACGTATTCGGCATAGGCGGCGTCGAGCACGAGCAGCACCTGCGGCGGCAGGCCGCGTGCAGGCGCTTGACCTCGTCGAACGGCAGATAGGTGCCGGTCGGATTGTTCGGATTGGCGAGGAACACCATCTTGGTGCGCTCGCGTCACCTTGCGCGAGGATCGCGTCGACGTCGGCGGTGTAGTCCGTCTCCGGCGCGACGACGGGCGTCGCGCCCGGCGCCGAGCGTCGCGATCGGATAGACCAGGAAGCCGTGCGTGGTGTGGATCGCCTCGTCGCCGTCCGGCGAGATAGGCGCGCGCGAGCAGGTTCGAGCAGATCGTCGGAGCCGGCGCCGCAGACGATGCGGTCGGATCGAGCCCGAAGGCGCGCGCCGATCGCCTCGCGCAGGTCGGTCGCCGCGCCGTCCGGATAATCCTGCAGATGCCGGCCGACCGCGCTGATAGGCCTCGATCGCCTGTCGGGCTCGGCGCCGAGCGGCGTCTCGTTCGACGACAGCTTGAACACCTGCGCGACGCCCGGCGCGCGTGCTCTTGCCCGGCACGTAGGCCTCGATGTCGAGCACGCCGGGCCGCGGTTGCGGGACGCTCATGCACATCGGTCGATCTCTTCTTCACTCCCGACTCGCCGGGGCAGGGATGTGGACGACTTCACGCGGCCGGGACGCCTGCGCCAGTCCGGTCGCCACTCCCGCGGCGGCGAGTCGTTCGCGGCACCTATAGCGGGTCGCGTGGCTGCCGACGAGGGCCGTCGAGCGCACCGAGGCGCCGGCCTTGACGAGTGCGTCTGCAACGGCGCGTCGATCGCCGCCCTGCGCGGCACCGAGACGAGCAGCGCCGCGCCCGTCGAAGGCGCGGTCCGGCACCGGCGATCACCTCCGGCCAGGTCAGAGCGAGCGCGTCGACACCAGCCGCGCCCCAGCCGGCGACGCGCACGCTCCATCTCGACCTCGGTCACCATGCGCGTCGGCGGCCGACCGCGCGATCGACGAACACCGGCAGGCCGCGCCGGATGATCGGCGCGCTCGACGAACGGGAGCCGCGCGATGATCTTCGGCGCGCCGTCGAACTCGAGCGCAGTCCACCAGGCGCGCCGACGCCGCGATCGCGAAGGCTGGCACCAAGCCGAGATCGCCGCGTCGACTCCGCAGACCGCCGTCGACCACGCCGCGCGCGCCCATGTGAGCGACGAACGGCACCGTGAAGCCGAAATGGAAGCGCGCGCTGTCGCGCATCGCGGCGTCGCCGGCCGAGAGGTCGGCATGCACCGAGAACGGCGCCTGCACATAGGTGAAGGTCGCGATGATGACGCGCCAGATGCTCTCGACGGTGTCGAGCGGCAGGATGCCTTGATGGCGCTCGACCAGGCGCCGCATCATGTCGGCCTCGCGCGCCGGGCGGAACGCCGAGCCGGACTCCGTGCGGTCTCTTTCGCCGCGATCAGGCGGTCGATGATCTCGCCGCGCTCCATCAGCAGCCGCCGTGCATGGCCTCGTCGATGCGGTCGATCTCGCGGCGCAGATCGGCTAAGCGACACGTGGCTGCGGGTGCGGTGGCTTCGGCATTGAGTCCGGCTCGGGCGCTCGGCGGCCACGTAACTG
>ERZ1370068.983-contig-10899_pt1 | contig 29408 bp, 33 predicted proteins | sample MGYA00561227_ERZ1370068 | MGnify/ENA primary metagenome ERZ1370068 (study PRJEB38410, sample SAMEA6850437) | metagenome | study: Metagenomic assessment of the ecological functions of the soil: analysis of the soil microbiota associated with the...
AGGTAGCTGCTTCCGTTCAGTTACGTATTGCTGGGGGGACCTCGATCGGGGCGGGGGCAGGGGGTGGCGCCCTCGGGGGTCAGGATGCGCTCGACCGAGGAAGGAGGAGCCGGGGAGGCGGACGACGCTGATGCGGTCGACGGCCACCGGGCGGGTCTGGGGGGTCGAAGTAGATGACCTGGGCGTCGGCCGGGGCGGTCCTCGGCTCCGGAAGTTTGTCGGGCTGCCAGCGCCGGCGGTACGGTCTGGAGGGGTCCTGGTGGAATTGACGACCTGGTGCCGAAGCGGTGGAGGTGGCCGTCAGGACGGTGGCCACGTGGCCGCGGGCGTAGGCGGCCAGCCGGCCGTCGTGGACCAGGAGCACGTCCGGCCGCGGGGCCTGGCGGTCGATGGCGTCAGCCCGCGCCGACGCTCCGGGCCGCCCGGGGTCCTCGAACTCCTCACCTGGCTGCGCCCGGGGTGAAGGTCGGGTCGGCGACCCCGTAGAAGCGGATCCCGGCGACCTCGGTACCGCCACTGTCCGGACCCGGGCGTTGTCGTTGGCGGCAACTGGCGCGGTCATGTCGGCGTCGTCGTGGTTGCCTGGCGAACAGGTACGGCACCTCAAGCAGCCGATGTTGGCCGCCACCTGGCTCCCTTGGCCAGCCCCCAGGTGCCCATGTCGCCAGTGTCGACCACCGCGGCCACGTCGAACTGGTCGGCCAGCCGTTCGGCCAGAGTCGAACCCGGCCGGGTTGGTGGATGTCCGGAGATGTGGAGCACCCTCACCGGTGCCATTTACCGTGATCTCGCCGACTTTCCGGGGTGGCCAGGGCGGCATAGGCGCAGTCCAGGTTGCAGCCGATCCGCGGACCATCTCCGCGCGCAGGGTCCGCAGGCGGTCGAAGACGTGCGGACGTCGCCGATCGGGGCCGGGGCGTACTCGAGGGGCGCCCTCACGTAGCGGGAGCTCGCGGAGGCAGTCCGTCGTGGTGGCGGGCCGGCCCCAGGAGCAGGACCCAGTGGCAGTCAGGCCGCCGAGCCACCGGCAACGGCTAGCGCCGGGTCCGCCGCGGGAACACCACCACCGCGCGGCCAGCCCCGCCAGGCCGAGGAGAGCGATCCGGAGCACGAAGACGGTGGCGGCCCGGCGGGCCCTGGTCCTCGGGGGGCGGGGGTCACGCTCCAGCTCGGCGAACCGGGGGCCGCCGGGCCCCAGGGCCGAACGCCTCCAGCAGCCGCCCCGGGCGCTTGACGTCGACGTGCGTCGTCGACGGTGGCAGAGCCAGCGGGCTGGTGGGTCGGGCCGGGACCGACCGAACAGGGGGGCGGCCAGCCGGCTGGACCCGACCAGGGCAACCCCGACTCAGGCGGACCGGGCGAACCGACGGTGACCTCCTGGTCGGCCGGAAGGTCACGACAAACGCGCCGCCCGGCGAGCAGGGCAGGGCCTGGGGCGACCCGGGTGGCAAGGCGGTCAGGGAGGCCCCGGCTGGGAAGGCTCAGGCAGGGACGGCGTCATTTCAGGCCGGAACAGCGCCGGCCGAGTTCGATGCGGCCAGCCAGCGATCACGATCCACAGCGTCTCGCCCGGGCAGCTGGCTACCTGCCGGAGGCGACACACCATCGATGGGAGGCGATTACTCGCTCTGTGTTGCCAGCGCCAGCGGCCTTTGGCCCCTCCCCAGGCGTGAGGCCGCCGGGCGGCACCGTGAGTCGACGTTCTCGGCTCGCTCGCCGCAGTACTTGCGGGTGTGGTCGCATCGCGTACGAACACCGCTCCGACGGGAGAACCCGGCCCGAGCTCAGACGACCCGCTACCGAAATGCGGAGCCGGATGACGCTGAGGCTGGACGCGGGTGGCCCCGCGGACCGAGCATGCCCTGCCGGGCGCAGCACGTCGGCCTTCTGCCTTGAGCACCGGCACCGCAGCGCCCGCCGCACCGGCGACGACACAGAATCGGCTGGCACGCAGACGCGTTGGGGACGAGCAGCTCGCTCCACCATGCCCATCCGTGGCGATGCGCGGGGCCGCTCGCAGTACAACGGTGGAGGTGGTCCTGGCCTGCCTGGGGCGCGTCGAAAGGGATCAGGACCCGGAACGAGGAGCCGCCCCCGGCCCGCTCCTCACCCAGGCCGCGCGCCCCGTGGGCTCGGCGAGACCGGGCGACCGGGGCCAGCCCGATCCCGACCCCGGGCGCGTGGGCCGGCGTCGTCCGAGGCCCTGGCGAGGAACAACCGAACTTGCGCTGGCGCTACCGGCTCTGGCGGAGACCGCCGGCCCGGCGTCCTCGACCGCCAGCAGCGGGGACGCCGTCGCCGCCCGGCGGCTGCTCGTCCCCACCCGCACGCCGGGGTGTCCGGCGGGTCGATGCGCACTGGCCGCGGTCGGCCGGCAGGTTACTCGAGTAGATCCGCTCGACCTTTGCCGGAGGTCGAGGAAACGATCAGAGATGGCTGGAGCCGCGACACTGGGCCGGCGGCCCGTTGAGCAGGCCCCAGTCGTCGGCCGATCCGGCCGGCCAGGGCGGCCACGTCGGTCGAGGCGGCGCTTGGGGGCGACGATCCCATGGGTCAGCCCGGTCCAGGTCGAGCGGGTCGTTAGAGCAGCCGGTCGGGCTTGCGGGCGTTGACACCAGCCGGGTGTAGGAGTCGCTGCGGTCGGCGTCCTGGCCGGATGTATCGGCCTTGTGCTCCGGGTCAGGCCGATGCCGACGATCGCGGCCAGAAGGGGCGTGCGCAGCTGCGTGGGAAGACCGCGTCCGGAAGAGGGTGTTCTTTCATCTGGTCAGGGCGCAGCGCGCGGGTCACCTCGCGCTCGTGCTCGGGGCCCGCTTGGTGTCGGTGATGTCGACGCTCACGCCCTGCCAGCACAGAATGATGGCGTGCCGAGCCGCGTCGTGAGACCAGCACACTGGTCCCGGACCCACTTGACCTCCGCCCGACTTGGTGAAGAAGCGGTACTCCGGCGTCAGGAACGCTCGCCGGTCCAGCTCGCCAGCGAGGCCTCCTCGGCCGGGACCGCCTCCCAGGTCGTCGGGGTGGACGGCCGACTTCCAGAGAAGTTGGCCCGGCTGGCCTCCTCGGCGGTGAAGCCGAACAGGCTCCTCGACCTGGCGGTTACGATGTACTGGCGAGGCGCCGCCGGCCTCCGAACTCCTCGCTGTAGACGATGGCCGGGATCTCCTCGACAAAGGGTCCGGAAGCGCTCGGCAGCTTCTGCTCGCTCGACCAGCTCCTGCTGGGCGGCGGCGGCACTGAGCGGGCGTTGTCGAAGGCGCGATCGAGACCACCTCGGCGAAGCGGCTGACCTGGGTGACCTCGTCGTCCGGTGAAGGTCCGAAGCCAGAGCTCGGGAGAGGCAAAGGCCGATCCACCGTCCGTAGACCTGTCCGCCCGCGCCTGGCGGGGACCCCGAGGAAGGACGGCGGAAGGCGTCGGTGGCGACAGCCGCAGGGCTCCCGCCCCTCCCAGCGGCTGCTGGTCGGGGATGGCCACCGGGGGCGCCGGTCTCCCAGACCGCCCGGACAGACAAGCCTCGCGCCGTGAGGCATCGCGCAGCCGGCGAGGCCGGCGCCGGCCCCGGTGCTAACCGCAGGACCATCTCGCCGGTGTCCGGGCTCGATCGGGCGAGAGTCGTGGCCGTTGCCGGTGCCGACCTCCTGGCCGGCCCAGGTGACGATCCGCTCCCAGCACCAGCCAGCAACCGCCGGCCATGAGGGTCCAGCTCAGGGTCCACGGCCACCTCCAAAAAAACTCCCGCTCAAGGTGACGCCCCCGAACCGCTCAAGGGGCCGTCTACCGGTTCGAAGGGCGAACGCGACGGCGGTGACCGGGCCGGGCCGCGGCGATGCTCGCGCTTTTTGGCCGCGCCCGTGGCCATCACGGCGGCGCCTCGCAGCCGGAACCCGCCGTTACCGGTGCCAAGGGCGGGCAGGGCCACGCTGGCCCGGCCCCTCGTGCCGGCGGCCAGGCGCAGCGCGCGGCCGCGGTGGCGCTGCACCGACGGCCTCGGCGCTGGCCGGGCGGCCCGGGGCCATGGCGGCGGCGTGCAGGATGGCCTTGACCCCTCGCCCCGGCGAGCCGGCCCGGGCCGGTCCGGACCGCGTCCCCGACCGGCCAGGGGGCCTGCAGGCGACCGCCTGCGGCCTCGACCTCGGCGCCGGCAGCCCGCCGGATGGCCCCGGCGGCGACCGGAGCCGAGCCAGCCCTCGTTGTCGGCCGCACGTTGACGATCCCCTCGGTGCCCGCGGCCCGTGATGTCGCCCCTGCGCGGGCGAGACGTCGGTGGGCCCGCGGCTGGCCACCTTGCCCGACGCTCGATCCATGTTCCCTCCGGTTTGCTCGCCCCACCGTACCCCGGCCGGCGGTCAGCTATCGGTAGGGGGGCGCTGGAGCCAGAGGGTCGGCCGGAGATCTCGACGGTGGGGTCGCGGTCCAGCGGCTCTGCCCCAGGACGGCCCGCAGAGAACATCGTCTGCTCGGCCACGGCGGCCAGGGCGGTGGCGGCCGTCAGTGGGTCGACCGGCCAGAGGTCACGCCCAGGCTGGCGGCCCGCTCGATGTTGCGGGCGATGCGGGCCGCGATGCTGGCGGCGGACACTCGTCGAGGATCCGGCCCAGCTCCGGGTCCCTGGATCGAGGCCTCGGTCCAGAGAGGCGATCAGGTCGGCGTCGCGCTCGTTTACACAGGTCGGAGAGGCCCGCAGGTTCCTCGACCAAGGCTGTGCCCGGACGTCGCCTGGGACGCGCCGGGGGCTGGCCGGCCAGGTCTGACCAGGGGTGGCGGCGTTCTCGGAGATGAGAGGGCGGCCAGGGCGGCGCCGAACGTTCTTGAGAAGTAGGCGTAGAAGGTGCCGTGCGACCCGACGGCCCTGGCGACAATGTCACCTCGACCCGGAGCCCCGGGCGTAGCCGAGGTCGGCGAAGAGCCTGCACCGGGCCCGCGGCGAGCAGCCTGGCCCTGGTGTCGACGATGGCGGTTGGCACGGATGGAGGATATAGAACCGGATCGGCTCGTTCTCACCTCTTCCTTATCCGTCGCGCCTACAATCGATGTGCTCAGCGCCCCCAGGAAAGGAGCCCCGCTCCGGGTTGGCACACACGACGCGCCCCGACACGAGGCGGCATGGACGACGTCGCCGCCTCATACGACGAGATCGGGCCAACATCGAGCGGGTCATCGAGGGCAAGACCGACGTCGTCCGACTGGCCCTGGTGGCGCTGCTCGCCGAGGGCCACCTGCTGATCGAGGACGTGCCCGGCGTCGGCAAGACCATGCTGGCCAAGGCCCTGGCCCGCTCGATCGACTGCTCGGTCCGCCGGATCCAGTTCACCCCGACCTGCTGCCCTCCGACGTCACCGGGGTCAGCGTCTACAACCAGGAGCCGCGGCGACTTCGAGTTCCAGCCGGGGGCGATCTTCGCCAACATCGTGCTCGGCGACGAGATCAACCGGGCCTCGCCCAAGACCCAGTCCGCGCTGCTCGAGTGCATGGAGGAGCGCCAGGTCACGGTCGACGGCACCACCTACCAGCTGCGCAGGCGCCGTTCATGGTGATCGCCACCCAGAACCCCATCGAGCACGGAGGGCACCTACCCGCTGCCCGAGGCCCAGCGCGACCGCTTCATGCTGGAGCTGAACATCGGCTACCCGACCCGCCGGGCCGAGATCGAGATCCTGGAGACCCACGGCCGGACCACCACCCTGCTCAAGCGAGCTGCAGCCGGTGGCCGACGCGCCGAACAGAAGTTAGGCCCGAAGGGCGCGGTCGAGGGGGTCGGGACGGTGCACGTGGCCGACACCCTCAAGCGCTACATCGCGTCGACCTGGTCAGGGCGACTCGCGACCACGCCGACCTGGCCCTTGGGGCCAGCCTGGCGAGCAGCCTTGGCCCCTGCATGACTGCGGAGCCACCGCGGGCGGCGCGGCCGTCTCCGGGCGCGACCCCGTGGTCCCCGGCGACGTCAAGGAGCTGGGTCGGCCGGTCCTGGCCCCGCCGGCTGATCACCGCACCCGAGGCCCAGATGATCGGCCGCACCGCCGCCGACGTGCTCGCGGAGATCGTCGAGTACGATGCCGATCCCGATCCGCGGACGGGGCGAGAGCTAGCTTGCTCCAGGGCGTTCACCCGCGGGCGGCCGGGTTCGCCGCGGCCGCGGCCGCCCTGATACGTGGCCGGAGCGCCTCACCGGCGTCTCCGAGCTGTACATGCTGGCCGTCGCCGCCGTCGTCCGCCCGCGTGGGGCGCTGGCCGTCGTCACCTGGGGCAACTCCCGGCTCACCTCCAGCCGGGGCCAGTGCTGCCCGGTCTGCGGACCTCGGTGGGCAACCGGATCAGCGTCACCGTGCGCCTCGACGGCCCGACCCGGCTGGAGAGACGGGAGCGTGCTGCTGCTCACGAGGACCGGCTCCCCTACCAGCTCGGCCCGGGGGCCACGCTGGCGTCGTCCCGGGGATCCCCGGGGGCAGGCATGAGCTGCTCAGCTTCCCGAGCTGCGGGCCGCCGCCCGGGGCCGCTGTTCGATCCGGCCCGCTGGCCGTCCGCTCGGCCAGTGACCCGATTCCGGGCTGGCCCAGGTCACCTCCGGAGCTGGCCGGGTCTCGGGCGTGATATCGTCCGCCCGAGGTCTACCGGAGGGCAGCTCAGCGCCCCCGGCCTTGGCGGCGAGCTGGCCAGCGCTCGGCCGCGACCAAGGTCCGCTACCTGTTCTCCCAGGGCGACGAGTTCTACACCGCCCGCGAGTACCGCGGCGGCGAGCGACCACCGCGCCGGGTCCACCCCTGGCGCTCCTCGGCCAAGCTTGGGGCCAGCTGATCCGACCAGGAGGAGGCGTCCACAACTGGGCCCAGGGCCGTGATGATCGCCATCGACCTGCGCCTGATCCGCCCACGCGGCCCGGGGCCGGGCCTCGATTCCTGGCGGGCGGTGTCGGCGGCGGCCTCGAATCGCCCCTGCGCGCCTGGGCCGCTCCGGCTACGAGAGCTGGCCCTGGTCGGCGACGACGGAAGAAGGTTAGCCCGGCCGGGATGGCCGACCAGGCCACCGCCGTGCTCGCGACTTCCTGGCCAGCGTCGAGGCCGACCCGCGGCCCCGTCGCTGGTGCCGATGGCCAAGCCGGCTGGCCAGGACGGCCGGCGAGGGGCTGCTGGTGGCCGATGCTCGGCGTCCCCTCCTCCGACGGGCGGCCGCCCTGGCCCGCTGCCGGCTCGGCTTCGGCGGCGCCCTCTGGCCGCTGCTGGTCCGCACCGACAGCTGGCTCCGAGGCTGGCCCCGCACGCCCGCGAGGTGGCCGCGGCGATCGCCCAGAGCCGCCGGCATCGCGCCACCCCTGCTCGACCGGGCCGGCCGGCTGGCGGACCGCGATGCTCTCCGTACCCAACCCCTGGATGACCCGTGGCGACGACTGACAGCCCCCCTGGGGCGCGCAACACTGACTACGCGCAGGCGCTAGCGCTGGCCGGCCTGCTGGCCGGCGCGTCCCTGTCGCTGAGCCGGCTGTACGCCGGCAACGCCTGGCTGCTGCCGACCTGGCTGACCATGGGGGCACGCCCTCGGCCTGGCCGCCCTGCTGCGGCGCCTTGGCGTCGGCCAGCTGCTGTCGCTGCTCGCCATGGCCGTCGGGTTCGTGGTCGTCGGCGGGATCCCCGCTCTTCCCGGGCACGCTCCTGCTGGTCGTCCCCACCGGCCGGACCCTGTCCGAGATGGCGTCGGCCGCCTCGGCCGCCCTGGCCGCGGTCAGCGAGCAGGCCGGCCCCGGTCCAGGTCACGACCGAGTTCGTGCCTGCTCACCTGCGCCGGCGCCTGGGCGGTGGCGACCGCCGCCGACAGGCTCGCCTTCCGGGCCCGCCAGCCCCTGCTGGCCCTGGTGCCCGCCCTCGGCCTGTTCGTCTCTCCGGCCGTCATCCGGCCCTCCAGCCCGGCCTGGTACAACGACCTGGTTCATGCTCGGGGCGGCCGGGATCACTGCTGTTCGAGGCCGGGCCCGGCTGGCCACCTGGGGCCGCTGGGTGTCGAGCGCCCGCAGCCGGCCTGGCGCCGGCTGGCGGCTGCCGCGACCCCGGCCGCCCAGACCGGCCGCTGGCTGGCCCTGGCCGCCGGGCTGTGCGCCCTGACGCGTGCCCTGGCTGCTGCCCGGCTACGGCCAGCAGCCGGTGGTCGACCTCAGGGACCGCACCGGCGCCGACGCCGGGGTGGCCCTCAACCCGTTCATCTCGCGCTGCGGACCCGGCTGACCGCCCCGGAAGACGTCCCCATGTTCCGGGCCCGGGCACCCAGCGGGAGCGCTGGCGGCTGATGGTCTACGACCGCTTCGACGGCACCGACTTCGCCCCCTCCAGCGACCCCCGCAGCAACCTGGTCGCCTTCGAGGGCCCGCTCGCCGGCGAGCAGGACCCGGACCTGCCGGTGACCCAGGTCGCAGGAGGTCGAGATCCAGGAGCTGGGGTCGTTCTGGCTGCCGGCGACCACCACCCCGGTCAGGTCGACGCCGGCCGGCGGGTGCTGGCCAACCAGAGGTTCGCCAGCCTGACCATCAACCAGCGGCTCCGCCAGGGTTCCACTACACGGTCGTCTCCCAGGTCCCCAAGATCGACGCGGCCGACCTGGCCGGCCCGGTCGACTACCGGGACTACCCCAGCCTGCGGCCGTACCTGGAGACCGGCAGCCTGGACCAGGAGGTGGAGCAGCAGGCCGACGCGGTGGTCGCGGCCAAGGACGCCGACACCCCCTTCAAGAAGGCCCTGGCCATCAGGACTACCTGCGCAGCAAGGAGTTCCGCTACAACCTGAACGTGCCCTCCCTCGCGGCCGGCGGCAGCCAGCTGCGGCGGTTCTGACCCGAGGTCCGGGAGGGCTACTGCGAGCTGAGTTCGCCATCGCCATGGCCATGATGGCCCGGCAGGTCGGCGTCCCCTCCCGGGTGGCCGTCGGCTTCACCTCGGGGTGAGATCATCGACAACACCTTCCAGCAGGTCACCACCCACGACGCCCACGCCTGGCCGGAGCTGTGGTTCCCCAAGGCCGGCTGGGTGCCGTTCGAGCCGACCCCTCGGGCCGACGGCACGGTGTCGGTGCCGCACCACACCACCGGCCGGCCGGGTGCCCACCGACGGGCCGGCCAGAGCCGCCCAGCCGCCAGACCACCCGCCCGGACGACGCCAACAACCCGCCCGTCCGCCCGCCCGACCCCGAGCCGGGCGGCAGCTCCGACCCGCTGGCCGGCGCCGGCACCGACCGGGGCTGGCTGGACCGGCCGGTCGTCAGGGCCGGCCTGGCCGTGGCCCTGCTGGTGCTGCTGATCCCCGGGGTCAAGTGGACCCGCAACCTGCTGGCCCGCCGGCGGGCCGGGCACCGGCCCCGCGACGCCGTGGCCGAGTCGTACGCCAGGAGCTGACCAGCTGGGCCGGGGACGCCGGCATCGGCCGCCGGGGGCGGAGACGCCGGCCGCCTACGCCCGCCGGTTGTCCGGCGACTTCGCCGCCGACGCCGACCCGCTGGTCAGAGCTGACCGGCCTGTTCGAGCGGGCCGAGTACGCCCCCGACGAGCCCGGCGGCGACCAGGCCGACGAGGCCAGGCGCCTGGCCCACAGCGCCAGGTCGAGCCTGGCCGGGCGGCTCCGGCTGGCGCCGGCGGGTGGTGGCACGGTCAGCCCCGCAGCCTGGTCGGTCAGTCGCGCCGGTAGCCGGCCACGGCCAGCGGCACGAACACCGCCAGGATGGCCGCCGACCAGGCCAGCGACCTGACCACGTAGAACTCGGCCCCGTGGCCGAGGCAGCAGCTCGGCCGCCCGGCCCTGGGTGAGCACCCGGACCGCGTCCACCATCACGGTGACCGGCTGGTGCTCGGCGAAGGCCTGCATCCAGCCGGGCATCGACTCGACCGGCACACATAGGCGCTGGACACGAAGGTGAGCGGGAACACCATCAGGGCCAGGCCCTGGGCGGCCTGGGCGGTCCCGGCGAACAGGCCGAGGGTGAGGAACATCCACTCGAAGGCGAGACCCGAACACCAGCAGCAGCCCGAACGCGGCCAGGGCGTCGGCCAGGCCGCCATGGAGCCGGAACCCGACGGCGAAGCCGACGGCGCTGGTGATGGCCAGGCTCCACACCAGCAGGGCGGTGTCGGCCACCGCCCGGCCGGCGAGACGGCGCTCCTGGGGATGGGCAGGGGGCGGAGCCGGTCCACGAAGCCCTGCTCCAGGTCCTCGGCCATCCGGCGGCCGCGCCCATGCCGGCGGACAGCAGGCCGGTGGTGATGAACCCGGGGACCAGGAAGTCGACGTAGTCGAGGCCTCCGGCGCCGATGGCGCCGCCGAACACGTAGCGGAAGATCAGGAGGAACAGGGCGCTCTGGACGGTCCCGACGACCACCAGCTGGGGGGTGCGCAGGAACTTGCGCACCCCGCCGCGGCGATGCCGAAGGTGCTGCGCCGCCAGCCCGGCCAGAGGGCCGGGCGGAGGCGGGACACGGGAATGCTTGCCATGGTCGGTCGTCTCCTCTCAGGCCGCCGCGTGCCCGGCGGCGGTGTCGGCTGCTGGCTCGAGCCCTGGCCGGTCAGGGGCCAGGAAGACCTCGTCCAGGGTGGGCGGCCGCAGCGGAGATGTCCTCGACCGCGACCCCGGCCGCGTCAAGGGCGCCGAGGGCGCCGCGCAGCGGGTCGGCTGCCGGCGGCCACGGCCACGCGGACCCGGCGGGTGGCCTCCTCGATCTGCGGCTGGTCGTGGTCCAGGCCGGCCGAGGCCGGCCGCCGCCCTGGCCAGGTCGGCCCGGTCCCAGGTCGTGGACCTCGATGACGTTGCGGCCGGCCCGCTGCTTGAGCTCGCTGGGGGTGCCGGCGGCGACGACCCGGCCGTGGTCGATGATCACCACCCGGCTGGCCAGGTGGTCGGCCTCGTCCAGGTACTGGGTGGTCAGCAGGACGTCGGTGCCCGCCGCCGGCCAGCGGCCTCGATGGCGTCCCCAGACTCGATCCGGCTGCGCGGGTCCAGGCCGGTGGTCGGCTCGTCCAGGACAGCACGCCGGCGCGGCGACCCGACCAGGCTGGCGGCCAGGTCGAGCCGTGCGGCGCATGCCCCCGAGTAGGTCTGGCCAGCCGGTCGGCCGCCCTCGGTGAGCCCGCAGCAGCTCGAGCACGCGGTCGCTGCGCGCCCGGGCCGCGCGCCTGCGGCTGGCCGGGCTAGAGCTGGCCGACCAGCGCGCAGGTTCTCCGCAGCCGGTCATGGTTCTCGCTCGACGGCCGCGTACTGGCCGGCCAGCGCCGATCACCGGCGCGGACCTGCCCCGGGCCGGCGACGGCCGCGTCGTGGCCGGCCACGCGGACGGCTGCCCCGCGCGTCGGGGCGCGAGCAAGGGTGGCCACGGATGCGCACCGCAGGTTGTCTTGCCGGCCCCGTTGGGGCCGAGCACGGGCTGGTGGACCTGTCCCGGCTCCGCCACCAGGTTCGAGCTTCCAGTCCAGCGGCGCCCGTCTTGCCGAACCGCTTGCGGAGGCCGGTGGCCCCAGATCGTCGGCGTCATCTGCACTCCTCCCGGATGCGGAGGCGATGTTCGCTTCCGAACGAACATCGTCGTTCTGGCACCCGGGCCGGGTGAGGATGTCGAACGGTGGTTCACGATAAGACGAACGCTGTCACCCATTCCTCTGGTACAGTGCTGGGCCTTGGCCATCCCCGAGCCGCGCTTGGAAGGCCGCCCCGCGCCAGCGGCCAGGCCACGCGCTCCCTCTCCCGGGGAGGGCGATCGCCGACCGCCCGCCCTGCGCGTGCTCGACCGCGAGGGCTCTCGGCCGGGCTGAGCATGCGCCGGGTCGCCGGCGAGCCGGGCACCGGGCCCGGCCTCGCTCTACTCGGCACGTGGCCAAACAAAGGACGCCCTGGTCGGACCTGATCATCGACCGGGTGGCCGGCGAGGTGACCGCTCCCGAGCCCGACCCGGACCCGCTTCGGCGGGAGCGGCTGCCGGGAGGGGCGTGATCGGGGTCAGGGGCGTGTCTCAAGCCGCCACTCCGGGCGTTGGCCGCACCTGACCATGAGGCGGATCCCCACCGGCATCCGTAGCAGCTGGTTACCGCTGAGGCCGAGTGGGACCCCGGATCCTGCTGCGCGGGGCCGGCATACTCCCGACCGTCGGCGCACTACGCCGGCGACCTGCTCGGCGCCTAGCCACCGCGGGGGCCACCGGCTTCCACGAGGGCCACCTGCCCCCGATGACCTCAGCTATGGCGAGCGGCTGGCGCGTCGGACGGAGACTGCGGCCATGATGCGCGGCTGCTTCGCGTCCCTGCCCGCAGACCAGTTCCCAGCGACAGTGGTCGCGACCGTGGACGAGCTGTCTCAGCGGCGGGCCCGAGGCGCGGCTCCGCGCTGGGCCTCGACGTGATCCTGCGCGGCTTCCGCACTCCACGCCGAGTCCCGAGCCGGCCGTGCCTCGCCACGGGTCGCGGAGCTGGGCACGCCATCGACCCAGTGACCAGATGCCGCGGGTCGCGCGCGGTCAGAGGCCCTTCGGCCGCCGCTGCGCCTCCCGGCGGGGAGCGCCAGCGCTCGGTCATCTTCCCCCCACCAGGCGTCGACTTGCCACGCTTCGGGGCCAGCCGCCCCGGCGGCGCTGGAGGTGCCGCGCCAGGGGCAGGCCCCGACCAGGGGGCGGGCCCGGGCCGGTCGCTCCACCGTCGCTCGCCGGCGCATGGTCCGGTCGGAGCAGGAACCACCGCAGGCCATAGCGTGATGACAGAAGCTGGCTGAGCGCCGACGCCGCGTTCTCGAGGAAGGTCGAGGCGCTGATCGATCGATCCAGGCCGAGCACGAAGGCCGGCCACGGCCAGCTTGAGCCGGCGGCCCAGGTGGGCCACGGAACGAGGGGAGCCCACTCCGATGGGCAGGACCCGGGGTCCTCTTCGAGCAACCGCCGCTCGATCTCGGGCCAGGATGCGTTGCTCGTGCTCAGTTGACAGCTGGCATGTGAGGCCCGGCCAGGGTCGTACTGCGGTGGTCCTGCGAGTGGCACCGGGCGCTACCCCCTCCAGCTGTTTCGCGTCGCCCCCGCGGGCCTGAGGGGTTCCAGCCACTCAACCTGAGCCTTCACGGTTCCCGCGCCTGCGGGGACGTCAGCGAGCGCCACAGGCTCGATGGCACGCCGTCGCCGAGGCGGGCCCCGCGCGGACAGCGTCGGCGGCCCGCCGCCGCCTTCCCAGCCCGCGGCCGCTCGAGGCCCAGCCGCAGCTGCACCGGCGGCGCGCCCGCGCGCTGCGGGGTTGCTGACGGCGACGCCTGACCAGGCGGGACCGGGGCCCGGCCGCGAGCTGGAGCCGGGCCAGCAGGTCGCCGGCGACCTCGTGCAGCTCGGTGTCGGTGTCGGTGGCCCACGGCCAGGCAGCTGCGCCGCGGGTGATGGTGCGGAAGTCGGCGAAGCGGCGTCCGGGGTGACGGTCGCGCTCGGCTGGCAGGCCGGCCTCCACGCAGCCGCCGGCCTCACCCCGCACACAAAGCAGCGCAGCACCTCGCGGGCCAGCTGGCCAGGTCGTCGATGTCGGCGGCGAGAGAAGGTCGTCCTCGGAGCCGACCTGGACTCTGGCCGCCTCGAACGGCACTCACCTCGCGGTCGTCGCTGGGCCCAGGCCAGCTGGTGGAGCTGGGCCCCGGCGGCCGGGCCGAGGGCCCAGCTCCGGGGTCGCTCTGGGGGCGGCGGCGTCGACAACGACGGCAGCAGGCCGTGGCGAGGCCAGCACGGGTCGATGGTGTGCCTGGCCGGCCCCCCAGAGGGCGGCCGACCGGCAGCGGGCAGCAGGAAGGCGAGGGCCCGCCCGGGCGGGACGACCAGCAGGCCGATCCGGCTTTGCGCGCCGGGTCGAGGCCAGCTTGGCCAGGAACTTTGCTGGCGGCGACGCCGACGGTCAGGGCCAGCCCGGCCTCCCGGCCCGGACCCGGTCCCGCAGCAGCCGGGCCGCGGCCTACGTGCGTCGCCGAACAGCGCCTGCGCCCGCGGACACGTCCAGGAAGGCCTCTCGTCGCAGTGGCGAGCGGCTCGACCAGCGGGGTGATGCTCTGGAAGATTGCCACATCACCGTGGCGGGAAGGCCCGCCGGTAGGCGAAAGCGAAGTCGAGCGGGACGGCCACCGCCTGGGGGCACAGGCGGCAGGGCTCTCACGGCCATCGGCATGGCGGTTGCAGGCGGCTTCGAACGCCCTCTCGCGCCTCATAGAGGCCGAGGTGATTCCACCCGCGCCCGCTCGGTCCCGCCGACCAGCAGCGGGCAGCCCCGCAGGGACGGGTCCCTGGTGCACCTCGACGCTGGCGTAGAAGGCGTCCATGGTCGGCGTGAGAGGAGTCCCCAGCCCGTCGGCCTCGCCGGGCTCCAGCGGCCGCCCGCCGGCGATCACCTCACCGGATCGGCCGCACCGTGGGTGTCCATGGCGAGCAGGCTACCTGGACACCCTGTGACGCGGCGGGGCGCCAGAAGGTGCCTCCGACTAGGATGCTGGCATCGAAGCAGTGCATGACGACCTCGACTTCAGCCCCAGAGGGAAGCCCCAGCCAGGTGACCGAGGCCCCCAGCCCTGTCGCGGCGTGCACCCCTGGACGCCGGGGGCGTCCCGCGCCCGGGTCGACCCGGGCCCTGCCCGGCCGCCCTGCTCGACCAGGAGCTGTCGGCCCACTCGGGTTCCTGGGCAAGGACACCGAGCCCCGTCACCGACGCCCTGGTCCCGGTTCGCCCTCCAAGGGCAAGCGGCGGCGCGGCCGGCCTCGTGTACTGGGGCTACCGCGGGGCCGGGGCGCCGCCGACGGTCCCGAGGCCGACGCCGCCATCCGGGCGTCCTGCTCGGTCGAGCTGCTGCACGTCTGCGCCCTCATCCACGACGACATCACGGACGGCTCCGAGGTCCGGCGGGGCCGCCCTGGCCATGCACGTCGGCTTCGCCGGCCACTGCACCGGGGCCTGGCCTGGCGGGGCGACCCGGCCGCCTTCGGCGAGGGCGCGGCAGCACGCTCATGGGCGACCTGGCCTTCACCCGGGCCGACGTCGCCCTGGCCGAGCTGCCGGCCTGCCCGACGACCGGCTGGCCGCGCCCCGCGGGTCTTCAACGCCGGCTGCGCTCGGAGCTGATGGGCGGCCAGTACCTTGACCTGGTCGAGGCCCGCCGGGGCGCGCCCCCGACGAGGACGCCGTCCGCCGGGTCCTGACCTACGCCAAGTCGGGCAAGTACACCATCGAGCGGCCGCTGCACCTGGGCCACGCCCCGGCCGCCGGCGCCCCGGCCTGACCAGCGGGGCCTACTCGGCCTACGGGCTGCCGCCGGGGCGAGGCCTTCCAGCTCCGGGCGACGACATCCTGGGGTGTTCGGCGCCCCGAGGTGACTGCGGCAAGCCACGGCCGGGGACGACCTGCGCGCGAGGGCAAGGAGACCTTCCACGTCGTCATGCTGGCCCGCCAGCGAGCCGACCGGGCCGGGCGGCAGCTGCTGGAGAGCGCCCTCGGCAACGCCAAGCTGTCCGAGGACGACGTCGCCGACCTGCGCCGGCTGATCGCCGGCTGTGGCGCGGTGGACGCCACCGAGGCCCGGCATCGCCGTGCTCCTGGCCCAGGCCAAGGACGCCCTGGCCAGGGCCGGCGGGATCACCGAGCCGGCCCGGGAGGCGCTGGCGGCGCTGGCCGACCACGTCACCGACCGGAACGCCTAGCCGGCCATGGCGGCACAGACGGTGGTCGTCGGAGCTGGCTGGCTGGCCTGTCGGCCGCCATCCACCTGGCCGCCGCCGGCCGCGACGTGGTCGTGGTCGAGGCCGAGGCGGTCCCGGGCGGGCGCTGCGGCACGGCCACCGCCGGCGGCTACCGCTTCGACACCGGCCCCTCGGGTGCTGACCATGCCCGAGGTGGTGCGCTCTGACCGTCGGGGCGGCCGGCGAGGAGCTGGACGACTGGCTCGAGCTGGCCCCGCTCGACCCGATCTACCGGCTCACCTTCCACGACGGGGCCCGCCTGGACGTCGTGCCCGGGGCCGAGCGGATGGCGGCCGAGGTCGAGCGGCTCGCCGGCCCCGAGGAGGCCGCCCGCTACCTGGCCTTCCGCTCCCACCTCGGGGCGGATGTTCGAGGCCGAGTGGAGCCAGTTCATCGACCGGAACTTCGACGGCCCTGCTGACCTGGCGCGGCCGCTGGCCCTGCTGCGGCTGGCCCGCCTCGGCGGCTTCCGCCGGCTGCACAACCTGGTCGCCACCCACCTGAGCGACTGGCGGCTGCGCCGGGCCCACACCTTCCAGGCCCTCTACACCGGCCTGTCGCCGTTCGACGCCCTCGGCATCTACGCCGTGGTCGCCCACATGGACACCGTCGGCGGGGCCTGGTTCCCCGCCAGGGCGGCATGCACGCCCTCGCCCTGGCCCTGGCCGGGGTGGCCGAGAAGGCCGGGGCCAGCCTGCGGCTCTGACCCGGGTCGAGCGGGTCGAGGGCGGGCCGGGCGGGGTCACCGGGGTGGTCCTGGCCGGCGGCGAGCGCCTCGGCCGCCGGCGACGTGAGTCGTCACCAGCGACCTGCCGGCCGCCTACGCCCACCTGCTGCCCCCGGCGGCCAGGGACTGGCGGGTGCAGCGGCGCCGGCTCCACTGGTCGCCCTCCTGCTACCTGGTCCACCTGGGGCTGACCCGCCAGCTCGAGGGCCAGGCCCACCACACCGTCCACCTGGGCCGCGACTGGAAGGCCACCTTCGAGGCCCTGACCCGCCACGGCGGCATCCAGCTCGACCCGAGCCTGCCTGGTCACCTACCCTCCGCCGAGGACCCCGAGGCCGCCCCGCCGGGCCACGCCACCCTGTTCGTGCTCGAGCCGACGGCCAACACCCGGGCCGGGCTGACTGGGCCGAGATCGGGCCGCGGCTGCCGAGCGGCTGTACGGCCGCCTGGCCGCCCTCGGCTACGGCGACCTGCGCCGCGACAGCGCGGTCGAGCTGGTCGTCGACCCGCCCGCCTGGGAGGCCCAGGGCCTGTCGGCGGGGACGCCGTTCTCCCTCGACCACCGGTTCAGCCAGACCGGCTGGCTGCGGCCGCAGAACGCCTCGGCGGGCGTGCCCGGCCTGGTGTTCGCCGGCATGGGCACCGTGCCCGGGGTCGGGGTGCCGATGGTGCTGATCTCGGGCCGCCTGGCCGCCGAGCGGGTGCTGGCCCGATGAGGCTGGCCGTCGCCACCCAGCCGCGGACCCTGGGGGCGGCCTACGAGCGCTGCCGCCAGCTCCATGCCCGCCACGGCCGCACCTACTACCTGGCCACGCTGCTGCTGCCGCGCTGGAAGCGGCGCCACGTCCACGCCCTCTACGGGTTCACCCGCTACGCCGACGAGATCGTCGACGACCTCGACTCGACCCTCGACAGGGCCGGCCAGGCGGCCGCCCTGCGGGCCTGGGGGAGCGCTTCTTCGCCGGCCTGCGCGGCCAGCCGTGCGAGGACCCGATCCTGCCGGCCGTGCTCCACACGGTCCGGGCCTTCGACCTGGACGTGGCCGACTTCGAGCGGTTCCTCTCCCTCGATGGCCATGGACCTGCACACCGACGGCTACCGGACCTATGACGACCTGTGTGGCTACATGGAGGGCTCTGGCGGCCGTGATCGGGACCATGATGGCCCCGATCCTGGAGTCCGCCGACCCGCCGGCCGCCGCGCGAGCACGCCCGCCAGCTCGGCCTGGCCTTCCAGCTCACCAACTTCATCCGCGACGTGGCCGAGGACGCAGACACGCGGCCGGGTCTACCTGCCGGAGGCCGACCTGGAGCGGTTCGGGGTCGGCCGGGCCGACCTGGCCTCCAGCCCAGGCCGCCCCGGCCGTCGCCGGAGCTGCTGGCCTTCGAGACCGAGCGGGCCAGGGCCCACTACCGGGCCGCCGAGCCGGGGATCGAGCTGCTCGCCCCCTCCTCGCGGCCGTGTGTCCGGGTCGCCTTCGACCTGTACGGCGGCATCCTTGACGAGGTCGAGCGGGCCGGCTACCAGGTCCTGGCCCGCCGGGTGGCGGTCCCCGACACCGCCGCCTCGGCGTCGCCGGCCGCCACCTGATCGCCGCCCGCGCCGCCGCCGGGCCGAGCGCCGCGTCAGCGTCGCCACCCCTGGACGATGAGCACGGCGGTCGCGCCGGGAGCCACCGCCGCCCCGCCCCGTCCGGCCCGCCGCCGGGGCCTTCGCGCCGCCCTCGTGCTCGCACTGGTGGTGGCGGCCGCCGACGGGTTCCTGCTCTGGGGCCGGGCGCTGGCCACACCGGTCGGGGCCGAGCAGGCCGCGGCCAGCTTCCTGACCGCCCCGGCGCCTCCCGGGGACCTGCCCGGGCCGCGGCCGCCGGCCGGGGTCTACCGCTACCGGACCAGCGGGCATGAGCGGGTCGACCGGTTCGGGATCGAGCGGGCCTACCCGGCGGAGACGGTCAGGGTGATCAGCTGGCGGGGCGGCTGCCGCTGGCGCGAGACGGTGCCCATCTTCACCGAGCATGTGGAGACCTACGACTTCTGCGCCGGCGGGGCCGACGCCGACGACTTCGCCTCGGAGACCAGCCTGACCTACTTCCTGGTGCCGGGCGTCCAGCGGTTCGCCTGCGCCCCCGTCGGCCGGCGCCTGCTCACCGGGCGGGCGCCCGGCAGCTCGCGGAGCTGGCGCTGCGTCGACGGCGCCTCGGTCTCGGCCAACACCACCCTCTACCTCGGCCCCGAGACCGTCCAGACCGGCGCCGGCCCGGTCGCGACCCGCCACCTGCGCCTGCTCAGCGCCCTCTCCGGCCAGTCGTCGGGCGGGGCCGTCCGCGACCTCTGGCTGGACCGCGACGGCCTGGTCGTCAGGAGGAGCGCCAGGTCGCCCTGCGGGTCCGCTCGGGTTCGTCGGCCTGCTCAGCTACGAGGAACAAGCCAGCTTCCTGCTCACCCGCCGGCCCTGACCGATCTCAGGTAGCATATTTCAACGGTTGGAGAGTTCAGGGAGGGCGAAGCGATGGCACGGACCGGCCGGCGGCCCGGGGTCTCGGGGACCAGGGAGGCGATCCTTGACGCCGCCCGGCGCGCCTTCGCCGAGCACGGCTACCAGCACGCCACCATCCGCGGGGTGGCCGACCTGGCCGGCGTCGACCCGGCCCTGGTCCACCACTACTTCGGCACCAAGCAGGCCCTGTTCGTGGCCGCCGTCCAGCTCCCGGTGAACCCGGTCGAGCAGCTGATGGCCGTCCTGGCCGAGGACCCGGGCCAGGCGGGCGAGCGGATGGTCGAGCTGTTCCTGTCGATCTGGGACCACGCCGCCGACCAGAGCCCGCTGCTGGCGCTGGTCCGCTCGGCCGTCGGCGACGAGCACGCCGCGGCCATGCTGCGCGAGTTCATCACCGAGGAGGTCCCTCGGCCAGATCGCCCACCGGCTCGGCAGCCCCGACGCGCGGCTGCGGGCGACGCTGGTCGGCTCCCAGATCATCGGCCTGGCCATGGCCCGCTACATCGTCAAGGTCGAGCCGCTCGCCTCGGCCCCGGCGGCCCAGGTGGTGCGCGTCCATCGGCCCGACTCTGCAGCGCTACCTGACCGGCGACATCGCGGCCCCCTAGCCCCCGATCGGGGGAAGCTGGCCGTCGCCGTCTCGGCCACCACCATCTGGGCGGCCGACTCCGACGGGGCCTGCCTGGCCGCCAGCGCGGCCAGGGCGGCGTCCTGGCCGACGTCGTGGCCCTGGCCCTCCGAGAGCGCAGCCAGCGGACCTCGAGCAGGTCGCAGTAGGCCTGGATCGGGTCGGCGACGTCGCCGAGGCGCCGCCGCCCTGGCCATGCCGGGCTCGAACACGTCGGTGCGCCAGCGGAACCCGGCGACCACGTCGCTGGCCGCCGCCTCGGGCCCCTCGACGGCCAGCCGGGCCTGGTAGGCGCGCAGGTCGTTGAGCAGGATGGCCGCCTGGCCCTCGCCGACCTCCAGGCCGGTCAGGCGCCGCAGCTCCTGGGCGTGGAAGCGGCGGTTGGCCACCGCGACCTTGAGCCGCAGGGTGCTGCGGTCCTCGGTGGCCGGCTCCAGGGCCAGCTCGTCGATGGCGAAGCCGAGCTCGTTGAGCCGGCGCACCCGGGCCTCGACCTTGTAGCGCTCACCGGTGCCGAAGGTCTCGGTGTAGGTCAGCTCCTCCCACAGGGCGCGGTAGCGGTCGGCGATGCTCTCGGCGGCGGCCAGGTCCTCGTCGATCCGTTCGCCGCTCTCCCCAGCTCCATGGAGACGTCGACCAGGTCGCCGGAGACGTTCTCGACCAGGATGTCGAGGTCGTGGCGCGCTGGCCGTTGCTCAGGGCCGCGTGGACCTCGCTGGTCTCGGCGTCGACCAGGAACGCCTGGAGGAGCTGGCCGTCGCGCTTGAACAGGGTGTTGGCCAGCGAGCAGTCGCCCCAGAACACCCCTCGCGGTGCAGGTCGACGAGCAGCCCGGCGATGGCGTCGAGCAGCCGCTCGCGGTGCTTGACGAGCTCGCGGGAAGCCGGCGGAACAGCCGCCGGAACTGCCAGGAGTGCTCCAGGTACTCGGTGACCAGGATCGAGTTGCCGGTGTCGGGCTGGTCGACCAGGCCGACCGGCCGCACCGCCGGCAGCTCCCGGACCTCGAGGTCGCGCAGCACCCGGTACTCCTTGTCGGCGGTCCGGGTCGGCAGCTCCTTGAGCGCGTAGAGCACGTAGTCGGCCTCGACAAAGCGGACCAGGTGCCGGCTCGGCCCGACGTTGAGGTCGCGGAAGTCGGCCGCGTCCTCGGGCCACGTGCCCAGCGGGTCCAGCCACGGCAGGGCCAGCAGCCCCGGCGAGGCGGCGCGCAGGCGGATCGAGATCGGGGCGCCCATAGGGTTCATGGTAGCCACTGGGCCGACGCCGCTCTCCGGATTCCTGTTACGACTCGGTTTACATTCCGGTACCGGCCGCCCCGCGCGCTCGTGGGCCGGCCCGGCGCGGCGCATCATCCTCTCTCCGGCCGCCAGCATCCGCGTAGGTGCGGCCCTTCCAGGTGAGGGGCGCCGGTGCGGCGGCGGCGGACCGAGTCGGCGTAGACGGCCAGCAGGACCAGGTCGGCCAGCGGGTAGGCGACGGCCAGGCGGGGGTCGGCCCCGGCGACCAGCCGGCCCCCGGCCCGGACAGTCAGCTGGAGCAGGCCGCCGGCCAAGGCGACCCGCCGGGCCGGCGGCCCGGGCCGGGCGAGCCAGGGCCAGCCAGGGCGCCCATCCGGCGGCCGTCCGGGCCGCCTGCCAGGCCAGCGGGGCCGTCCCGGCCCCCAGACCTCGGCCAGGTTCTTGGCCAGCCCCTCCCACAGGTCGCCGAAGCGCCCGTACATGCGCACGGCGGCCAGACCGGGGCCAGGCGGACCTCCAGACGGTGCCCGGCCGCCTTGAGCCGGCCGGCCAGGGCGACGTCCTCGACCAGCGACCCGGCCACGGCCCCGAACCCGCCCACGGCGTCGTAGGCGTCCCGTCTGACCAGCAGGCACTGCCCGGACAGGAAGGCGGCCGGTCGGCCCGGGTCGGCGACCGCGTCGAGGTCGAGCCGCTCGGCCACGGCCAGGCCCAGGTCGGGCAGGAGCAGCTCCTCCCACCAGGTCCGGGTCGCCTGCCTGGCCAGTGGGCTGCCCGCCGCCGCCCCGGCGGCCAGGGCAGGCCGCCAGCAGCCGCGACAGGGCCTCGGGGGCGAGGACCACGTCGGCGTCGACAAAGGCCAGCCACCGGCCGGCCGTGGCCACGCGCGCCCCGTGGGCGCAGGCCGCCGCCTTCCCGGCAACGCCGGGTCGCGGCGCCGGGGCCGCTTCGACCCGCGCCCCGGTCCGAGCCGCTTCGGTCGCGGTGCCGTCGGCGGACCCGTCGTCCACCACCACCACCTCGGCCACGGCCGCGTCCTGGGCCAGCAGCGCGGCCACACACGCCCCGACCCGCCCCGCCTCGTCCCGGGCCGGCACGACCACACTCACCGTCTCACCGAACGCTCCCGGGTCGCCAGGCCCGAGCCGGTGCCCGCCTCGTCCGGCCCGGCCCAGCCGTGCCAGGCTGTTGACCCCGGCGGCCAGCCCGGCCACCCCGGCCAGGGCGGCGACCAGCTCCCGTAGCGTTCGTGCGCGGGGAGGTTGTGGACAACAGAAGGCTCTCCTCTCGCCGGTCGGCTACGCTCCCCACCGGGGGACCCGACGCGGGATCGGGACGGTTCAGCGCGGGTCGGACGAGGGACAGGGCGGCCGGACGAGGGACAGGGCGGGCCGGGCGGTGGGCTGGAGGAGCTGGGGCGGGATCGGGCTGGTCGCGGGCGGAGGGCCGCTCCGGTGAGTGGGATGGGCCTGGTCGGGATCGGGCTGGGCGTTGGCGGCCCGGCCATCCTCGCCTGGACCGCCCTGGCGCGCACGCCGGCGCCGCCCTCCCGGCCCACCGCCGAACGCTCCCCAAGCACCGCTCCGCTCTCCCCGGGCACCGCCTCACCATTCCCGGGCACCGCTCCCCTTCTCCTCCGGGCGGGGGTGGCTGGACCTTCGAGGACTACGAGGCCGGGTGGCGGGCGGCCCACCTGCTCGGGGAGGAGGCGCGACCCGGGGGCGGCTGGCCGCCTGGTACCTGCGGCTGCCCTATGCCCTGGGAGCGCCCCTGGCCAGGGCGGGGGTGGATCCCGACCTGGTCACCCTGGCCGCCCTCTGGGTGGCGCTGGTGGCCAGGTGGACGGCGACGCTGGGGCCGGGGTGGGCGGCGGCGGCGGGCGTGCTCACCCTGGCCGCCGGGATCGCCGACTCGGTCGACGGGGCGGTGGCGGTGCTGCAGCGCCGGACCAGCGTGTTCGGGTTTGTCTGGGACTCGACCGCCGACCGGCTGGCCGACCTGGCCATGATCGCCGGGCCGGTGGCCCTGGTCGCGACCCGGGCCGGCCCCGGCTGGGAAGGCGGCGGTGGCCGCCGGGACGGCCGCGGCCGGACTGCTCCTGCTGCTCGGTACGTCCGGGCCAGGGCCCAGGCCGCCCAGGTGGCGGCCGCCTGGACGCTGGCCACCCCGGGCGAGCGCCCGACCCGGGTGATCGTCCTCGGCCTGACTCGGCCTGGCCGTCGGCGCGGCCCAGCTGGGCGGCGACGGCCTGGCAACGGCCGCCCTCGACCTCGGCTACCCCGTCGCCCTGGCCGTCCTGGCCCTGCTCGAGGCGGCCGGCTGCGCCCAGCTCGCTTGTGGCCGTCCGCCATGCCACCTCGCCGCTGCGGTAGGCTTCCGGGTCTCAGGAGGCGCGAACGCCCGGAACCCCATATCCTCACACCGTCATGCTGGAATCGATCAAGCAACCTGGCGACCTACGGCAGCTCAGCGGCGACCAGCTCACCGAGCTGGCCGCCGAGATCCGGGACTTCCTGGTCCGGGCGGTGGCCGTCCGGGGCGGCCACCTCGGCTCCAACCTCGGCGTCGTCGAGCTGACCATCGCCCTGCACCGGGTCCTCGACTCGCCCGTCGACCGGATCGTCTGGGACACCGGCCACCAGGCGTACGTGCACAAGCTGCTCACCGGCCGCCAGGACGACTTCGCCGGCCTGCGCCACCCTCGGCGGGCTGTCCGGCTACCCGTCGCGGGCCGAGAGCCAGCACGACGTGATCGAGAACTCCCACGCCTCGACCGCCCTCGGCTACGCCCTCGGCCTGGCCGAGGCCCGCCGGAGCCGGCCAGGCGCGACGGCCGGGTGGTGGCGGTCGTCGGCGACGGCTCGCTCACCGGCGGCGTCGCCCTGGAGGCGCTCAACCTGATCGGCCACCGCAAGCCCGACCTGCTGGTGATCCTCAACGACAACGGCCGCAGCTACGCCCCGACGGTCGGTGGCCTGGCCAGTCACCTGGCCCCGTTCCGCTCCATCCCGGCTACGAGCGCCTCAAGCAGGGCGTCGAGGAGACCCTCGGCCGGGTGCCGCTGGTCGGCGAGGGCATGGTCGAGGCGGCCAAGCGGGTCAGGGAGGGGCCAAGGCCCTGGTCGCGCCCGGGCGGTGTTCGAGGACCTGGGCTGGCAGTACGCCGGGCCGGTCGACGGCCACGACCTGGCCGCCCTGGAGAAGGCCATCGACCACGCCAAGCGGGTCACGGCCCGGTCCTGCTGCACGTCATCACCCAGAAGGGCCGCGGCTACCCGCCGGCCGAGGAGCACGAGGAGGACAACCTCCACTCGCTCGGCGCCTTCGACCCCGAGACCGGGCGGGCCCTGCCGAAGTCAGGCGACGAGGTCGGCTTCACCGACGTCGTTCGGCCAGGCCCTGCTCGACGAGGCCCGCCGCCACCCGAGCTGGTCGCCATCTCGGCCGCCATGCTCGGCCCGACCAAGCTGACGGTGATGCAGCGGGAGTTCCCCGAGCGGGTCTTCGACGTCGGCATCGCCGAGCAGGTCGCGGTGACCGTGGCCGCCGGCATGGCGCTGGGCGGGCTGCGCCCGGTCTGCGCCATCTACTCGACCTTCCTCCAGCGTGCGTTCGACCAGGTGATGATGGACGTCGCCCTGCACCGGCTGCCGGTGATCTTCGTGCTCGACCGGTCCGGCGTCACCGGCGAGGACGGCTCCTCCCACCACGGCGTGTACGACGTCCACCTGGCTGCGGAGTCTCCCAACATGGTCATCGCCTCGCCGCGCGACGGCAACGAGCTGCGCCGGGCCCTGGCCACCGCGGTCGCCCACCACCGCCGGGCCGTTCGCCATCCGGTTCCCGCGCTCGACCACGCCGAGGCTCACCGTCTCGGCCCGGTCCGCAGGATGAAGCTGGGCGCCTGGGACGTCCGCGCCCGCGGCCGCGAGCGTCGCTCCTGCTCGGCCTGGGCAAGCTGGCCGTGACCTGCGAGGAGGCGACCCGGCTGCTGAACGCAGGACGGGATCAGTGTGACCCTGGCCGACCCTCGCTGCAGGTCAAGCCGCTCGACCCGCGCCTTGGGGCGGTGGCCGGCGCCCACCGGCTGGTCGCCACCGTCGAGGACAACGTGCTCGCCGGCGGGTTCGGCTCGGCCGTGGCCGAGGTCCTGGCCGACGAGCGAGGTGGTCACGCCGTGCTGCTCCGCCTGGGCATCCCCGACCAGTTCCTGCCCCACGGCAAGCGCGAGGTCCTCCTGGCCGAGCTGGGCCTCGACCGCCGTCGGCATCGCCGAGCGGGTCCGCAAGGCCCTCCACCGCCTGGAGCCCTGACCCCGGCCGAGGGACAGCCCGTCAGCGCTCCCCGGGTGCGGAGCCGGCGCGGCGCCAGAGGGCGATGGTGGTGGTCACCATGGCGAAGCCGAAGCCGAGGTCCTCGACGGGGGCGCAGACGATGCGGGGCCGAGGATCTCGGCCGGGTCGTAGCTGACGATCGGGGGCAGGTGAGGACCCCGTTCACCAGCAGCTGGAAGGCGGCGATCACGGCCAGGGCGACCCAGTAGCGGGGGTCGCGGAACAGCCAGTGCGCAGGACCAGCAGCTCGAGCAGGACGGTGAGGGCGACCCCGGCCGCCGCGGCCAGGGTGTACTCGCGGATCACCGGGGGCCCTGGCCGGGAGGGAGGCGGACGACGGCCTGGTAGGTGAGGAGGGGCGCAGGTCGGGACGACCACGAAGAAGACCAGCTCCTCGAGGGGATACCGAGGAGCTCGATGCCGCTGGTGTAGGTGGAGCTGTAGCTCCAGTGGTTGCGGCGGATGGCCAGCCAGTCCCAAAAACTGAGCGGCCAGGAACACCGGCAGCACGGCCGCCAGCCAGCGGCGGGGTCGGCGGTAGACACTCCGCCTTGAGGACCAGCTCGAGCGGCAGGGTGGCGAGCAGGCAGCCGGCCATCAGGGCCAGGCAGGTGGCGCGCCCCAGCACCGGACCTCCGTCAGGGCGGTGGGCCGCCCACGGCCGCCAGCGGCCACGGGCGGCCCACCGGCCACCGATCAGACGTCCTGGCCGGGCAGGTCGACACCCTTGTAGTCGCGGCGCTTGACGGTCTGGCTGACCTGCTGGGTGGTGTTGGGCAGGTCGATCTTGCAGTTGCTCCGCTCGCATACTGGATGCCGGCCCAGAACGCGGCCAGGAGCAGCAGGATCGTGATGAGCAGCGAACCGACCGCGGCGCATGCTGCTCCTCCCATGGGTGGGTCCGGGGGCTGGAGCCTACTACTCCAAGACCGGGCCTCACCCTCGGTGGCCGAAGTTCATGCCGTCGAACATCGCCTCGGTGCGCTCCATCGCCTTGGCGATCTCGGCCATGTCCTGGGCGACCTCGGTATCGACCTGGGGGAAGAGGAACTGGTTGAGGGGCTCGTTGGCTCCCGACCCGGAGCCCGTACTCGTCCACCGTACTCGCCGATGGCGAACTCCCAGGTGAACAGGGCCGTCGGAGTCGTCGGCGGGCAGGTGCAGCGCAGTAGGTGAGGTAGCGGTTGCGGGCCAGGAGAAGGTCCGGGTGCCGTCCCGCTTCTCCTGGGCGGGGCGGAATCCGAGCAGCCCCAGCTCGTCCTCGAAGGCCATGTCGGGAGCATTCTCCCGGGCCGGGCCGATGCGCCAGCGCTGAGCTTCCGTGCAGTTGTGGGTCGGGCCTGCCGAATTCTCTGCCGGCCGGTATCCGCCGGGCGGCGACCGACCCTGGGGCAGACCTTGGCCAGAAACACCGCCGACCTGGACGCCCTCGTCGGCCGGACGCTCTCGGCCGCCGCCGCTATGGAGGTCGTCGCCCGCATCGCCCAGGGTGGCATGGCGATCGTCTACCGGGGCCACGACCGGCAGCTCGACCGGGTGGTGGCGATCAAGGTCCCCGCCCCGAGTTCGCCCGCGACCGCGAGTTCTCCGAGCAGTTCCGGCGCGAAGGCCGCGGACGGCCGCCCGGCTGTCCCACCCCAACGTGGTCGCCGTCTACGACTCGGGCGAGGAGCGGGGCTGCCCTGGATCGTGATGGAGCACATCAGCGGCCGGACTCTGCGTGACCTGCTCGACAGCCAGCGGCGCGCTGGGCGGAGACCACCGCCGAGCTGCTCGGCCCGGTGGCCGACGCCCTCGACCACGCCCACCACGCCGGGGTGGTCCACCTCGACGTCAAGCCGGAGAACCTCCTGCTGACCAGCGAGACGGTCAAGGTGGCCGACTTCGGCCTGGTCAGGGCGGCCGCCCAGCGCGGCCACGGGCAGGCCCCTGCCGCCACCGTCCACTACTGCGCGCCCGAGGTGCTGCGGGGCGGGGTGGTCGACGGGCGGGCCGACGTGTACGCCCTCGGGGTGGTGGCCTGGGAGTGCGTCAGACGGCCGGCCGCCGTTCGAGGGCGACGCCCGCCAGGTCGTCCAGCAGCACCTCGGCGGCCGGGTGCCGCCGCCCTCGAGGGTCGCCGGCCAGGTCGCCGGGCCGTTCGACGCCTGGCCGTGCTCGAGCCACCGATCCGACCCGACCCGCCGTTACCTGCGCGCCTCGGACTTCGCGGCCGCCATCGGCGCCCCCGCCGCCGGCGGGTCGACGAGGCCTCCGCCACCACCCTCCTGCCCACCGGGGCCGACACCACCGCCGCCTGGGCCGCCGCCGCCGAGGCCACCACGGGCGGTCACCGAGCGGTCCTGGTTGGGGCGACCGGGGCCGGTGCCACCGGGGCGGTCCCACCGCGGCTGAGGCGGCCGCGGGTGCCGCCGCCGTGGCCGGGGCGCCGACCACCAGGTGGCCGCCCGAGCACGGCGGGGCGGGGGCCGAGACCCGGAGTCTGGACGGGTGGACGACGGTGGCCGGCCAGGCGACCGGCGGCAGCCGGGCCGCCCCGCCGCGGCTGCGGCCACGCCCGACCACCGGGCGGGTGCCCGAGACGCGGGCCGCGCGGCGCAAAGGCGGAGAAGGGGCGGCTGCTGGCCGTGCTGCTGGTCGTCAGGACTGCTGGCCGCCGGGCTGCTCACGCGGGCCGGCGGCCTGCTCGAAGAGGTCGGTGCGGGTGCCGGAGGTGGTGGGAGCTGGAAGGAGGTGGCCGGGCGACCCGCAGACCTCCAGGGCCGCGGCCTGCGGGTCCGGATGGGCGAGGCGGTGGCGTCCGACCACGTCCACGCGGGCCTGGTGGCCGCCCAGTCGGTGGCCGGCCGGGGTTACGGGCCCGGCGCCAGGACGCAGGTCGTGCTGCAGCCCTCGCTCGGGATCACCCTGCCCGACACTGACCGGAGGCGCCCGGCCGGCGCGGCCACCGGCCGGCTGGAGGACCTGGAAGTCCAGTTCCGCACGCAGCCTGGCACCAGCCTGACCGTCCCCCAAGGGGGGCGTCATCGCGATCCCGTCAGACGCCGGCACCGTCCTGAAGGCCGGCCAGGTCGTCTCCGTGGTGGTCAGCACCGGCAAGCCGAAGAGTCCCGGTCCCCGACGTCGCCGGGCGGCGGGCCGGGTCCGCCGAGGACGTCCTCGTCGCCGCCCACCTGCGGGTGCGGCGCGAGCCGGTCTTCGGCGACAACGTCCCCAACGGCCGCGCGGTCGGCACCGGCCCGGCGCCGGGTCCAGCGTCCTGGGGGTCGACGGTCGTCCTGCGGGTCAGCAAGGGCCACCGACCTGGTCGAGAGTGCCCGAGGTCGTCGGCCTGTCAAGCGCGAGGCCGAGCAGCGCCTGGCCGCCGCCGGCCTGCGGGCCACGCCCCACGTCCTGCCGGTGCGGCAGCCGGGTCGTCGAGCAGAGCCCGGGCCCCGGCGAGCCGGACCAGAGCGCGGCAGCGAGTCACTCCTGCTCAACCTGTTCTAGCGACGTGCGCATCAGGGCGTAATGTCGGTGGCCGGCGGGCTGGCCAAGATGTCGGCAACGCCAGCGACGCCGGCTGCGAGTCGCTCCAGGTGTTCATCAACGCCCGCGGCTGGGCCCCGCCACCGATCGACCCGGCGGGCGACGAGCGCTTCCGGGCCGACCTGGACGAGACTGAGCTGGGCCCGCTGTTCGTCCATGCGCCCTACCTGGTCAGCTTCGCCAGCGCCACCCCGCTCACCCGGGAGCGGTCCGCAGGTGGTCGCAGCCACCCTGGCGCAGGCGGCCTCCATCGGCGCCGCCGGCGTGGTCGTCCGCCGGCCCAGGCCTGGCCAGCGGCCGCGCCGCCGGCCCTGTACCACCCGCGAGACGCTCCTTCCCCTGGCCGACACCATCGCCGGTCTCGACGCCCCCGACCTGGTCCTGGAGCTCCACCGCTTCGGCACCGAAGGAGCCCTGGCGGCCCGGTTGGTTCGAGGAGATGGCCGAGCTGCTGGCCGCCTGCGACCACCACCCCAGGCTCAAGGTCTGCATGGACACCTGCCGCGCCCAGAGCGCCGGCTGCGACCTGACCGACCCCATGTCGGCGTCACGCAAGGCCTACTGGACGAGCTGTTTCGCCACCCTCGGCGACCGGGTCGTCCTCATCCGCGCCAACGACTCCCGCGAGCCTCGTCGGCGCCGGTCGCGACCGCCACTGCCCCATCGGCGCCGGCACCATCGGCGACCAGGGCTTCACCGCCATCCCTGGCCCGCCCCGCCCTCGCCACCCATCCCCATCATCACCGAAGCAATACGTAAC
>ERZ1370068.11175-contig-9812_pt1 | contig 29394 bp, 49 predicted proteins | sample MGYA00561227_ERZ1370068 | MGnify/ENA primary metagenome ERZ1370068 (study PRJEB38410, sample SAMEA6850437) | metagenome | study: Metagenomic assessment of the ecological functions of the soil: analysis of the soil microbiota associated with the...
GGTATGCTTCGTTCAGTTACGTATTGCTTTGGAAGTCTCACCACTTGCACCGATGCGGCGGCAGGCGCGGCGTTCGGAGCCAACACCTCCGTCTTGGGCTTTCTGCAGCCGGCACCACCATCTGAGTCGGCGTCTCTGCGCCAGGCAGGTCGCTTCTTCCCAGACTCCTCGACCGCTCCCTGAGGATTTCACTGAGACGCGCCACCGGTCGGAACCGTGATAAGAACGTAGCTTGGTCTGAATGCTTTTCTTTAGCATAGTCCGGCAGCTTTCGTCGCGAGATCGACCAGTTGCCGGGTAAGCACCCAGCCCGCCGCCCCAGTAGCGGCGAAAATCATCGCTCACGACAAGGAAACCGCGGCGATCCGCCCCAGCCAGCGCTCGATTCTCGCCACCAACGGCGACAGGAGAAAGGTGAGCAATGCACGCAGCGCCAGCGGGATTAAGAAATCTCGCGCGAAGTAGAGCGTGGCACTGACGAAGGACGTCAGCGCGACGGCCCAGAGGCCCGATCAAGCGCGTCAGTAGCCGCGGTTTTGCCTTTTGGTGTTTGCATTTAAAAGACGAGAGGCTGGCATGCTATCGTTTGCGAAAGCATTACTGCATTGTGCTAAAACGCGACATGCACGAGCTGGCTCTCAAAAGCGCTGGCTTCCGTCCCTGCGAATTCTTTCACAAGCTTTAGAGTTCTCCCCGTCTTCCGGCGCGACAAAATGCCGGACTTTGGCGCGTTGAAGCTTTTTCAAAAATATTCACAGCCAACCATGCAACCTACGCCGAATCGGAAGAGCACATTTTTTAAGCAACAACACCAAGAAAAAGATCCAGAACAATGAAATCAGACGTCGAAAATTTCGCGGAGGGCCTGTTCGAGCACGCGCCATCGAACATCGGACAGCAAGGTTGCCCGACCTTCCTGCTGCTGGGCATATACAACAAGCTGGTTAAGATCTAGTGCAGTGAGTTTTTGAAAAATGAACGCTAAGCGGTGATGCGATGAGCGATGTTACGATAGGTCCATTTGAAAGGTTTGGCGTTGGTATTGTGGGAACGGATGTAGCGCATGATCTTTCGTTTGAGATCGTTTCGGGACTCGAAGATCCCACGAGCGATCAGGTCACGCTGGATCTTCGAAAACCAGATTTCGACCTGGTTGAGCCAGGAAGAGTAGGTCGGTGTGTAGTGAACAGTGACGTTCGGATGCTCGGCCAAAAACGCGGCGACTCTCTTCGTCTTATGAGCGGAAAGGTTGTCCACGATGATGTGGATTTCCTTGTCGGCCGGCTGGGTGGCAACCACGTCGGCCAGAAAGGCAACAAACTCCGCGCTGGTGTGACGGGCGGAGGTCTTTCCAACCACCTGGCCGGTGCGCACATCAAGGGCGGCGTAGAGCGAAAGCGTGCCGTGGCGGTAGTATTCGAACCCGTGGCGCTCGGCACGGCCGGGCGAAAGCGGCAAGACAGGGTCGAGCCGGTCCAGTGCCTGAATGGCGCTCTTTTCATCGACAGAGAAAACAGCCGCGTTAACGGGCGGGTTGAGATAGAGACCAATGACATCGGCCGCCTTGGCCTCGAAGTCGGGATCGTTGCTGGCCATATACCGCCGGAGGCGATGCGGTTGAAGACCGGCCTTGCGCCAGACCTGCGAGACGTGCGTCTGGGTCGTTCCCAACTCTCTGGCCAGACTGCGGGTGCTCCACTGGGTGGCTCCTCCGCTGGGTTTGCGGTGCAGAGTCCAGTCGATGATCCGTGCTTCGAGCTTCTCTCGGCCCGGTGTGGGCTGACGGCCGCGATGCCGACTATAGAGTCCAGCCAGCCGATCCTCGCGGAAACGGTCCCTCCACAAGCGCACGGTATTGACGCTGCAACGCTCGCTGCCGCTGATCGCCCGCAACGAAAGCCCACGACCGAGATCGAGAACGATGCGAGCCCTGCGGCCGTCTTCGCTGCGCGCACTGCGGCTGTTGGCCATCTTCGCAAGTTCGCGCCGTTCCGGCGGACTAATGACAAAAGGTGCTGCCATGCTTTCCAGCATAACTTAGCTGTATCAGAACTCAAGAACTCACTGCACTGGTTCGGATCGGCGCGAAAATCAGCTTTAGTTAAACCGGTTGGACTCATCTTCTATGTCCTTCAAGGAATCCCAACAGGAGCGTGGCGCTACGGACAGATCGGCAGCATTGGGAGCGCCGTTGTGCCCTACCTTGAAGGTTCTACCGCCGATCCTCCTTTGAATACCGATCTGAGAGTATGAGTGCAGAGCAAGCGGTGAAACCTAACCCAGAAAAAGACCCGAGCGACTGGACGACTGGCGACGAACCCATGACTGGGCCGCAAGCGTCTTATCTTAAGACGCTTTGCCACGAAGCCAAAGTGGACTTCGACGAAAGACTGACGAAAGCCCAGGCATCCCAGAAAATCGATGAGTTGCAGAAAATAACAGGACGCGGCATCCCACCTGCGAATGCAGCGGCCCGCTGAGGCCAGTTGGCGAGGATTTCAACTAGCGTTCAAGATGGGGGCTGACAAGTGAAACGGGCTCTTGGTATTGGGTCGAGGTTAGTTGGCGCAGCTTCAGGTAACTTTTCTGAACCATCTTGCAAAGCGTTATCTTCCCGCGGCGCCTCTACTCGATATTCTTGGCTTACGCCTCGCCACGGTAGCGTTCAACAAAGCGGGAATCGAGCCGCCGAGAGGCTTTCCCCTCAAAATTATCGCGCTGATCGGAGCTCTCATTTCCAACTCAATATTTTACGGCTTGGTGGGTCTCGGCAAACCTAGAACGGCGTGGCTTCGCGGCGGTGCACTTGGTCTCGCGATGGGAATCGGCGCAGTCACCCTGAGAGGAACGCTCGGAGTGGGCGGTGACACCACGGCGCGCACTCCAATGGCGAAAGCGGGAACAATTGCATGGTATCGTTTTGGGTGGCTTGCTTGCAGCGCTTGCGTTTGCAGTCTCTCACGCGAACCGCGAAGGCGGCACGCGCTGAAGCCGATGTCGAATCCCTTGGCACATCGAACACATCATCATCGCCTCGATTGCATGCATGCGCTCATTTTCGATAGGGTATCGACAGGAGGAAACAACGGGCGCCGCCGTGCCGAGAGATACCGCGGACAATGCTTTAGGACCGATGAACGCGCACCATCGCGGATAGTGACGGCCATAGCATGGCCTAAATCCGATGGTTAGGTGCGGACTTCGCGCGCCCATGATTCCCATCTTCGTCCCATCGGCGCTCGGAAGCCGCGTCACGGGCATAGTGCTCACGCATACGACCCCGACTAATCCTGTCCGCACTACATCGGGAGCCGCTTTCTACACCGCAATTGAGAAGCCTGTGCTCATGCCGCTGATGTATCTCACGATCGCGCTCTCGCCGCTCGTGTGGCTAATGAATTGGCTTGGCTATCTCAACGGTTCCGCGCATCTAGCGACCAAGCTCAGCTCATTCGGTGGGACGGAGACGTGGGAGGAGATCGACTTTTTCACAAGATTCCAGCGTCTTTGCCCATCTAGCACACGCTGGTTCTGCCCCTGCCGCACCGCGCCGCAATCCCTGACCTGCTTCCATGATTGCTCAGTCCTTCGACTTCCAAGTCTTGCCGCTTGGCCGAGGACATGCTCTTGCGCCCGCTTACCGGAGCGGCCGCAGCGCGGTTCTCCGACCAACTACCAAGCGCGAGCGCCGCATGGCAGGAAACGCAATCATCCGCGGCGATTCAGGACTCATCCCGTTCGCTTGCGCGAACCGCGGGCTGTAGTGCAGTGAGTTTTTGAAAAATGAACGCTAAGCGGTGATGCGATGAGCGATGTTACGATAGGTCCATTTGAAAGGTTTGGCGTTGGTATTGTGGGAACGGATGTAGCGCATGATCTTTCGTTTGAGATCGTTTCGGGACTCGAAGATCCCACGAGCGATCAGGTCACGCTGGATCTTCGAAAACCAGATTTCGACCTGGTTGAGCCAGGAAGAGTAGGTCGGTGTGTAGTGAACAGTGACGTTCGGATGCTCGGCCAAAAACGCGGCGACTCTCTTCGTCTTATGAGCGGAAAGGTTGTCCACGATGATGTGGATTTCCTTGTCGGCCGGCTGGGTGGCAACCACGTCGGCCAGAAAGGCAACAAACTCCGCGCTGGTGTGACGGGCGGAGGTCTTTCCAACCACCTGGCCGGTGCGCACATCAAGGGCGGCGTAGAGCGAAAGCGTGCCGTGGCGGTAGTATTCGAACCCGTGGCGCTCGGCACGGCCGGGCGAAAGCGGCAAGACAGGGTCGAGCCGGTCCAGTGCCTGAATGGCGCTCTTTTCATCGACAGAGAAAACAGCCGCGTTAACGGGCGGGTTGAGATAGAGACCAATGACATCGGCCGCCTTGGCCTCGAAGTCGGGATCGTTGCTGGCCATATACCGCCGGAGGCGATGCGGTTGAAGACCGGCCTTGCGCCAGACCTGCGAGACGTGCGTCTGGGTCGTTCCCAACTCTCTGGCCAGACTGCGGGTGCTCCACTGGGTGGCTCCTCCGCTGGGTTTGCGGTGCAGAGTCCAGTCGATGATCCGTGCTTCGAGCTTCTCTCGGCCCGGTGTGGGCTGACGGCCGCGATGCCGACTATAGAGTCCAGCCAGCCGATCCTCGCGGAAACGGTCCCTCCACAAGCGCACGGTATTGACGCTGCAACGCTCGCTGCCGCTGATCGCCCGCAACGAAAGCCCACGACCGAGATCGAGAACGATGCGAGCCCTGCGGCCGTCTTCGCTGCGCGCACTGCGGCTGTTGGCCATCTTCGCAAGTTCGCGCCGTTCCGGCGGACTAATGACAAAAGGTGCTGCCATGCTTTCCAGCATAACTTAGCTGTATCAGAACTCAAGAACTCACTGCACTAAGAGTGCGGGCGCTAAAGTCCCGACTTCTGGCGGCTTGTAGTCTAGCGGGACTGAGCCGAATGTTGGCTCATTGCCGCGTAAATCTATCAAAAGGGCGTCTCCGGCAAGAACCCGAGTCTGATGTTGTCCATATTGCTCGCAGAGCTTCGTCCACTCTTCTTCAGGCATGGGCTTCGGCGCGACAAAGATGAATCTGTCGAGCTCGAATTCAACTTTCTTATACCAGATCGATTCCGCTTTTTCTCTGGCAACACGCTATTCATCGTTCAGGCTTTAACTATACAACATGCCGCCGTCGGTTGATATCAGGATGAATCGGATTCTCGCGTCAGGAGATGCTGCTCTTGACTGTTCTGTTCTCGTAGCTCGAAAATCCGGATGATCCGTGTTCTTCGCTGTGACGGTTGACGCTTCTTGACCGCCTCCCGCGATCACTGCGCGTTCGGCCCGTTCGCGCAAATCGGCAACCCGCCCCCAGAGCGGACCCCCACTCTTTTGAGGGGCGGGCTACCCATGCCTAGTTTCAAGGTTGACTCTACTATAGCGCCCGCAGCTGGCAAATAGGGTCTGTGCCTGAATCTAAGTAGGGCGAAAATCCTACTTTTCGGCGTTGGCTTCCATCGGCATTTCGTCTCTTCTCGCCTCGTCCATAAACAGCGGGCCGCAATTCTCAATCGCCGATCCGCAACAAGTGCTCCGACTGCCGGAAATCGCCCTTGAAGCCAAGGCTCTCGGCGACCTGAAGGTCGAGATGACGCAGCGCCTCGACTTGCCTTGCCGGACTTCCCAACGACTTCCGCCGAGCGGAAGGTGCAGCATGCAAGCCGGGTGGCAAAGCCCAACCGTCCCGTTGTGAGGTAAGGGCGGCTGCTTGAATGTCATTGCGACAACGATTTTCTCGTCCGTCATCAAAATCTGGGAATCAATACAACATATGGAGCCAGAAGACCTCGACATTGAAGAATCACGGAGGACCGGCGCAAAGCGTCGAGGCAAAACATCCACGTGGTCAGCATCGAAGACTTGAAATCCCTTGGAGAGAAACTCTTTCCGTTCCTGGATCACCCATGGAGGCCGCTGTTTTCCAGCTCCTCGCGAGGAGCACAGGCGGCAGCACATTTACCACGCCACGACAGATGATGGATTTGAAGTCATTTACTGTCCCAGCAAAGGAGAAAGGCATGTGGTTCACGCCGGGTAGAGCCATGCCTGGGTCCCATTGGAGGCGCGGGGAGTTGAGTTCATGGCGGAGATCGTTGGGAAACGATAGATCGTTCGCGCGCACTGATTATCGCTCGGAACGCATCTGGCTAACTTCACACGACTGACACCGTCACCACCCAGCTTCATGCCGAACATCGATCACGACAGTCCCCGCCTAGCCTCGCTGGACGATTCAGCCTGGACGGTAATGTCTTCTGCCGGAGCCGCGCACGTTGTAGTGGACCCGAGTAGCTTGGTGCCAATCTGGTGCCAAAACGTGCCAATTTTAGAGCCTTTTTGGTGCCTTTTGTGAATCTCTCTCCATGACTCACGGTGATTTTAGCAAAATCTCCGTAGATCCTTTATTCATGCGGTTTTCAAGGGTTCTACAGAGTAATGGACAAATCTCTTACACTGGCTGATGAGTCACGAAGAACCGGATTCGCCATCCGGTCTTATTCCGATTTTGCCTTGCGGCAAATCCAACTCCGTCGAACGCGACTCCAAGTCCGCGAATACAGGCCAGCCCCGCTTGTTCCGCGTGCTTCCGACTTGAATGCGTCATGCGTCCCTCTGCCTTGATTATCCCCCACGCCAGGCGAAACTCGTCGTTTTCCAGGCAATCTCGGATCAGGACTTCAAGGCGGTCGTAATATTGACGAAGTTTGTCCACTTCTTCCCTTTTCAAGTGACCGGTCCTCATACTCGCTGTCCAAGTCCAAAGGCTATTTGCTCAGGGGTTCGCTTTTCTCGTGGACGCATTCCCAGGAAAGAGCGGACAACTTCTTTCTTTTAGCATCGGACGCCGTGATCTTTTCATGATTCTCAAATGAAAGGATACGCCTGATCTTGCGGTAACTGCTTGAAAAACATCAATCCATTGGAAACCGTTTGGAAAAAGACATGATCGGTCGGATGCTTCCAAAGGAACTCCGGCGCCGAGGTTTTGCTGATCCTGTCGTGAGTATCGTCCGCTTCCATTGCTCTACAACTTCTCTTCCGTAGCACGTTTATGCTTACGATCTTACAGCCTCGTTGTTTGGCCTTTTGGACGCTGTGTGTCGTGCAAAAACTGCGGCGTGATGCGCTTTTTCATTCCCTCATCTGCGACGGCCTTGGCGCCATTCTTCACAAAATTCTGCGAAGCTGCGGTGATGCGGTAGTCTGCCGAGTAAATGTTGAATCGGCCGTCTCTTACGAAACCGAGCAGGGTCATGCCCGATGCATCAGCCAGCTCAATGGCCAGACTCGATGGCGCTCCTACCGCCGCAAGAATTGGAATGCCTGCCTGTACGGCTTTCTGCACCAGCTCGAAACTCGCGCGGCCGCTCACGAACAGAATTCGGTTCCTTCACCGGGATTCGGTCTTCAAGCCACTTGGCGCCCATGATTTTGTCCACCGCGTTGTGCCTTCCAAGCGTCCTCCCGCACTAGACAAAGGTCGCCCGCCCGGTCAAATAAAGCCGCTGCATGCAGTCCTCCGGTCTGCTCGAAGATCTCTTGCGACTCTCGAAGTCGCCCGGACATTTGATGGATTGTCGCAGCTGAAACCCGAAATCCTTCTCCGCCGCCCGGGCGGGGTCCGCGAGCCATTTTCACCGCACCGCTTCGAGTGAAGCTTTTCCACAAACGCCGCAGCTCGATGTGGTGTAGAAGTTCCGATCCAGCTGTTTCAAGTCCACCGTCACGCCGGCGCGGAGCTGAATCCGCACGTAGTTTGCCGATTTCTCTCCCTCGACGGTGGGAGATTCAATTTGCGCGACGTCGGACCGTTGATTGAGAATTCCTTCCCCGAAAAGGAATCCGATCGCGAGCTCGTCATCGTGGCCCGGCGTGCGCATCGTCACTGAGACCGATCGGATGGTTCGTATGCCCTTGCGGTCCTGCCCGATCTGAATTTCCAACGGATCTTCGATCGCAACGCTGTCGTGAGTGCGAACCGCGAGGGCGCCGTTTACCCGGCGAACCTCGACGAGGGAGGTATTGAGGGCAGTTGGCATTATTCAAATCCCTTCGATAGGAATACACACCACATCCGTGAAAGGACAAGAGACCATTGGCTGTAGCTTCTGGCGAAGTCGCTGTTGCAACATGCCGGCATCGTTGATGCCGGTTTTCGCAGGCCCCCGCTATTTCGGCATCAGTTTCGACTCCTGGTAGTTTGAAACCTCGATGAGATTTTCGTCTGGATCTCTTAAATAGACGGAGAGGATCGAACCGCAGGCTCCCGTTCGGAAAACCGGTCCTTCAACGATCTCAATGGCATGACTCTTGAGTTCGGCAACGACCGTCTCGATAGGAGTCTCAGAGATAAGGCACAGATCTGCAGAACCGGGAGTGGGGTTAGCCGCTTTCGGATCAAACTCGTGTGCGCTCTGATGAAGATTGATCTTTTGATTTCCAAAGGAGAGGGCCGTGCGACCGTCGGCAAAGAGAACTTCCGACATGCCCAGGATCGTTGTGTAAAAGGCGACCGTGCGCGGGATGTCCCTCACCGTGAGAACGAGGTGGTCCAGGCGGGTAATCTTCATCGCCGGACCTCAATGCCATCGCCACGGAGCTCCAGCACAGGAGCGCCCGTGGGCAGGTCGTAGAGCTTTACGAGCAAATCCGGCATCCGTTAGCGTTTTATGAGGACTCTTACATCGAAAGCATATTCCATGCGAGTCCCTGCCGGGCGCGCTTCGCATGCGGCCGACCGCACCGAGGGGATCGTCTTCGCCCCAGTACAGGTCAATCTGGAGCGGGTGAAGGCCTCCGCCTGTGTCGTCAATGAACCATTCGCTGCGTCCGGTGACCTCTTGAACCGTTGGCGAATCGATACGCAAAACCTGACCGCGACGAAGAAACGGATTGTTTTTCGAGATGGCGCAGGAGTTCCGCGGAACGAGCACGTTGCCGCGGTTGCCCAGGGGTGCCTTGGCAAACCGGTAACGACCGCCGCCAGAGCATACTGCAGGTAGTCCAGGCCGTCTACCGGCTCAGATAAGCGGCCGAAGCCTTCCCTTCTTTACCGCCAGCAAAAATGCCAAGGGATATTTCCGGCCCTGAGTCCCGGCGCCGAGACGCGTGTATCATCGAATCCTCGCTCCGCGGTGAATCCAGACTCGCGTGGCGTATAGTAGATCGTGCAATAATAGACGCGATACATGGCGCCCTCGGAGGTCTCTTCGCTCGGCGCCGTCTCCAACAATCTCCGGAGTTCGACGCGCATCTGGTTGCGGTACTCGCGCAACTCATCGTCACTCATCTTGTCTGTGGCAAACTCAGGCTCCGCCAGGCCGACGCAGACACTAAGCGCAAAAGCGGCGATGCCTGAAAGCCATTTCATTTAGGGAACAAAGCGTGCACTGGACCGCCGATGAGAACTTCAATGGGCATGCGACCGTAATCGTACTCATAAGGCGGCGGTCTCCACTGGAAATTCGCGCTGTATCGCGCGCGCGTGTGTCTGATAATTTCTACGCCCGTCCAAAAGGGTAGAAAGCAGTCGCGATCGACCACATGAAGCTGGGCGCCGGCGCATATCTCGCCCGCGTATTTGTGGAACGTGGGCTGAAAGTAAGCCTCGCGAAAATAGACCCCAGGTAGGCCGAGCGCATTTAAATCTGCCGCGAAGTCTTTACCGCAAATCCACGGTGCGCCGAACAATTCAAATGGACGGGTTGTGCCGCGGCCCTCGGAGATATTGGTCGCCTCGAGAAGGCACATTCCCGCATAAACAGTTGCCGTGTCCAGCGTAGGCATGTTCGGCGACGGCAGCACCCACGGCAGCCCGGTCCTGTCGAACCACATCCCGCGTTCCCAGCCCTCCATCGGCAGCACAATCAGTTCGCATTCCGGGAAAGCCTCCTCTCGGAACTGCACCGCCAGTTCGCCAATCGTGCGTCCGTGCCGGATAGGCAACGGATGCAATCCGACAAACGAACGATATGACGGATCCTGCAGCGGACCTTCAACGGTAACGCCGTTGATGGGATTTGGTCGATCGAACACCACGGCGGGAATGCGATCAGCGCGCACAGGCTTTCAAGCAGAGGTAAAGCGTCCAAATAAATGTGTAGTAGCGGGCGCCGATGTCCTGCAAATCGATGATGAGCGCATCGAGCCCACCGAGCATTTCACGCGTCGGCTCCCGATTCGTCCCGTAGAGGCTATGGATCGGGATACCAAGGCGTGGATGCCTGAATCCCTCCCACTCAATCATATTGTCCTGTGTCTGGCCAAGGTAACCGTGCTGAGGACCAAAGAGCGCTGCGAGGTGGAAAAGGTTGCCGCTAAAGCGCTCGAGGATGCGCGCAGAATGCACAAGCGTCGCCGAAACGGATGCAGGATGCAGAACGGCTCCGATCCTTGCGCCACCTAACTTGGACGGCCAAAGCTCAGGCAGCCGATCAATTGGAAGCTTGACACCGCTCACGGTGCTTCGGAATCCCGTGCGGCACGATGAATGTCCGAGCTATAGCGACCGTCTTCCTCACCGTCGGCGATGAAAACATCGCCGCAATTCGCGCTTAATGAAACAGTCTTGAAGCTAACTGCTACTCTCTCCACGACAGAGGCAAGGCAAACAATCAGTGGACTCCTCTGCGTGACATCCCTCGGGTTAAGCGCCTTGCTCGAAATTGCGAAGTCTATGCGCATCGATCCAATAGTGCGGTAGCAATTCATATAATCTTAGACATTTGCCATCAGCAAGAATGACTACTGTGCTCTTGTTCTTCGCGTCAATTTGTACCAATAGCTCACGGCAGCGACCGCAAGGAGGAAGTATGCGCGAGTCCGAAATGGCAACAATTGATTCCACTTCCGTCTCTCTGTGCTTGAGCATCTCGGCGATCGCTGAGTGCTCGGCGCACGTGCCGATACCGCAAGCTAAGTCAAGGCAAATGCCTGTATAAATCTGCCCGGACCGCGTGCGGAGAGCAGCGCCAACCTGACCTGCTGTAAGCCGCGGCTCAGATAAGGGAAATCGTCCCGCCACCGCTTGGGCGGCTTGGATCAGGTCGGCGTCCATTGTTTTGTTTCGCGGACGACTTCGTCGCAAATCCGCGGACGGCACACTGCAAATTCCAGCATGCAAGGCTATCGGGCGGCCCATCCCCGGTGTCAAGTGGTTCCAGAAGGATTGTCGCGATTTCCCTTGCTCAAAGGTAAGCGACAGATGCTGTTCTACAACCCTCCGCGAGAGTGAATGATTTGACCTGTTATCCACTCTGCTTCAGGCGAAGCCAGAAATCGAATCAGCCGCGCGGCATCCTCGGGCACGCCAATACGGCCCATCGGCGACTCCGCTTCCCACTTTTCCTTGAGTTCTGAAGAAATCCACCCTGTATCCAGTGGCCCCTGGATCAACCGCGTTCACGGTTATTCCAAGTCTGCCAACCTCAGCACCCAAACTCCGGCTGAACGCCTCAACCGCGCCCTTGGTTGCCGCATAGGCCAATTCGCCTGACATGGGATTCAACCCTTGCCCCGACGAAAGATTGATTATTCGGCCGTAAAGCGCTGGAGACAAATTCTGCTTATAGCGGCGAACAAACTCCGCACACAAGAGAGCCATTGCACGAACGTTTATGGCGTAGTGCTTGTCGAGTTGATCGGCATTCAAGTTCTCGATGCTATCACGCACAGAATAGGTTGCATTGTTCACCAGAATCGTGACGCGTCCGACAGTGGCTTCGACGCGGTCAAACAAATGCTTTGGCGCTTGGGGATTGAGAGGTCGAGTTCGAGACCATCGGCGCAGCGTCCCATGTCCCTCAGTTCGACCAGAAGCGATTGAGGCTCGTCCGGATCACTTGCCAGTCCCACTTCGTGATCGTAAGGACGATAATACGTGATGAAAATATTTGCGCCATCACGGGCCAGTTCGCGGGCGATCGCCGCACCAATTCCCGCCTTGCGACTAACTCCTGTAACAAGCGCCACTTTACTTTGAGATAAGCTCATTGGACTCCGCAAGGAGTTCGCTGCGTGCGGGGCGAAGGTCTACGCAAGGCGTTGCAGGCGCGGTGGCTTGCTCGGCACTATTCTATCGCCGTTCGAATGCTTAGTGGCTGGATCCCGGCTTGCGCTTATGAATTGTAATTCCGTTACCATCGGGATCGGCAATGAGCGCAAAGGAGCAGACAGGCGACTCAATATGATCCGCAACAAAGGTAACCCCGGCCTTCTTCAGCCCGAAACGGCCTCGTCGAGATTGTCGACTTCAAACGCAACAGACGGGCCGTTCTGTCCAGACGGCTCCCAAGCGTTGCATATGGCGAGTGTCACATTACCGACTTCATACTCTATCCAGTATTTACCCGGCATGCCTTCTATCTCGTGGTTGAATTCTCCCGGCGAAAGCCCAAGGAGGTTCTCATAGAAGTCCCTGGCACGATTGATGTCTGATACGGGATAGGCAATGAATGCAACTTCGGTGATTTTTATCATAAGTAGAGGGTGAATTTTTATGGGCTTTGGGCGGGACGCTTCGGGATGCGGCGTTGCCACTCGAACTCGGCGGCGGATTCTCTCCCGAACAAGTCTCGAGCGATTGCTTTGAACTCGAGTGCAGGTGCATTTGGAATCGAATCCCGCGTAGGGAATACTCGATAGGGAGGCGAGTCCGCGGTGCCAAGGAACTTATAGTCTTTTTCCCCCTTTGCTCGCACGCCGAACGCGATTGAAGCGACTTGATCCGGAGCAAGGTCGGCCCTGATCTCCCAACGATCGTCAATCTCGCTGTTCCGATTCGCTTCTAGTCGCAATTCGCTGAGTTGCTGTGCACTCTCTTCAATTGGCCGGGGATTTCGCAGCACCAGAGTGGAAAAGTGCGGGAGTTCAACGGAGACTTGGTTCTCGGGTCCGGGAGCGAAGTTGAATCCTCCGGGCGCGGAAGCAAACAAGCGCTCCCAGCTACCCGGGGGCGAGAAAGTCTTGATATCTGCTTTGCGCGTTTCTCCGGAGTTATTGAAGACGATTAACAATTCCTCGCGGTGATCCCGATCGATTCGGGAAACAGCGAATATTCCTGGGTTGTCCTCCGCGTATCGCACCAGCTGGATTCCACTTTGCAAAGCAGGATTCTTTTGCCGGACAGAAATCATCTCCCGAATGGCGCGAAAGAGTGGATGGTCTTCGTTAAATGCCGGCGCGGGAGCCATCTCCTCCACCGATCCTCCTTTCCTCAACGAAATCGGGCACTTTCGATCCGAACATATCTTCCCGCGCCGCGGCATCTCCTCCTTGCCCGTGAATCCCTGTTCATCTCCATAGTAAATCGCAGGGATGCCCCTGGTAAAAACAATAGTGCGTGGGCCAAGATATCTCGTGCCAGAAGTTCCTGGCTCGGAGCCTCGGGAAGATCATGCTGGATAAGAGGTAACCGATCCGTCCGATGTCATGGTTACCGAGAAAAGTCACAAGGCCATACGCGTTTTCAGCTGGAGTGATATAGTAGCTGTCCTTCGCGAAAAATTCAGCCAACTTTCGAGGTGAAGTCCGCGCCGTTTGCAAATCCGCGTGCGGCTCGTTGGAATCCGAAATCCAGCACCGAGGGCATATTCGCCCGGTGCACGAACTCTGAAAGAAAAGCAGGGTCGGGATCATAGATCTCGCCGAAGATAAAGAAATCCTTGCGCCCCGATCTCGTCGCTTGCTCTTGAATCGCCGGGATAAAGCGTTGCCAGAACTCGTTGTTGACATGCTTCACTGTGTCCAATCGAAACCCTGCAATCGCGAAATCTTTGATCCAAGCCCTGTAGATATCGATCATCCCTTGAACTACCCGGGGCTGCTCGGTGAACAAATCATCGAGACCGGAGATTTCTCCGTATTGAGCGCTCTCCCCGCCCGTGGATACCTCACCTCGGTTGTGATATACGGTCGGATCATTCAACCAGTCCGGTTTCTTGATCGCACGATCTGTGTCATTTTCGAAGGTTGGCGGCGCCGGGAAGCTGATGTCGGCCTCCAGCTTTGGAAAGTCCGGTTTGTCGATGTAATCGCGATCGCCGAATGCCTTGCCGCTTGAGTCCAGGTAGGGTTTTGAAAACTCGTACTGGTAGGCGTAAACCCCGCCTTTTGGCTGAATCAGGTCCGCGGTATGATTTACAACGATATCGAGGATGATTCCGATTCCGCTCATTTTCGCGCGTTCGATGAGGCGTTGAAGATCTTCCTTTGATCCAAAATGAGGATCAACTTCCGTAAAATCGAGAATCCAATACCCATGGTATCCTGCTTTGGGCGGCACACCTTCCCCAAACATTTGCACGGATCGGTTCCGGAAAATTGGGGCCATCCAGATCGACGTGACTCCCAATTGAGCGAGGTAATCCATTTTTCGCTCAATTCCTTCAAAGTCGCCGCCATGAAAAAGATGAGGATTAGACGGGTCAAATCCACTCCGATCCGGCTCGTCCGGGGCGGGCTCTCCTCGTTGTTGGCTGGATTCCCATCATTGAACCGGTCCGGAAGAAGGAAATAGATGACCTCGCTTTGACGCGGTGACCGGACGCTCGGTTGATAGAAGGAATCCGCTCCAAACACAATTGAAGCGACCAGAATCCATGCAAGGGGGATGAGCTGCGTCTCATCGAAGTTGCCAGTGACAGTAATCGACGTCCGCGGCCAGCCGCAACAATGTTCAATCAGCCGCGAATTGTAGCGGAAGTCGCTGCAAGACGAGACCGACTATGATCGAAGCAACTACGAGAGCAATGCACCAGCGAACTCTCTTTACCAAGAATAGAAGGTCAGGCTTGTCGGCGGACCATTTGGGCGTCTTGACGAGAACGTCGCAAACGAGGCCTAGAAGGGAGCCGATACCTTGCCACCAATGAGCACCCTGAGGGATGTAAAACACTCCAACAGGGCGACCGAGACGAGTCCACTGTTCGCTGTAGTCGTCGCAAGGTCCTCACAAGGCGATCTACAGTTAGGCCATATAGTATCAGGGAAGCAAGGCCAACGGTGCTCGAAAGAGTGAGGATTGCCTCGATCGCTGTATCTTTCATGGCGTGCCGTCCACGCTCAGCCGTGTCGAGAGCGTGCCAGCGGTGGCCCAACTTCGAGAAGCCCTGTGGTCTCTGGTTGCTCTGGCAGCAATTTTATCAGTTGTCGGAAGGCGCAGAAATGAACAACCAGAAGTTCAGATTTCTGACAGATTAGGATTTGTTGTCACGTATAAAGTCCGACCACAAAAATCACCCGTCACCTTCGAGTCCGTCAATGCCGAGGCCCGCGTAGATGCCAACGGGAGTTGGTCATCCTCGTAAGCTGCGACGGAAATGTCATCGAGGGGTATCTCGATCACCAAAGGAGGCTGGGTGGTCAAGTAATCGCGGCCTTGGCTTTCCAGCATGCTCGTCGCAGCCGGGGTCAGCGACTTCGAATCAATCATGCCAATGCGGAAGAACAAATCGTTGTCAACGTCGGTGGGGGTTTTATGCCAGCCATGCAAGATGCCAAACCGCTGAGCCGCGTGGCGCATTGCGTCGAGCGTGGCTGGATAGATCCGGGCCTCCTGAGCAATTGCCGCGGCCGTGGAGGGTGGAGGAGTGAAGGCTCGCCGCGAATAGGCCACCCCATAACTACAACCTTGTCACCCTGCACCGAAAATGACCTTTCGTAAGGGACCGTCTTGCGGCTGGTGAATGGATAATCGCGATTGGCAAACCCGCCAATCTGAACCTCAAAAGGAATCTGATCGCACACGCGCAGGTAGGCGAAGAACCCGTCGAAGTCCATGACAACATCACGTCCTCGGCAGTCTGGCGAAGTTGGCGTTGTAAGCTGGTGGACCGACCAGGGCCTCGAGACCGGTGATGGTGGCGTGAATCTGTCGAATGTCGTAGGGGGTGAACGCAGCACCTACAGCGTTAGTGACAAGTTCTTGGCACTGCGCAATCAGCGTCGCCAACGCGCTCTTCTTCTCCCCGTAGAGTGAAACCAATGTGACTTGTGCCATTTGCGAGCCTGCTATTGTGTTGTCCTGCGCACGTTAGCGATTATCCTATAGCTCTTCTGGCCGAATCGCCGAATCGATCTCTCCTCCAATACGGGTGACGATTGGGGGAGCGCTTTGATATCCTCAAGAGAAGTGTATCCTAAACGACGGAATTCCTCAGACTCCATTTCAAGCGGTGCGACGCGATGCTGAAGATTCCTCGGGGGTTACTTTCATCTCGATAATATATGCCTCGTGTGATAGTTAACGCCTGTTTTCGGCTTGTGAGCCCGCTTGAACAGCATCGCTCTCGAAGATCATGAGCGAAGCAGTTTGAGCAAAGCTTTAGCGCCGGGAGCTGACGATGCGGGATTCTGGCCGGTCACCAGCAGGCCGTCCACCTGGACGTGTGGGACCCAGTTCGCAGCCTTGCTGTAAATGCCACCCCTTTCCTTGAGCCTGTCCTCCAAAAGGAATGGCACCACCTTCTCGAGATGGACCGCTGCTTCTTCCTCGTTGCTGAAGCCGGTCACGCGCTTGCCCTTGACCAGATAATCGCCGTCCTTCCCGCGCACGTTCGTTAGCGCGACCGGAGCATGGCAGACCGCGCCGACGGGCTTGTCGGCCTTAACGAAGGGCCTCGACTAGCGCGATGGAGGTGCGCGTTGTCGGGCATGTCCCACATTGGGCCGTGTCCGCCGGGGTAGAAAACCGCGTCGAAGTCGTCCGCCGAAATGTCGGCCAGCTTTTTCGTGTTGGCGAGTTGCGCGTTTGCAGCCGCATCAGCGCGGAAGCGATTCGTCAGTTCGGTTTTGATTTTCAGGCAGATCGCTTTTCGGATCGAGCGGCGGCTGACCGCCCTTCGGCGAGACGAGCGTGATCTCCGCACCCGCATCCTTCAGCAGATAAACGGAGCGGCGAGCTCTTCCAACCAGAAGCCGGTTTTCTTTCCGGTATTGCCGAGCTGGTCGAGTGGAGGTAAGAACGAGGAGGACTTTCATATTGGATGTTGGTTTTGCTTCGTGGAGTCCCAGTAAGCGTGTGCGAGAGCCGCTGTGGTCAAGGCAGCTCATTCTTGTAGCATTGCCGTTCTTCTCAGCTTGAACGGCTCTGTCACCCCGGCCTGCTCCAAGCTGAGCAAATACTGCTTCCGCCGCGGGCCGCCTCCATATCCGCCGAGATCTCCGTTCCTGTTGACGATGCGGTGGCAGGGGATCAGGATCGCGATGCGGTTCATGCCGTCTCGCCCGGCCCACCGCCCTGGACCGCCGCCGGGTCGCCGATGGCCAACGCCAAGTCTTGATACGACCGCGTCTCGCCGTAGGGGACAACCAGGAGTTTCTCCCACACCCGTAGCTGGAACGGGGTGCCAGGAGTACACCAGCGGCACACGGAAGGCTCGAACCGAGCCGGCGAAATAGCCCGTGAGCTCGTCCTGGAGCCGCTCGAGATGCTCGTTCGAACCATGACGGTTGGCCCACCGAACCGTCTCCGCACGGTGTCGAACTGGGCCTCCAGCATCCGCCGATCGGTAAACTCGAGCAGACATAGCCCGTCGTCTGTCGCCCCAGGCGACCGTCAGGGCCGAGCGGGGACTGCATCCAAGTCAGGAAGACACAGCGATGGTTGCGACTGTCACCCGGAGTACAGCCGAGGACTTGCCGGAATGCCTCCCGGAACCCGCTGTGCGGAGTCGTATCCGCTTGTTGCGATCACGTCGTCGAGGGCCATTCCGCCGCGGATGCAGTTGAACGCTCGAGATAGGCGACGCGACCGGGTAGCGCTTGAAACGTCATGCCATAGTGGCGGAGGAAGGTGCCGTCGCACGGTGGCCGGATCGACCCCTGACGTCGCAGGTCACTTTCCGTGATCCGCGACACCGGATCGCGTTCCACGTCTCTCGAACAGTTTCCGCCGCCCAATCCGGTTGATCGTCGATGGCCATCGGCCGGCACCGCTTGCACGGCCGGTAGCCGGCAAAGAGTGCCGCCGCGGCGGTCGAAAAGTACCTCGACGTTCTTGGGCAGGGGCGACCGCGCGGGACATGTCGGCCGGCAGAAGATCGCAGTCGTGCGGACGCCCACAAAGAACAACCCGTTGTGCGCCGGGTCTCGGTTGAGGTAGGCCCGTTCCATCTCTGCAATCCGTTGCAGTGTGTTCATGCTCGGACTTTACACCGGGGTCCTGCTCGTCTGCCACCGATTATCGGGCGTGGTCATCCGCCGCGCCAGAAGCCGTCGCATCTCGAGCATTTCGACTGACTAAAGCCGAAGATCAGTGGCAGCCGGAGCTTAGCCAGGGCAAAAAGGAGCTCGGCAGCTCCCCGGCTGTTCACTGCATCGCCTCGTTGAACGAGACCGCTTGCGCGGCGTCACCTAGCATCGAGCCAGTGAGCCGGCGTTCAGCGCGAACGCAGGCTGATGGGTTATGACCAAACCGGGTGCATCGTGCTTAGCTATCGGGGCAGCGCAGATGGAAAACTCAAGAGCGAAGCGCTCGATCCGCTCGAACTTATTCGCCGCTGGCTGCTGAATGCTTTGTGTTCGCGCCGCGCACAAATTGAGAACTCCGCATCGATCCCGCCGCTTTGGCTCTCGCAAAGCCGCTGCGCGCGTCGAACGCGAAAGCTCGATGGCGCGTCGCACCGGCGGCGCAGCATCAGGCCCGTTCCGCGCTTCCCGTCGACTCGTCCTTCACGCCCCGCCGTCAGCTGAGCACCGTGCGCAGCCGACGCGTTTGCCGAGACATGAACGAGACCGATGTGCCAGGACGATGACACCGACGCCTACACGTGGGGTGAGCGATGCTGCGGCCTAACGCCAAGCTCACCTGCCGGCGCCGATTGAGAAATAGGTGATCGACGAGCGATAATCGCCTTCTGCAATTATGCGTCTCGGAGCCCAAATTTCGACAGCGGTCCTCGACAGCCCGCTAATCCAGCAACTCTCCGTAGTAGGAGCGCACAATTTCCAAGCAGCGATGCAAGATGGCTTCGCCGGTGTCGAGCTCTAGCACTTCGTTGGCAAGGTTTCGCAGACTGGCATGGAAAGGGATTGCACCGCTTTCTTTACCCTGGGAACGACGGTGCTGCTTGCGCTGAGTTCGTCCACGCCGAGTCCAAGAAGCAGCGGCGTGAGCTGAATATCGCCTGCCATTTCGCCGCAGACCCCCGTCCAAATGCTTTGACGTCGAGCGGCGTCCACGACGGCCTTTATCATCCGGATGATGGAGGGATGGGTCGGCTGGTAGAGATGAGCGATATGGTCGTTGCCGCGATCGACGGCGATGGCGTACTGGATGAGGTCGTTGGTCCCGATGCTGAAGAACTTGACTTCGCGTGCGAGATGGTCCGCGGAAGCGCGGCGCTGGGCACTTCGATCATGATGCCCACCTCGATGTCTGGATTGAAGGTTGCGCGCCTTCCTGCTTCAATTCGCGCCGGCATTCATCGAGGACGGCGTTGGCGCGGCGTAATTCTTCGAGGCCGGAAATCATCGGGATACATGATGCGACGTTGCCGATCAGCCGCCGCCCGCAGAATGGCCCGGAGTTGCGGTTTGAAGATATTCGGGTGCTGCAGGCAATAGCGGATCGCCCTGCAACCGAGGAACGGATTTTGCTCATGCTCCTGTTCAAGGCTCTCCGATGGCTTGTCCCCGCCGATGTCGAGGTGCGGATGATGACAGAATAGGGTTGGGAGCGCTCGGCGACGCAGGCGGTAGTTTTCGAACTGCTCCTCTTCATCGGGGGGCTTGGCGCGGTTCAAATAGAGGAACTCGGTCCGATAAAGTCCGACGCCCTCAGCGCCGCTGCCGGAGACGTCGTCGAGTTCTCCAGGCAGCTCGATATTTGCGGAGAGAATGATGTGGCGGCCGTCGCTGGTCGTCGAGGCGGTGTCGCGAATGAGCCCAAGGCGTTCCGCGACCTCCACCTTCTCTGAGCTCGATCTTTCCGTATTCCTGAAGTGTCTCCGGGGTGGGATTGAGGATGAGGACGCCCGTGTAGCCGTCGAGCAGGACGTCATCGCCGCTGGACAAATTGTCGCACAGAGATCGTGGAGGCCAACGATGGCTGGGATATCCATCGAGCGAGCCATAATGGCGGTGTGGGAAGTCTTGCTTCCTGTTCGGTCGCAAAGCCGAGGACGAACGCGCGGTTGATGGATGCTGTGTCGGAAGGGGTGAGGTTCCGCGCGACGATGATGTGCGGTTTGTCTTCGGAGGCAATGGTGTGAGGTGCCTTCCCGAGGAGGTGCCGGATCACGCGGCGCGCGACGTCCTCGATATCAACGACGCGCTCGCGAAGGTAGGGATCGTCGATGGCCCCAAGGGTGCGGCAGTAGCTTCTCCGCGACCTGGTGGAACGTGTATTCGACGTTGTGACGCTCGTTTTCGAGATTCCGGAGGACCTCGTCGATCAGCGTGCGGTCCTCGACAACGAGAAGATGGGCGTCAAAAATGCCGGCGTCCTTGCGTGCCAATGGCGTCCGCGATGCGCTGCTGGATCTCAAGCAGCTCGGCGCAGTGGCGATCAGGGCGGACTCGAAGCGCGCGATCTCCTCGGGAAGCTCTTCCGCAGAAATCGTGCGAAAGGGAATCTCTTCGTCGTCCAGCCAATGCACGACGACCCGCGCGTGGGCGATACCTGGCGCGACAGGAACTCCTTGAAAACGGGTTTCCTGCTTGCTTTGGGGATCACTTCCACTCACGCCGCAAGGCGTAGCAGGTTTCCTTCTGGCTTGAAACGCGAAAAAACCGTCCGTCGACGCCTGACGGCCGTTCGCCGTTTATTCTTCGCCGAAGCGGGTTTGCACAAGATTCTCGATCTCTGCAATCACCTTGTCCGCATCGGCGCCTTCGGCAGTGAGGTGGAGCTTCGATCCCTTTCCGGCCGCGAGCATCATCAGGCCCATGATGCTCTTGCCGTTCGACCCGTTCACCGTCCTTTCTCGACCCAGACTTCGGCTCGAAAGCGGCTGGAGATCTTGACGAACATGGCGGCGGGACGCGCATGGAGGCCGTTACGGTTCTGGATCACGATCTCCTTGGTGCAGCGGAGAACGTCGTCGGTTGGTTTTGCGGGAGAGGAGACCCATTATCTGATACGTCGTTCACTCATCATTTGCAGCAAACGCTGATTAAATTCAACTGCGCTGTTTTGTCCCATGCTTTTTAGTTTCTGGTCAAGCGCGGCGACTTCGACCAACCGGCCGAGATCGCGGCCCTTCTTCACGGGGATAATCACGTGGGGAATCTTGATCCCGAGGATCTCGTAGAACTCGCGGTCGAGGCCGATTCGGTCCACATTCTCCAACTCGTCCCAGTCCTTAAGGGTCAAGACGAAATCGAGCCGTTTCTCGCTTCGGACGCTGCCGACGCCGAAAATGGAGCTGATGTTGATGACGCCGATGCCGCGGACTTCCATGTGAAAGCGGGTGATGTCGGCGGACATGCCGACGAGTTCTCTGCCCTCGATCGAGCGGATCCGGGTGATATCGTCGCTAACCAGGCTGTAGCCGCGCTCGATGAGGGAGAGCACGCATTCGCTCTTGCCGATGCCGCTCGCCCGCGGATCAGGGTGCCGATGCCCTGAATATCCACCATGCTCCCATACTCCTGCGTGGAAGGGGCGAAATCGAACTCCAACGCGATGGTGGCCGCGTTGATGAACTTCATGGTTGATCATGTGGGTGCGAAAGACCGGCGTCTCGAACTCCGAGGCCATATCGAGAAGGACGCTCGGAGTCTGGGAATTGCGCGCGATGACCAGGCAGGGAAAATTGCGCGAGCAGAGCTGGGTGAGTTTCTCCTTCTAGCGATCGCAACGTCCTAAGGCTGCGAAGGTAGCTGAGCTCGGCTGCGCCGAATACCTGGATTCGCTTGCCCGCAAAATAGTTGTAAAATCCGGTCAAGCGCCAGGCCCGGCCGGTTGATCGTCGGTTCGCGAATCTTCCTGTTGAGGCCCCGGGAGGCACCTTCGAGCCGCAAGCCCAGTGTTTCCGCGTGATTGGCGTAGAAGTGTCCGACGGTGATGTGCGGGACCCGATGAGCTGCGGCCGTGGACATCGGCGTCACATCTGAAAATTCTCGCCGAGGTAAAGTTTGCGGCTGATGGGGTCGTTAAGAAGGAAGTCCTTTGGTGCCCTGGCTTTCCACGCGGCCTTCGAATATGAGATAGGCGCGGTCGACGATATTGAGGGTTTCGCGGACGTTGTGGTCGGTGATCAAGATGGCAAGGCCTTGTGTGCGCAGGTCCTGAATGATTTGCTGAACGTCATAGACGGCGATGGGATCGACGCCCGCTGAACGGTTCGTCGAGCATGAGCAGGGAGGATCGGTGACCAGTGAGCGGGCGATCGTCAGGCGGCGCTTTTCGCCGCCTGAAAGCGTGAGCGCCAGTGTTTTTCGCGAGATGTTCGATGCCGAACTGGGTCAGAAGCTCCTCGCAGCGGTGCTTGCGAGCCTGCTTGCTGAGTCTTGTCGTCTCGAGTATGGCCATGATGTTTTCATGGACGGTGAGCTTTCGAAATATCGATTCCTCCTGCGGCAGGTAGCCCATATCCTTCGCGCGCGCGCCGATACATTGCCATTCCGGTGACGTCACGATCCTCGAAAATTACGCGGCCGCCGTTGGGCCGGACGAGGCCAACGATCATGTAAAACGTCGTCGTCTTGCCGGCGCCATTGGGACCGAGGAGGCCGACGATTTCGCCGCGTTTCACGTTGATATCCACGCCGTTCGACGCACGGTCGCGCCCGCCGTAGATCTTGATCGAGTTTGTCGGTGGTGAGGAGAGGCTTGTGATCCTGCGCGGAGGTCGCGGGAAGGGGCGATGGGGCTGGCGCGATGCTCATTCAATCTTATTCCTGACTGTTGTCCACGATCACCGTTCTGCTTCCGCCTTTGGTGGTCATCTTGCCCCCGCGGTTCAAGATCATGACAGTTCCCTGCTCGGTGGCGACCTGCATGTTGATATCGTGTTGAACCGAGGGCCAGACGGTGAGCGTGACGTCCCCGGACACCGGCTCGTAGACGGCCTTTCCGGAGCGCCCGGTGGACTTTGACCTTCTTGCCGGACGTCGTCGGTATTGTCCTGGACGATGATGACGTTGCCGAAGGCTTCCACCAGATTGAAGCCCTTGCGGTCCTTGTTCAGCGTCACGCGAAGCTGGTCGCAGAACATCGTGAATTGGGGATCCTTGACCACGACGCTGCCCTCGAACTCCGCCACGCTGCGTGGCGTTGTCGAACGTGGCCTGCTTCTTGAAGTGATTTCGGTTTTGGCGTCCTTTCGGCCGATCCTTTGGTCAGGCCCTCTGACGCCAAGGGGATCCTTTTGTCTCCGTCGAGGCGCTGCCGCTCATTCTCGGGTTCATGGTTGGCTTTTCGCTTGGCGGCGCGGCACAACAGCGGCCAGCCGCCGATGATGAAGAAGAAGAGAGTGGCGGGAAGCAGGCGATTCATGGTTGGTCGAAATTCTCTGTGCTCGAAGATTGTCATTTTCACATTGCCGAGAATTTTCGCGAAACGGTTTTTGGTGTAGAATTCCCCGCGTCACCGACGAGTTCAAAATCCTCCCGGCGAATCAGGACGCGGCTCTCGCTCGTAAGAATGCGAGTAGTTAAGTTAAAAATCGACCGCGGCAGTTCAACATAAATCTTCTTGTCGTCGTCGGAATAGGCGTCGATTTTAAGGTTTTCAAACTCAATTCGATCCGCATCCAGTTTTCGGGCCTGCTCGGCATCCAGCATCATCAACAAGTTTCCCATCGGCGGAGTAGGACGGGACTTTGATGCCCTTGACGGGAACGCCGTCGGGAACGGGGATGTCGATCTCCTGGTTGTCACTGCTCGGCTTTGCTTCGGCTTCTCGCCTTGGCTTTTTCGACGCTTTTCCGGCTGAGGCGGCTTCCTTGTTTGCAGCGGGGTGGCGGCAGGATTGCTGGGCGGCGAGCGATCTCCGGCGGCAAGCGCAGCGCGACGACCAGGCTAAGCGAGAACTTCGCTGCGGATGCGGTTGAGCTAGGTCGAGAAGACTCGGAAGAGCGCGAAGAGGGATCTGGTTTGGGCCATCTGAAAGAGCTTTTGCGGGGTTCTCATGGGTCTCGATAAAGACGCCGTCGCAGCCGGCGGCGACGGCGGCGCGAGCCAGGACGGGCGCCAACTCGCCGTCGCCGCCGGTTCGGTCACCCGCGCCGCCCGGACGTTGCACCGAGTGCGTCGCGTCGAAGACTACCTGAAAACTTGATTGTTGCATCCAGTAAATGGAACGCATGTCCGCCACAAGGTTATTGTAACCGAAGGTGGCGCCGCGTTCGGTGAAAAGAACGCACGGCAGCCGGCACTTTGCAATTTTGCGGCGATGTTTTTCACATCCCAAGGCGCAAGAAACTGGCCTTTCTTGACGTTGACGACGCGTCCGCTGGCCCCGGCTGCGAGGATGAGGTCGGTTTGCCGGCAGAGAAACGCCGGGAATCTGGATCACGTCGATGTATTGCGCGGCCACCTCGACCTCTTGCGGCGAATGGACGTCGGTTGTCACGGAGCGCACCGAGTTCGCCGCCGATTTCCGCGAGCAGTTCGCAACCGTCGCGGACACTCGTTCCGCGAAAGGAGTTCACCGAGGTGCGATTCGCCTTGTCGTAGGAGGCCTTGAAAACGAACTGCGCGCCGAGGTCGTCGCAGATCGTCTTCAGCTTGCGGCCCATTCGTCCTGGTGAAGGACGGACTCTCGATCACACAGGGGTCCCAAGAATGAACAGCAGCTTCTTTCCGCCGAAGAGTATTGCGGCCGATTTTTACGATACGACGCGGCATTGGATCGAGCGTAAATGCGATCCGCAGAACGCGCCAAGACTTGAAGCGGGGCGAACGGCATAATCGAGCGACTCCTCGGACACGCATTGGTTTCGTCTTGCGCGAATGGCCGCGCCAGGCGTTCCATTTGCGCCTCGTGAGTGCGAACGATACGGAACGCTGTTGCAGGACAGTTAAACTGGCGCTGTGCGACCAAGCGGTTTGATCGGAGAAGAAAATCGATCCCCTCACGTGGGCGGCCCTGATCTTGTCCCCGTCGTCACTTTGGCCTTCAGCGGGCGGGCGAATTCTATGTAATCACCGATGAGGCAGCCTTTAAGGAAAAAGCTGGTTTCCGCTTTCCTAGGGGTCAGCGCCAGTTGGCGGAAGCCTCACGTGTCGTCGTTTTTGCGCGTGAGGGCATCCGATTTCCCCTGCAAGACGTTCGGCATTATATGGAAAGGAGTGTCGAGGATTCGCGGCGGAGACGTCGAGGATTTGGCGGATTTTGAAAAAGTCATCAACGATTTCGCTGGAGAATCCGCCCGTACGCGCACTCGATATCAAAGGCACGGTCTTCCCGCGACAGGTTTATATCGCCTTGGGGAATTTCAAGCTGGCCACCGCGCCGCGTTGCTCGGCGTGGACGACGTGTCCGATGGAGGGCCTTGATCCGGCCGGTATGACAAGGCGCTCGGGCTCCTGAAGGAAGTGGATTCTGGACTGTGGCCGCATGCCCTGTAGTTGACTATCGTGCGGAAACAGACAAGAAGCACTCCGGCGCTTTCAAAGGTGCGATTCGAGAAACAAGAAATGCATCACCTACATGCCATGAATCCCGCGCTTAGAGATCTCATTCCTGTCGTTCTCATCGTCATTTTGCTCGTCATCGTCTTCAGGCGACCTATTGGGTGTGGTCGTTGAGGCGGGCCATGTCGGATTCTGAAGACTCTTGGGGCTATCAAGCCCGAGCCTCTCCGGGAAGGCTTTCATTTGAAGAAGCCCTTCCTCGATCCAGAATTGGAGCAGGTGGACATTCGGCTCACGGCTAGTCATGCGCAAGCCAGTGCGGCATCCGGGGATTTGCAGACGGTGAGCACACGGGTCACTACGCAATATTCCATGAATGGCGAAATTGCGCCGCTTACCTATCAACGCATCAGGCAACCTCGGAAGGTTTCGGCGACGCTGGTCGAGCCGGCCATCCAGGAATGCGTCAAAGTCGGTTACGGCGAAATTCACGGCCGAAGGAGAACTCGTTACAAAGCGTGAGGTCGTCAAACTACAAATCCAGCAAAGCCTTGTGCTTACCTGAACAACACACTCAAGGAAAAGGGCGTTGAAATGCAATCAGCATCGCAAATCTCGCGATCACGGATTTCAATTTCTCACCGGAGTTCAACGCGCGATCGAGTCAAAGTGCAGGCAGAGCAACAGGCCTTGCAGGCCAAAAACGAAAGCTCAAGCGAGTGACTGGCGAGGCGAGCCGGCGGCGGAGCGGCGGTTATCGCGCCGATGCGGAGGCCTATTCGACGGAGGTGCAGTCAAGGCGCGGGCAGATGCCATCCGGCGGGAAGCCGAAGCGCTCAAGCAAAGCCCTGAGCTGATCCAGCTCGCACGGTCGAGAGGTGGGACGGTGTTTTGCCGCGTGTAAATGGAAGTCGAGATGGTTCCGTTTCTCAATCTCGGGTCCGAGATTGAGCCGAAGCCAGGGCGATAAGCGGTCGACGAGCGGCTCGTCTCGAGGGAAATCTCGAGAGGGATCCCGTGTGAGGAGCCTTCTCATCTTGTCCTGCGGAAGACGTGCAGTGCGCCTTTCTTGCACTCGACGTCGAGCGGCCAGAGGTCTCTTTTGCGGCGAGCCGTCGAGGTGAACTGGCAGTTTTCGCGGGCCGCCGACGCGCAATCTTGCGACACGAAAGGCGATGGATTTCGGAGAGTATTCGCGCCGTCCAAAGGCAATGGAGGCAAAGTGCCACCAGAGTTGAATCTTGCTGTAGCGGCTGAAAACCGAAACAGTGGAAGCCCGTCGTCCATGCGCTCATTCTGGTGCGATGGCAAAGTTCATCCCGAAATATGGGCCGTTGGAGACGATGAAGCGATTAAGGCTGAGAGGGTGAGACTGGATTTTCGACTTCCGCCTCAGAGAATGAGCGAAGGCGATGGCTTTCGTTGATTGATCCGCGCGCGAGGGCGTCACAGGCTGGTCGATCGAGCGTGAGCACGAATTTCTTGGGGGCGGTAGCGGTAGGCACGGCGCACGAAATCGATAAGCCGGTGAACGCGGCTCGACTTGGATCTCCTCGCCAAGTGGATAGAGGGCCGCATCAAGCCGGAACCAAGACATTCGAAAAATGGCCGTCCGTTCGCAAAGCCCACATCAGTCGGCCGGGCGTTGCCCCGCAAGGATAACTCGGCAGGCTTCGATGGGATCCAGAGGCAGAGTCGAGGCTTCGGGCAAAGTTGTTGAATGTGCCGGCGGGAATGATGCCCAAAGGAAGCGTCGTGCCGACCAAAGTGGAAGCCACGCTCTCGACCGTGCCGTCTCCCGCCGGCGACGGCGATCCAGTCCACAACGATTGGCTTTGGCGTAGCGCAATGCGTTGCCTGCTTCGCCGAGTTCCTCGATGCTGACTGATGCCACTTCGCCGAGCGCGGAAACGAGCTTCGGAAGAAGCTCTGCGTCTAGCGATCCCGCCTTCGGATTGTGGATGAGAAGGCCTTTCGGCATTCCTGAGGACTTCGCCCCTTTGGAAGAAGAAGGTCAACTGTCTTTCACGAACTGTCGTCGGCATCGGTGATGCTGGCTGCCCCCAGGTGGTGTCGCTTCCCAGGCTGGCTCCGGAAGATGAGGTTCAGGCTGCGATCTTGCACGCCATGCGCACTAATCCACGCGGCATGGCGCGGATCGACGCGCATCGGACCGGATGCCGGGCATAATGGAAGCCGGTCGAAGATCAGCCTGTTCACCCTCCGATGAGCTGCTCACCTAATCCTTGTGAGACCTTCGCTTCCACGGTGAGGTCCCAAACGTCGTGCGGCCGGGAATGGCAGAAGACGTCGCTTCGATCGACATCTGTCGGCGAAGCTGGATCCGATTGAATGTCCCCATGAACTGCGATTCTTGCCAACGATCCCGCCACCAGTAAATCAGACCGACTCTCGTAGACTGGCGTCAGGCAGATGTTGCGGCCGTTCTTTCCGGTGTTTTGGACCGCTGATAAATTCGCCGCTCCTGCAGCGTCAATGCGGAGGTAGACGCCGAGTGATCCACCAGCTGTTTACCCAGCTGCGCCGGCTGGTTGCCGCAGTTGCTCCTTTGCATGCCTTCGAGGAACTTCCGGAGAGGCTCGGCAGGCGCCTGCTGAAGAGGAAGTCTGCCAGTCCAACGACATCCACCTGCGTGAAAAAGATCCCAGCCGCAAACGGGCAACGAAGCGTCCGGCAAAGTCCTCGATGATGGTGAGAGGTTTCGGGTGTCGGCCGTGCGGGTGCGGGATTTGATCAGCGGAATTATCAATCATGAAGAAGCTCGTCATGCTCCGGGTCAACCATGGAGTCGGATCACCGCGAAACCCGAGACATGGCTCCGGACGAAGTTTTCACCGCGGGTCTCCGGGCAACCCACGGTGTTCGGTGTGCGTCGAATGGCCTCTGTGTGAAGATCGGCGGACGATACGCCTGCGAGACGTTCGCGTAAGGCTTGATCTTCGGGGGTGAATGCATACCGGAGCCCAAGGCCGAAGAGCGGAACAAAATTGAAGGCCGTCTGGTCGGCCAAGGGGTCGTCTGCCTGTTCTTTGGCGTTATTGATCGTCTCTGACCGATTGCCAGATGCTTTCAAGGCGGAGGCCAGGAGTGATCGAGAGGTTGCCGAAAGTGAATTTGTTCTCGGCGAAGATCGAATAAAGCACCACGGTAGCGCTTGCTCTGATTCTGGAATCGGACCAGACATGGCCAGTTGGGCCCGGCCTTGGGCGTCCACTCTCGGCGAGTATGTATTGTAAAAAGCATGCCACCAGTCAGGGTGTGCGTTTGGTTGAAGAGATCCCAGTCGTGGCGAATGCGGGGTTCGATACCAAAAGTGTAGAACTGCTGGGTTTCGAGCTGATTGGTTTGAGACGCCGGACCGGTCGGAAGATGCCACCGAAGCCACCTCCACGTTGACGGCGGCTGAAGCGGTAGTTAGTAATCCCACCAGGCGCGGAAGGTAAATAGAGTGCGGTCCGAAATATCCCATTCGTTAATAAGGTAGATCGCATACCGGCTGATCCGCATGCGGTCGAAGAACCGCGAAGTCGCGTTGCGGTTTTCTCCATAGTTCACCGCGATTCGGGCCGTCACTGAGTGTCAGTCCTCCTGGTTCGCCATGGACTTCGTCGTACGCGTTGAAGCTGAGATACCAGCGAACCGGCCCCGTCGCATCTAAAGCGAACATCGCTCCCCATGCATTCAGGAAGAAATCGCTATTGGCCTCAAGCGAAAACCGTCGGTTCGCTGGTGATCGCCACCATCCGTAGTATCCAGATCTTTCCGGATCGTTCCGCCCGGGGCGGTGTAATTGAGCAATACGTAAC
>ERZ1370068.2720-contig-1853_pt1 | contig 29389 bp, 52 predicted proteins | sample MGYA00561227_ERZ1370068 | MGnify/ENA primary metagenome ERZ1370068 (study PRJEB38410, sample SAMEA6850437) | metagenome | study: Metagenomic assessment of the ecological functions of the soil: analysis of the soil microbiota associated with the...
CAGTTACGTATTGCTCCGGTCGACGAGAGCCGGCATCGTGAATCGCGGCTGCAAAGGCGCACAGGCTGCTGCCTTATTACACGGTACTCCGGAAACGCTTCATGAACCGGAGCAATTCACAAGGCAGCCGCCTAGCTGGCAGCCGCAACCGCAAAAACCATGAAAGGTCAATGAAATGATTCAGGACATGATCCGAAACAGGTGGTCGCTTCTGGCCAAGAGAATCAGGCGAAGTAAGCTCACGGACGAGACGTCAACCGCCGTGAAGGTCACCGCGACTACCTCGTCGACAAATTGCAGGAGCGCTGCGGCATCGCCAAGGAAAGGCGCGCGTAGAGGGTCAAGCGAGTTCGAGCGCTCGCTGCGCTAGTCGCGGTTGCGCCGGCGGGCCGGCGCGTGAACCGCGACGGCCCGCTCCTGTCGGGCGACAGATTCCTCAGCGGGAGCCGTCGTTCAGCGGCGGTGACGCAGCTGGAACAAAACGGAGCTCATGGCGAGGATCCTGCGCAAGCTGTCGTGGGTACTCTGTCCGTTATGACAATAGCAACCCTGTCCAAGAAGGAAACCGCCATGAACCGCATCTGAGCATTGGCTCCGCTGGTCTCGCTGGTCGCTGGAATATTGATCCTGATGGTGCCCCGTCTGCTGAACTACATCGTAGCCATCTACCTGATCCTCATGGGTCTGCTCGGCTCTGTTCGGCTCGGGCAATCTTCACCTGTAAGCATTCGTCCGCACGTGCCGGTTGCGGATGGCCGCCGAAAACGTCGCAGCATCCGCAGGCGCGGCATGAGCAACGAATCACTCTCACAAGGAGAAGGAAAATGTCATTGGGCGCAATTCTCTTGATCGTCGTGGTGCTGATGTTGATCGGCGCGATTCAAGCTGGCCCCATAGCCGAAGCTGGGGTTACGGCCCGAGCGGTGGTTTGGGCCTGGTTCTGCCCATCGTTGTAGTGCTGGTGGTGCTGGGACGGATTTGGTGCATCTGCTACGGGGTCGGTCTGCGCCCAGTAGCGCGAACGCCCGCGTGCGTTTATTTGTTCACCGGATTCCCATGTCGTCCATGCTCTGAAGTTTCCGGCAAGTCTGTTCGGCGCGATCGCCTGCGGCGATGCTCGACTGCGTGCTCTGTCGCTGCGAACGGATTTCGTCAAGACAGCCGTCGAGCGCGTTGCCGCCGGCGACCGACACGCCGTCGGCGCGCTATGTCGCGGCCGAGGTGAAGCCAGCGCGGCGAGCAGTCCGGATTCCGCCTGCTGACCAAGAGCAACAACGCGCTGATGAGCCGCATTGCGCTGACCGATCACGCCAAGCATTCGATCGACCTGCAGTACTACATCTTCCAGAACGATGCGACCGGTCGATTGCTGGCGCAGCGCCTGCTGGCGGCGGCGGATCGCGGCGTGCGCGTGCGCATGCTGCTGGACGATGTCAATCTGAAGGACGAAGGACAGATGCTCGACGCACTCGATGCGCACGAGAACATCGAAGTGCGGCTGCTTCAATCCGTTCAAGACGCGTGAAGCGTCCATGCTGTCGAAGATCGGACAATTCCTGCTGGACGGACGGCGGCCTGAATCGCCGCATGCACAACAAGTCGTTCATCGCCGACAACAGCGCCGCGATCATCGGCGGGCGCAACATCGGCGACGACTTACTTCGACGCCGGCAGCGAAACCAACTTCCGCGACCTGACGTGGTCGCGATCGGCCCGGTCGGTACAGCAGGCTTCGCGCGTCTTCGATGAATACTGGAACTGCGACGCCGCTTATCCGGTCACCGCGTTTCAAGCGAACGAGCGCGATACCGCATGCCGATCTGGCGGCACTGCGCGTTGCGTTGGCCAAGGATGCGCGCGCGTTTGCGCAATCCGACTACGCGCAGGCGACGCTGGAAGAGATTCCTGAACGGCCCTACGGCGGACCGCCGCGGCGAGTGGTTCTGGGGTCCGGCCGATGGTGGTCGCCGATCAACCGGAAAAATCGATGCGCGCGGCGATGAGCCTCTCCCTTCGGATCGGTCCGCAGCTCAAGACCATGATCGACGCTGCGCAAACGGAAGTGTTCATGACATCGCCATATTTCGTACCGGGCGACACCGGCACGAAATTTCTCTCGGCGCTGGCGCAACGCGGCGTGACCACGCAGATACTGACCAACCTCGCTCGCGGCGACCGACGAAGCCGCCGCGCATTCCGGATATGCGCATTACCGGCGCACGCTGCTCGAAGGCGGAGTACAGCTTTACGAATTGCGCCCGACGCCGCGGTGTACGCGCAACCGGTAACGTCAAGCGGGACGTCGTCCGGCGTCAGTCTGCATGCGAAGACCCTGGTGGTCGATCGCAAGCAGGTATTCATCGGTTCGCTCAACATGGATCAGCGCTCCAAACTGCTCGAACACCGAGATGGGCGTGATCGTCGATTCCGCGCCGCTCGCGCAGGCGGTACGCGAATTCTTCGACACGGCGATCCAGCCTCGCCAATTCCTTCTCATGTCGTGCTGCAGGAGTCGCCAGGATCGCAACTCGGGCGGCAGGCAACTGGTCCTGGCTATGGACTGCGTTGATGGGAAGGCGATGAGCGATCGAGGACGACCCGGAAGTGTCGAAGCAGCGTCGCATGGAAGTGTTTGTCATGGGGATGCTGCCGATCGAAGGTCTGCTCTAGTGTCGCGACCGACCCACCGGTCTTCATGCGCCGGGATCCGCGCCGCCTGCATGCTAGGCGCGTCGAGACCAACGCCGGATTCTCGACGTGACCAGAATGCTCCGGTGCACTGATTCTCTGGGGGTTCCTTGTCGCGCCGGCGTTCGGGCAGGCAGGCCATCGAACAACGCAAGATCGAATACCTGATCGGTGCGATCGCCCACCTGCACGATGCCAGCCTTCATTCGCAACGGCAATGAATACGACGCCGGTCAGGCAGCCGATCACTTCCGCGTCAAGCTGCGCTTACGCCGGCAGCCAAGTCAGGACCGCCGAGGATTTCATCCTCTATTGCGCGACCGGCTCGTCGATAAGCGGTGAGAAGTATCGGATCAGGTTCGCCGATGGCCGAACGGTCGATACCGGCCGACTTATTGCGCGGCAAGCCTGCCGCTTACGAGGAACCCGCGGGGCCTTCCGGCTGTAGCGCGGGTTTTGTGCTAGGTGGCGCGGTCCGCGCTGCCTGTCGAAGTCGGTTGCCGAGATCTTCGTCCGGGCGCGGTGCTGCCGTCGCTGGCGACGCCGCGCATCGACTCCTGGATACGCGTGGCGACACGACGCTCGAAGAAAAAGGGCGCTCAGCGATGCCGGCGCGCCTGTTAGCTTTCACTGCACGATCGGACGCCAATCGCTGATCTTTGTTCCGCCGCCGCCGTTGTCCTTGCCGTTGTCTTCGTGGCCGTTGTCCTTGGCGCTGTCCCGCTTCGCTGCCGCCTTTGCTGTTGTCATGCTGCGTGCGCGGCCTTTTCCCGATGGTCCCTGTGCTGTGCTGCGCCGGGCGCCGACGCTTTGTGCGCCTGCGACGACCTTCTGGCTTGCGCGCTGCCGTGGTCCGCCGGACCTGGGCGCGGTCGGCCTGGCCAAGCCTGGCGCGTTGTGCTCTACAGTAGACTTGCCGTAGCTGGCGTGAAAGCTGTCCGGCGCGCCGTCACCCGCCTTGCCTTTCGGAATGCTGCGGCGCCATTGGTGCTCGACGGCGCCTCGCTGATAGGAGGGCGCTGGGTTGTGACCGTTGCGGCCTGCACTGGACCGGTCCCGTCGTGTGGTTCACGGTGGTAGGCGACGAATGCGAGGCTATATGCGCTGCCGCTCGTGAGGTGTTGTGTGGAAGTGCTGTAGGAATTGTTGTACGAATTCTGGTGCGAATCATGGTGCACTGTTACCGACCCGTATCGCGGCTGCACTGACTCCAGTGGTCGCGCTGGCCGTACCAGGACCGATTCCGATAGTGGTCGTCCCAGCAGTGGTGCCAAACACGAAGCGCTGATCACCGGAATGCCGATCTGCACGCCATAGTTCGGAACCAGTACGCGTGCTGGCCGCGATACTACTTCCCGGAGGTAAATTTCGGCCATCCAGCCGCGGTCATCGCCGGTGTAGAGCATCGCACCAGGACCAACCGTCGACGCACCCCGCGATGCTGACCGGCGTGCCCGCCCTCAGCCCGACTACGGTCGGGTAGCTCGAATCCGGTCCGGCGCGCAGGCTCACGTTGTGGCGGTCACATAACCTTCGCCCGCAAAGGCCGATGCGCTGGCGAAAAGAGAAAGTCCCAGTGCTGCGGTGCGAGATGGTACGTTTCATCTGTTGGGCCCTCGGAAAATCAGATGGTTCCGGTGACACGCGGCCCTCGAAAGACTCCACGGTGCGGTGGCGAACATATGGGACCAGAGGGGTGATTGCCGTTCAGGCGCGAGGTGCAGGATCGTCGCGAGGAATGTACACAGGCGCTGTTTTGTCGAAGAGTTGGACTGGCCTCTTACGCCGGCTCGGCGAATGAGCGATATTGCGCGCCAGGATACCACCGTCGGCGCACGCGCATGTCCAGCCAGGATTTCGATCCGACCACCATCGGCGCCGGTTGCGGGCGGCGTGGCGGTAGTCGCTACGCCGCATCCAGGGGCGCTCAGGGTCGCCATCTGCGAGGCGGATCGCCTCGGCGGCAGTGCGTCATCCGTGGCTGCGTGCCGAAGAAGTACCTTCATGTACGCGGCGCAATTTTCCGATGCGTTTGCCGATGCCGTCAGCTATGGCTGGCACGTGCCGGAGCCACGCTTCGATCTGGCGCGGTTGACCGCGGCGAAAAATGCCGAGACTGCGCGGCTGGAAGGCATCACGGAAGATGCTCACGGAATCCGGCGTGCGCGTCATCGCCGGGCGCCGCCGTGCAGGATGCCCACACGGTGCTGATCAACGGTGAAATGCTGTCGGCACAGCGACTGCTGATCGCCACGGGCGCACCACCCGGCCGGCGATTCCGGCATCGAGCTGGCGGTAACCTCCCGCGAAATCCTGGATCTGACCCATGCACCGCGACACCTGCTGGTGCTCGGCTCCGGCTACATCGCCGTGGAGTTCGCAAGCATCTATCGCGGATCGGCTGTGGCGTGACCCAGACTTTCGCGCGGACTTGCCGCTGCGCGGATTCGATGCAGGCCTGCGCCGGCGCCTGGCGGCGGCGATGACCGCTCGCGGCATCGAGTTGCACCGAGCTTTCAGCCGGTACGGCTGGAACGCATAGGTGATGAATATGTCTGCCACGGCGCCGACGGCCGGCAAGTGCGCGCCGACGTGGTGCTCAACGCGCTCGGACGTACGCCCAGTCACCGCAGGGTTCGGCCTGAGCAGGTCGGCGTGGCCTTGCATCCGCAGAGCGGCGCCGTGCGTGGACAAATGGTCGCGCAGCAATGTGCCGTCGATCTTCGCCGTCGGCGATGTCACCGACCGGGTCAATCTCACGCCGGTGGCGATGTGCCGAAGGGCGTGCGTTCGTCGACTCGGAGTTCGGCGGCACGCCGCGTGCCGTCGATCATGAACTGGTTGCCAGCGCCGTATTCTCGCAGCCTCCGCTGGCAAAGATCGGACTCAGCGAAGAGCGGGCGTTGCAGCAGGACACCGCGTCGAGGTGTACGAGCGGATTTCCGGCCGATGAAAAACGTCATGGCCGGGCGCCGCGAGCACGCAGCATACATGAAGCTCGTCGTCGATGCGGCCACGGAGCGCGTGCTCGGCCCTGCACATGCTCGGCATGGATGCTCGGAAATCGTGCAGAGCCTTGCCGTTGCCGTGACCATGGGCGCGCGCAAGCGCGATTCGACGCGACCATGGCAGGTGCATCCGACCTCGGCCGAGAATTGCGCTGATGCGCACGCCCAGGCGCTGGCGCGGCAGTCGGCGTGCGGATTTTCGCTCCGCGGCAATTGAATTGACCTGCCCGGCGTGAAAATCCAAGGCGAAAGCTCTCGAGGTGGCCCGCGGCGAAACCGCTGGCCGAGTGTGCGACATGTCAAGCGCGAACTTTCGACAACTAGCATCGACTCGCCAAGCCGCCCCATTAAAAGGCGCTCGGCGCCTTTTTATTTCTGATGGTCGCAATCCATGATCAACATCACTCTCCCCGACGGCAGTCAACGCCAGTTCGAACACTCCGTCACCGTGCAGGACGTCGCCAGCTCGATCGGCGCGGGCCTGGCCAAGGCCGCGCTGGCCGGCAAGGTCGACGGCAAGCTGGTCGACACGAGCTACCGCATCGAGCGCGACGCAAACGCTCGAGATCGTCACCGAAAAGCACCCCGACGCGCTCGACGATCCTGCGCCACTCCACCGCGCATCTGCTGGCGCAGGCCACGCAGCGCCTGTATTCCGGATACGCAGGTGACGATCGGTCCGGTGATCGACAACGGCTTCTACTACGACTTCGCGCGTACGAGCGCCGTTCACGCCGGACGACCTCGAGAAGATCGAGGCGGAGATGAAGAAGATCGTCGCCGAAGCGCTGCCGGTCGCGCGCAGCGTGATGGCGCGCGACGACGCGGTCGCGTTCTTCAAGCGGCAAGGGCGAGCACTACAAGGCCGAGATCATCGACGCATCGATCCCGCCGAGCGAGGACATCTCGCTGTACGGGCAGGGCGAGCTGCATCGACCTGTGCCGCGGCCCGCACGTGCCGACCACCGAACAAGCTCGCGCGCGTTCAAGCTGATGAAGGTGGCCGGCGCCTACTGGCGCGGCGATTCGAACAACGAGATGCTGCAGCGCATCTACGGCACCGCCTGGCTCAACGACAAGGACCTCAAGGCGTACCTGACGCATGCTGGAGGAGGCCGAGAAGCGCGACCACCGCAAGCTCGGCAAGCAGCTCGACCTGTTCCACCTGCAGGAAGAGGCGCCGGGCCTGGTGTTCTGGCACCCGAAGGGCTGGGCGATCTGGCAGGTGGTCGAGCAGTACATGCGCGGCGTCTATCGCGACTGCGGCTACCAGGAAGTGCGCGGCCCGCAGGTGCTCGACGTGTCGCTGTGGGAGAAGTCCGGCCACTGGGACAACTACCAGGACAACATGTTCTTCACCGAGTCGGAGAAGCGCACCTACGCGCTCAAGCCGATGAACTGCCCGGGCCACGTGCAGATCTTCAACCACGGCCTGCACAGCTACCGCGACCTGCCGATCCGCTACGGCGAGTTCGGCGCCTGCCACCGCAACGAGCCGTCGGGCGCGCTGCACGGCATCCTGCGCGTGCGCGGCTTCACCCAGGACGACGGCCACATCTTCTGCACCGAGGACCAGATCGAGGCCGAGGTCACGGCGTTCCACCAGCAGGCGCTGAAGGTCTACGCCGATTTCGGCTTCACCGACGTCGCTGATCAAGATCGCGCTGCGCCCGGACAAGCGCATCGGCTCGGACGAGTACCTGGGACAGCAGCCGAGAACGCGCTGCGCGCGGCCTTGCGCGCGGCCGGCGTGGAGTGGCAGGAGCTGCCGGGCGAGGGCGCGTTCTACGGCGCCGAAGATCGAATACCACCTGCAGCGACTCGATCGGCCGCACCTGGCAGCTGGGCACCATGCAGGTCGATTTCACGATGCCCGGACGCGCCTCGGCGCCGAATACGTCGACGAGACAGCCAGCGCCGCCAGCCGGTGATGCTGCACCGGGCCGATCGTCGGCTCGATGGAGCGCTTCATCGGCATCCTGATCGAGCACCACGCCGGCAATTTCCCGGCCTGGCTGGCGCCCGGTGCAGGCCGTGGTGATGAATATCACCGACGCCCAGGCAGATTATGTCGGCGAAGTGACGCAAATCCCTTGTAAATCAAGGATTCCGGGTCGCAGGCCGATTTGCGTAACGAGAAGATTGGCTATAAGATCCGCGAGCACACGCTGCAGAAGGTCCCGTACCTTCTGGTGGTCGGCGATCGCGAGAAGGAAAACGGGCAGCTGTTGCCGTGCGCGCGCGGTCGGCGAAGACCTTGGCGATATGCCGTTGACCGCATTCGCCGACAGGCTTGCGCCGAGATGGCGCTCCGTAGACGACGCGAGCAGGATGCCCGCCCTTCGAGCTTCGAGGTACCGTTGCCAGCCACGGATACGATGACGCAGCGCGCCTGAACGCCGCGCGGATTGACTCAGTTTTACCGGAGATCGAGTTATCGCCACCGAAGAAGACTAACCGCAAGAATGCGGAGATCCGTGTGTCCGCGGGTGCGCGTGATCGGCAGCAGATGGCAGAGCAGGTCGGTGTTCTGACCGCGCGAAGAAGCGCTGCAGCATGGCCGAAGAAGCAGGCCTGGATCTGGTCGAGATCGTGCCCAACGCTGATCCGCCGGTCTGCCGCGTCATGGACTTCGGCAAGTTCAAGTTCGAGCAGCAGAAGAAGGCGCACGCGGCGAAACGCAAGACCAAGCAGGTCGAGATCAAGGAACTGAAGTTCCGGCCCTCGACCGACGATGGCGATTACGACGTCAAGATGCGCAATTTGCGCCGTTTCCTCGCAGGAAGGCGACAAGGTCAAGATCGTCATCCGCTTCAAGGGCCGCGAGATGGCTCACACGGAGCTGGGGCGAGGCGATGGTCAAAGCGTATCGAGTCCGATGTCCTGCGAGGAAGCGGTGATCGAGTGCTTCCCGCGCCTCGAAGGGCGCCAGATGGTGATGATGATCGCCCCGAAGAAGAATAGTCGAACGAAACCAAGCCGAATCCTCGAGAGTGCGGTGACCAAGCAGGTACGCGGAACGCATGCGCAACTCAACAAGTGGAACCCGCTCTGCCAGCAGAAGGGCAGGGCTTAAACAAGCCGGATCGAGCACGGACGGAAAGTTCGTCACGCGCACAGTGGGACGCTCGGGCCAGTACCAAAACACGACTAAGGAGTTGGGCCATGCCCAAGATCAAAACCAACCGGGCCGCTGCCAAGCGGTTCCGCAAAACGGCGTCCGGCAAGTTCAAGTGCCGGTCACGCCTTCAAGAGCCACATCCTGACCAAGAAGTCGACCAAGCGTAAGCGCGGTCTTCGCGGCACCAACATGTGCGTGCCAGAAGACTCCGGTCGGATCGCCCGCATGCTGCCCTACGCGTGAGGAGACTGAACCATGGCACGAGTCAAACGTGGTGTCACCGCGCGCGCCGGCACAAGAAGCTCCTGTCGCAGCGCCAAGGGCTACTACAACGCCCGCCGCAAGGTCTGTCGCGTCGCCAAGCAGGCGGTCACGAAGGCGCTGCAGTACGCCTACATCGGTCGCAAGCAGAAGAAGCGCCAGTTCCGCGCCCTCTGGATCGTGCGCATCAACGCTGGCGCACGCCAGTACGGGTCTGATCTTACAGCCGCATGATGAATGGCCTGAAGAGAGCCGGCATCGAGGTCGACCGCAAGGTGCTGGCCGACATCGCCGTGCACGATATCAAGGCGTTTGGCGCGCTCGCCGAAAAGGCGAAAGCCAGCCTCGCGGCGTAATCAACGTCAAACAACAGCCGCATCGCGTTTCGGCGCGATGCGTGATTACCTGGGAGCGGGCGCAAGCCTCGCTCCGCGCCTTGTTCTCGGGAAAACGGCGGATTTCCCTTCTGCCGCCAGCGGGACGAGGTGGATTCTGGCGCTTTGGAACCGCAGGCATGTCAGACAATCTGAACGATCAGGTAAGACAAGCTGAGCGCGCAGATCGCAGCGGCGACATCGCTCGGAGCGCTCGACGCACTGCGCGTGTCGCTGCTCGGCAAGTCGGGGCTGATCACCGAGCAACTCAAGGCGCTCGGCAAGCTGCCGGCCGAAGAGCGCAAGGCGCACGAGCGCGTCAATCGCGCCAGGACAGCCTCGGTGAAGCCATCGCTGCACGGCGTCATGTGCTCGAACAGGCCGCTCTGCGAGCCAGCGCCTGGCCAGCGAGCGTGTCGACGTCACGCTGCCGGGGCGCAACGCCGCCCGACGGCAACCTGCATCCGCTGTCACGCGCACGCTCGACCGCATCATCGCGCATCTTCGCGCGCCTGGGCTATCGAAGTCGCCGACGGTCCGGAGATCGAGGACGACTGGCACAACTTCGAGCGCGCTGAATTTCCCGCCGCACCATCCGGCGCGCACGATGCACGACACGTTCTGTTTCCCTGACGGGCCGCCTGCTGCGCACGCATACCTCGCCGGTGCAGATCCGCGCGATGAACGGCCGCCAGCCGCCGTTGCGCCTGATTGCGCCGGGCAAGGTCTACCGCAGCGATTCGCGACCAGACCCACTCGCCGATGTTCCACCAGGTCGAAGGCCTGCTCGTCGACGAAACGTCCACGCTGCGCCGACCTGAAGGGCACGCTGCGCGCATTCGTGCGCGCGTTCTTCGATCGCGACTTCGAGATGACGCTTCAAGCCGACGTTCTTTCCGTTCGTCGAACCGGGCGCCGATGTCGATGATCCGCTGGGACGCTGCCTGATGGCGACACTCGCTGGCTCGAAGTGCTCGGCTGCGGCATGGTCCATCCGAGCGTGCTGCGCAACTGCGGCATCGACCCGGAACGCTACACCGGCTTCGCGTTTGGCCTGGGCGTCGAGCGCTTCGCGATGCTGCGTTACGGCGTCGACTGATCTGCGCGCGTTCTTCGAAAACGATGTGCGCTTCCTGAGACAGTTTGCCCTAGTTCCTTGCCAAAAAAATGGCCATCAGTCGATGAAGATTCTCCGAAAACTGGCTGCGCGAACGCGTGGCGATCGCGCCGATCACGAGCGCGCTGGTCGAGCGCCTGAACATGATCGGCCACGAAGTCGGAAGCGTCGATCGCGTCGGCGCGAATCTGCGCCGGCGTCGTCGTCGGCGCGGATCGTCGAGTGCGCGAAGCATCCGGAGGCCGATCGGCTGCAGGTCTGCCAAGGTCGACGCGGGCAACGGCGACAGTGCTCAGATCGTCTGGTGGCGCGCCGAATGCGCGTCCCGGATTGAAGGCGCCGCTGGCGACGATCGGCACGAAAGTCGGCGAGACTGACGATCAAGGCGGCGAAGCTGCGCGGCGTCGAGTCGTCCGGGCATGCTGTGCTCGGCGAAGGAACTCGGCATCGATGCCGACGCCTCCGGTCTGCTCGAACTGGCAGGCGACGCGCCGGTCGGCAAGCCGCTGGCCGACTATCTCGGTCTGCCGGACAGCGCGATCGAGCTTGAGCCTGACGCCGAATCGTCGCCGACTGCCTTTCCATCGTCGGCATCGCCAGCGACGTGCGGCGCGGCGTTCGACGTCGCCGCCTCGGCCGCTGACCGGTCCCCGCCGTCGCACCGACGTCTCAGCGCACGATCGCGGTCGAGCTGCAGTCCCGGCCGACTGCCCGCGTTACTGCGGCCGCTGCATCGAAGGCATCGATCCGGCGGTGCAAACGCCGCTGTGGATGGTCGAGCGCCTGCGCCGCTGCGGGCTGCGTCTCGATCAGTCTGCTTGTCGACGTGACCAACTACGTGATGCTGGAACTCGGCCAGCCGCTGCACGCGTTCGATGCCGACACTGCTGCGACGGCCCGATCGGCGTGCGCCGCGCGCGCGCGCGGAGAAGCGCTCGATGTTGCTGGATGAGCGTGACGTGGCGCTCGACACGGACTTTCTCGTGATCACCGACGGCGACGTCGCGGTTGCGCTCGGTGGCGTGATGGGCGGTCATTCGACGCGTGACGACGGCGACGGCGAGTGTGTATCCGAAGCCGCGCATTTCGCACCGGCAGCGATCGCCGGGCGCGCACGCAAGCTCGGCATGCACACCGATGCGGCGCACCGGTTCGAGCGTGGAGTCGACGCCGAGTTGCCGCGACGCGCGCTCGAACGTGCAGCGCAGCTGATCGTCGACGCCTGCGTCAGCGTCAAGGTCGGCCCGATCGTCGAAGCGGTAACGCCCGACACTGCCACAGCGCACACGATCCGCGTTGCGCCGCGCGCATTCCGCGCCTGCTCGGTATCGAAATCGCGGACTTCGAGATCGTTCGAATACTCGCGGCGCTGGGCCTGAAAGTCGAAAGCGTTGCCGACGGCTGGCGCGCGACGCCGCCATCCGCGCGTTTCGATCTGGCGATCGGAAGCCGACCTCATCGAGGAAATCGCGCGCATCCACGGTTGCGACCGCACATCCCAACCCAGGCGCCACGCGGCAGGAACTGGACGCGCCGCGGCTGCGCGAGGATCGCGTCGACATCGGCGCCATGCGCGCACAGCTGTCGCGCGCGAATTCGACGAGGCGATCACCTACGCTTTCGTCAGCGCCGACCTGCTCAAGACCTGGGGCCTCGACGCCGGCGCAATTGCCCTGCAGCCAATCCGCTGTCGACCGACATGGCCGTGATGCGTACCAGCCTGCTGCCGGGGCTCGTGGGGCGCTCACGCTCAGCCAGAATCGCCAGCAGGAGCGCGTGCGCCATGTTCGAAGTCGGCGCGCGTATTCCATCCGGGGCGAGGACGGTCCAGAGGCCTTGCAGATTGCACGGGCGTCGTTGCGGGAACGCGTCCGCGGAACAGTGGGGGGCGAAAGAAGCGCCGCGCCGATTTTTCTCGATCTGAAGGGTGATGTCGAATCGCTGCTGGGACTGACCAATGCGCCCGAGATCGTTCCGGGCGGCGCCGGCGAAGTCAGCTGGTTGCACCCCGGCCAGAGCGCTACGTTGTGGCCGGCGGAAACGCGTCGCCGGCCATCTGGGCGCCATACACCCGGAACGTGCGCGGTTGCTGGGTCTGGACGTGTGACGTCTACGCATTTGAACTGGAAGTGGAGGCCATTCAGGAGCGCGAAGTCCCGCGCGCGGCCGCCGTATCGCGGTTTCCGTCGGTTCGGCGCGACATCGCCGTGATCGTCCCGGAATCAGTACCTTATGCGCGGCTGAGGCGTGCGTTCGGTCGGCCGTGGGGCCAGATCTCACGGAACTCCTTGTTTTCGATCAATACTCTGGCCAGAATCTCGGTTCTGGCGTAAAGTCTTGCTATAGGCTTGATTTTGCAGAACAGTTACCGCACTCTTATGGACGCGGACGCGGAAGCGGTTATGTGGCCGCCGCGGTCGCTGCATTGACCGCAGAGTGCCAAGCCAAATTACGGGGGTAGCATGGCATTGACGAAGGCTGAAATGGCCGAACGACTCTTTACCGACGTCGGTCTTAACAAGCGTGAAGCCAAAGAGATTCGTCGACGCGTTCTTCGACGTCGTTCGCGGCGCGCTTGAGCGCGGCGAACGAGCGTGAAGCTCTCCGGCTTCGGCAATTTTGACTTGCGACAAAAGAATCAGCGCCCCGGGCGAAACCCGAAGACCGGCGAGGAGATTCCGATTTCCGCGCCGTCGCGTGGTCACGTTCCGTCCGGGCCAAAAACTGAAAGTCAGAGTCGAATCCTATGCTGGATCAAGGCAGTAACAGCGAACTGCCGGTCGATTCCGGCGAAGCGCTACTTCACCATCGGTGAGGTCAGCGATCTGTGTGGCGTGAAGCCGCACGTGCTGCGCTATTGGGAACAGGAGTTCACGCAGCCTCAAGCCGGTCAAGCGTCGCGGCAACCGCCGCTACTACCAGCGCCACGATGTGCTGCATGATCCGCGCAGATCCGCTCGCTGCTCTACGATCAGGGCTTCACGATCACTGGCGCCCGCCAGCGGCTGGAAGGCCAGCAGGCGCGCATGGAGACGTCGATGTCCAACCAGATCGTGCGCCAGGTGCGCATGGAACTCGAAGAAGTGCTGCAGATCCTGCGGCACTGATTCCGACGTGCGCCGGGCATGCAGTGCCCATTACGTCTGCTACAATTGCGCCCTCCAAATCGCTCTCGTCCGGGGCGTAGCGCAGTCTGGTAGCGCACCAGCATGGGGTGCTGGGGGTCGTGAGTTCGAATCTCACCGTCCCGATATTTCATCGATCATCGCTGGATCGCATCATCACTTCAGCGATCGTCCTGATCGCCGCCTTGTACGATCAATCTCGCGATGACATCAGTTCGGCAGTCGATCTTCGATCACACGCTAAGATCAAGAAGCGGCCATCCATGGCCGCACTCTTCAATGTCCTTCGTTGCGCGCTCGGCAAAGATCCGAAGCGAGACAGGGCGATAGCCTCCTTTGTGTCCTAGTACAGGACTCTTGCGCGAAGGGTGCCGGGGATTGCGGCGAGTGCGTCCTTGAGTTCGCCGGCGTGTTCTGCAGTGGTCGAGACGTCGATGACGACGTAGCCGACGCTGTGTGTCGGTCTGCAGGAACTGCGCGTCGATGTTGATGCTTTCGCGCGAGAAGATCTCGTTGATGCGCGACAGGATGCCGGGCACGTTCTGATGGATGTGCAGCAGACGCTGACTGTTGGGATGGCCGGGCAGCGAGACTTCGGGGAAGTTGACCGCGGACAACGTGCGTGCCGTTGTCGCTGTAGCGCAGCAGCTTGGCGGCGACCTCGCGGCCGATGTTGTCCTGCGCCTCGAGCGTGCTGCCGCCGACGTGCGGCGTGAGGATCACGTTGTCCATGCCGACGCAGCGGCGAGACGAACTCGTCGTCGTTGCCCTGCGGCTCGACCGGAAACACGTCGATCGCGGCGCCCGACAGGTGCCCGGACTGCAGGCTCGCCGCCAGCGCATCGATGTCGACGACCGTGCCGCGCGCCGCGTTGATCAGCATCGAGCCGCGCGCGCATCGCCGCAAGCTGCCGCGCGCCGATCATCCACTTCGTCTGCGGCGTTTCCGGCACGTGCAGACTGACGATATCCGAGCGCGCGAGCAGGTCGGCCAGGCTCGCTGGCCGGCTGTGCGTTGCCGAGCGCGAGCTTGGTCTCGATGTCGGAAATACAGCACCTGCATGCCGAGCGACTCGGCCAGCACGCCGACCTGCGTGCCGATGTGGCCGTAGCCGACGATGCCGAGCGTCTTGCCGCGCACTTCGATGCTGCCGGCGGCGGACTTCGATCCAGCCGCCGCGATGGCACTGCGCGTTCTTCTGCGGAATGCCGCGCGCGAGCATGACGGCCTCGGCGATGACGAGTTCGGCGACGCTGCGCGTGTTCGAGTACGGCGCGTTGAACACCGGCACGCCGAGCGACTTCGGCGGCGTCGACGTCGACCTGGTTCGGTGCCGATGCAGAAGCAGCCGACCGCCGATCAGGCGTCGCGCCTGCGCTGAGTACGTCGGAGGTCAGGTTCGTGCGCGAACGAATGCCGACCAGGTGGCGCGTCGGCGATGCGGCGCGAGCTCGGCCTCGGGCAGCGCTTTCTCGTGGTATTCGATATTCGAGTAGCCGGCTGCCTTGCAACGTCGGCGAGCGCCGTCCGGCTGACGCCTTCGAGCAGCAGCACCTTGATGTCTTGCTTCGGATACGAGGTTTTCATCGACCGCCGCGGTCAGCCTATCGGGAAGGCCACTATGCCAGAAGCTTCCGGCATTTGCGGCAGTGCAACACTGGACGATTGCGCCGCGGCGCTGGCAGTCTGCCTCGAATGGTTTCCGATCCTCGATCCCCGATGACCGATCCACGACTGGCTGATCTTGCGAGGCGCGCGCCCGCGCTGCGCGTGACGAGCGCACCCGCCGACCTGGAGCACTACGGCCGCGACTGGACGCGTCGCTGGGCGCCTGCGCCTCTGGCGATTGCGCTCCCGGCCACCGTCGATGAAGTGCGCAGACAGTCGCGCGCTGGGCGGCGGAGCACCGGGTTGGCGCTGGTGCCGTCCGGCGGCCGCACCGGCCTGTCCGGCGGGGCGGTTGCCGCTTCGGGCGAGCTGGTCGTCAGCTTCGAGCGCATGAACACGCGCGCTCGACTTCAACGCGATGTGATCGCACGCTGACGGTGCAGCCCGGCATCGTCGCTCGAAGCTGTGCAGAAAGCGGCGCGCGATCACGGATTGGTCTACCCGGTGGATTTCGCCGCGCGCGGTTCGTGCACGATCGGCGGCAACATCGCGACCAATGCCGGCGGTATCCGTGTGATCCGCTACGGCAACACGCGCGAATGGATCGCCGGATTGAAGCTGGTGACGGCGCACGGGCGATCTGCTCGATCTCGAATCGTGGCCTGACGAAGAATTCGTCCGGCTACGACCTGCGTCACCTCGTCATCGGTGCCGAAGGTACGCTCGGTCATGGTCGTCGAAGCGACGCTGAAGCTGACCGATCCGGCGCCGGCCGCGCAAGTCATGCTGTTCGCGGTGCCGGCCATGGACCGCACTGATGCAGGTATTCGCCGTCTGCCGTGCGCGGTCTGACGCTGGGCGCATTCGAGTTCTTCACCGATCGTGCGCTGCATCACGTGGCGGCGCACGGCGCGCAGCGGCCGTTCGCCGAAGATTCGCCGTATTACGTGGTCACCGAGTTCGACGCCGGCATACGGCCGCGCGACAGCAAGCCGCGCTCGAGGTGTTCGAAGCAGTGCCTGCAGCGCCGGCCTGGTCAGCGACGGAGTCATGAGCCAGAGCGACGCGCAGGCTGCCGCATTGTGGAAATTGCGCGACGGCATCACCGAGAGCCTGGCGCCGCACCGACCGTACAAGAACGACATCTCCGTGCGCGTCTCGGCGGTGCCTGCGTTCATCGCCGACATGCAGGCGCTGCTGACGCGCGAGTATCCGCAGTTCGATGTTGTCTGGTTCGGCCACATCGGCGACGGCAACCTGCACATCAATGTGCTGGAAGCCCGAGGCATTGTTCGACGCGGATTTCATCGCGCAATGCGAGCCGCGTGACGAAACAGCTTGCCGAGACCCTCGTGCATACACGGCGGCAGCATTTCCGCCGAGCACGGCATCGGCCTCGTCAAGAAGGCCTATCTGGCAGGCACGCGCAGCAGCGCCGAGATCGCGCTGATGCGCAGCATCCGGACCGCGTTCGATCCGTACGGCCTGATGAATCCCGGCAAGCTGTTCGACTGACAGTCGGCGCAGAAGCCAGGGCCCTCATTTTTCTTTCTCCCGCTGACGGGAGAAGAGAATCCCGGTTATTTGCGCCTTTGACGCGCACGTACTCGACTCTTCCATTCCGTCTGCCAGGTGCCGTCGCCGGTCTTCTTCTCGTTGACGGCAATATAGCGGTCGTCGCCGACGCGTTTCCACGTGCGCATGGTCAGGTCCTGCGGCTGCGTCAGATGGCGTTCTGGAAAATCGAAACCGTCCGCCACCGGCAGCACGCTGCCGAATCGATGTCGCCGTCACTGCTGATGTACCAGTAGACGATCTGTTTCGCGCGCGGGTCGAACCCATAGGTCGTCTCGCCGAGATAGTCGCCCTGTTTGCCTTTCACGACATGCTTGTCGCGGATGAACTTGCCGCCGTACATCGGTTCGTAGCAATGCGTGTCCTTGCCCTTGCCGTGCTGGAAAGTCGCCGGCCCAGCAGTGGCCGACGAGGAACTGCAGCGGCTGCAGTGGATTGCTTTCCGCCTCGGCCGGGGCAGCGTTGAGCGACAGGCGGACAGCAACATCATCGATGCAAGCATGGGCAACTCTCCCGATTGGCCGTGCCATCGTAGCGGAACCGCCAGCGAATGCGGCCAATCCGCGGTCCTGACCGCGATCTGACCCGGAGCGTGAGACAACTTCAGGACAAGAGGTGAACAGCTACCGCGGATTGCGCGGATCGAGAGAACATCCACGCGGATAAGCATCTGCAATGCGAGCAAGAATTGTGTGCTATCCGCCCGATCCGGTTTTTCATCCGCGCAACCTTCGCCGGAGCTCTGTCTCGGCAATGTGACTTTTCCGCACTGGCGATGGAGAATCGGCAATCCTGCTTTCGAAGGACCCGCAAATGGACGCAGCCGCCGCAGCGACGCACGCTCTACCCCGAAATCGAACCCTATGATTCGGGCTTCCTGCAGGTGTCGCCATTGCACCGGGTCTATTTCGAGGAATGCGGCAATCCGAAGGGCAAGCCGGTGGTATTCGTGCATGGCGGGCCCGGCGCCGGCTGCAACGCGAAGTCGCGGCGCTTCTTCGATCCGCGCGCTACCGCATCGTGCTGTTCGACCAGCGCGGCTGCGGGCGCAGCCGCCCGCACGCGGAGCTCGACGCGACAACACGACCTGGCACCTCGTCGCCGACATGGAGCAGCTGCGCGAGCACCTGCATCGACGCGCTGGCAGGTGTTCGGCGGATCGTGGGGCTCGACGCTGGCGCTGGCCTACGCGCAGACGCATCCCGAGCGCGTCAGCGAGCTGCGTCCTGCGCGGCATCTTCATGCTGCGGCGCTGCGGAGCTCGAGTGGTTCTACCAGAAGGGCTGCGAGCGCGACTCTTTCCGGACTGCCTGGGAAGGCTATCTTGCGCGCGATTCCGGTGGTCGAGCGCGGCGACCTGATGCGCGCGCTATTACCGCCGCCTGACCAGCGCCGATGCCGGCGTGCGCATGGCTGCAGCGCGAGGCCTGGTCGATGTGGGAGGGCGCGTACGAGCTTCCGCAGCCGAGTGCCGACTACATCGCATCGAGCCGGCAGCGACGAGTTCGCCGCCGCGTTCGCGCGCATCGAGTGCCACTACTTCGTTAACGGCGGCTTCTTCGATGCGCGACGACCAGTTGCTGCGCGACGCACATCCGCCTGAAGCGCATCCCGGCGGTGATCGTCCAGGGCCGCTACGACGTCGTTTGTCCGATCCGCAGCGCCTGGGACCTGCACCGCGCCTGGCCGGAAGCCGACCTGCGCATTGTCGGCGATGCCGGCCACTCGGCGCTGGAACCCGGTATAACCCACGAACTGGTGTCCGCTACCGACCGTTTTTTGTCCTGAACGGTGGGTTTACTGGTGCAACAAGGCCTGCCCTCGAGCGGTCCGGCGTGAACCTCCCGGGCTCTTCCGGGTACATAGTGACCGGGCAGCCCGGTATTGGAGCATCATGAAGTCGCGGCGGGACGGGTTTCAAGTCAAGGAATCAGCAGGTCCAGCCGACGATGGCGAGGATTTGACTTGCCTGTCGCAGATCGCGCTGGGTGACCGCGCCGCCTTCGAGCGGTTGTAGCCCGGCGCTACTACGATCGGCTGTTCCGTTTCGTCCTCCGCGTCACCGGCCGTATGAACCTGGTCGAGGACGTCATCAATGACACGATGATCGTCATCTGGCGCAAGGCCGGCGACTACCGCGCCGCCGCCCGCGCGTCGACATGGATCTTCGGTATCGCATATCGCAAGGCGCTGAAGGCATTGTCGCGCGAGTTGCGGGCCCCGGAAACCATGGATGAGTTGCCGGAAATCGAACAGCCGCCGTCGGACGAGTTGGATCGCGAAGGAGTGCATGCGGCGATCCGCCAGGCGGTAATGCAACTGCCGCCGGAACATCGGGCGGTCGTGGATCTGACATTTTTCTTCAACCGGTCATACGACGAGGTGGCGCTGATCCTCGACTGTCCGGTCGGCACGGTGAAATCCCGTATGTTTCATGCGCGCGCAAAATTGCGTCCGCTGCTCACCCAACTGCTCGGAGACTGAAGGTCATGACCACCGCCAGTCGCAAGGAATACTTGTACGAACTGCTGCCATGGCACGAGAACGACACCTTGGAAGGTGCCGAAAAAGAGGCCGTGCGCGCGCGTTGCTGGCCAGCGACCTCGAATCGAACCGGCAGGCGCGCGAGCTGCGCGTGCTGCACGGCGCGGTCGCCGACGAACCGATCATGGCGCACGAACATGGCGATGAATCTGCGCCGCCTGTACGCGCGCCTCGATCCGCCGGTACCGCGGCGGCCGCGCTGGTTCGTGCCCGTGTCGATGCACGCCGCAGCGCTGCTGATGGTTGCCGGAGGCTTCGGCCTGTTCAAGGCCGGCGAGCGTGCAGAGCGGTTCCATACGTTGACGTCACCCTCCCGCCGAATGCGCTCCCGGTACCTGCCAACAGCGTCCTGTTTCGCGTCGATGTCGTTGCCGGAGTCGATGCGGTGCAACTCACGCAGCTTGCCGGGGTGGCCGGCGTGAGCGTCCTGCAGGGTCCTTCCGAGCGCGGTGTGGCGTTGATCGCCGTGCCGCGCGCTGACGCGGAGTCCGTCGCATCGCGACTGAGCTCCGATCCACACCTGCGTTTCGTTGCGCAGGTCCCACGCTGAAGCTCTGATGCGCGCGCTGCACATCCTGCTGCTGATCTGCATCGCGCTGGCCGGTTGCGCGCCGAGCGGGTGGTTCGAAAAGACGACGGTGGCATCGAAGCTGCTGGTCACGATCCGCTACGACGCGGTCGACAGCCTGCAGGGCAACGCCGGCGATCGCTATCGTCGCCCGAGCAGCTACGGTGCCGGACCGGGCGCTGGTCCGCTGCTCGACGCGCTCGCTGCCGAATATTCCATCACGCGCTGTTTCGGGTTGGCTGATGCGCACGCTCGGCGTGCATTGGCGAAGTGCTTCGCCACGGCGCGCGTGCAGCGATGCCGACGCGCTCGCGGCGCGTCTTGCGCACGACCCGCGCGTCGATAGCGCAGGAACCGATGCACCAGTTCCGCACGCTCACGACCCGGGCGAGCGATCCCTACCGGGCCCTGCAACACTCGCTCGACACGCTCGAAGTCGATGCCGCACACATGCTCTCCAGCGGCGCCGGCGTGCGTGTCGCGGTGATCGATTCAGGCATCGACGCCAGCCACCATGATCTGAACGGCGTCGTGCGCGCGAGACGCGATTCGACCGGCGGCGGCCCACTCGCGCCGCACGGCACCGAAGTTGCGGGAGTGATCAGCGCGCGCGGCGCCAACGGTGCCGGAATAATGGGTGTTGCGCCGGAAGCCCAGCTTGCCGACTTGCGCGCGTGCCGCGCCGGCACCGGTCCGAATGCTCCGGCCGATTGCGACAGTTATACACTGGCGCTGGCGCTCGACTACGCAGTCAATAGCCGCGTCGACGTGATCAATCTCAGCCTCGCCGGGCCCGAGGATCCGCTGCTCGCGCGCCTGCTCGCCGGCGCCGAAGCGCAGGGCATAGCCGTCGTCGCTCGTCTGCGCCGCCGCCCGGCGGCGATGAACGCGACCGTTTCCGGCTTCGGTGCCGACCGTCGTCGCCGTGGCAACCTCCGAGGGCGCAGCGCAGTGGCCGGCAACGGCGATACGCGCACCCGGAGTCGACGTGCTGACCACGTTTCCCGGCGATCGCTACGACTACGGCTCCGGCAGTTCGCTGTCGAGCGCCCATGTCAGCGGCGTGGTCGCCTTGATGCTCGCGCGTCAACCGCCATCTAGAGCCCGCAGCAGGTGCGGGCGTTGCTGGCCGCGCACAGCCAGCTTTCCGCCATTGCTGTGCTGGAAGGACGAGGCAGCGCAGGTCGCGCAGCGATAGCTGGTTTTTCCAAGCGCGAATGGGCGTCAGTTGCCACGAGCCGGCGCGCACGCCGCGAATTGTCGCGTCGACCGGTCAGCTGACTCGATTGCCCAGCCGCCGCCGAGCCCTTCGACAGGCGCTTGACGCGGCGCTCGAGGCGCCACGGAATCATCGAACTGGATCACCGCGCTGGGCTGGCGGCGCACCGCCGTTTTCGGTTATGGTCTATGTGCATCCGCGAACAGGGGCGGCGCGTCAATGGGGACTGCGTGAGACCAGTTCGCAACCATGATCGACGAAACATTCAGGCCGGCGGCGCGCACCCCGGTGCGGCGTGGCGCGTGTCGGCCCCGGCTATCGTGGCGGCGGGTCATCGCCGCGCTGTTTTTCTGCCTCCTTTCCACGCTGTCCGCGGCCGATTGAACGGCTATGCAAGCCTCGGTAGCGACTACATCTTTCGTGGCGTCTCGTTGCTCGACTCGAGCCCGAGCCTCCAGGCGGGTGTCGAGGGTCGTTTCGACGACACGATCGTCGCCGGAGCATGGGCCGCGAATGTGGACCGGCAGTGGCCCTATCAGCGCCGCGTGCCCGATCACGTCGAGTTGAACTTTGTATACCGGATTTCGACTTCCGGCTGCGGCACGCAATGCCGGATGCGCCTGCTCGTCACTGGCTATACCTTATCCGGGCCCCTGATGCGCAACAATCGGGTGGAAACTAGTGGCAGCATCGCTTTCTTCGAGCGCGTGGGTGCTTCGTTTTCCTGGAGCCCGCGCGGCCTGCCGGCAACTGGCCTGACGCGAACGCCGAGGCGTGGTCTCCGTGCAGCCGCTGACGCCGACAGACCAGCATCGCGCTCGACGGAGGCCAAGTCTGGGTCGGGGACCATGATTACTGGTACGCCCGCGCAGGAATTTCGCAGCACGTCAGCCGCTGGCTGTTCGATCTCAGCCACTACTGGAGCGATCCGAAATATCGTTACTACGGATTCGACGAGCACAGCGAGCGTTTCGTGCCGTCGGTCAGCACCGCTTTCGACTCCGCGTTCCGACGACGATGCTGCATCCCGCGGGGCTGCCTGGGGAACGAAAAACCGGGCCGACAGCGGCCCGGTTTTTTCAGCAAACGATGATGCCTTTAGTGCGCCGGCCGCGCCCGGAGGCGTCGCCCTTGAGGCAGGTGCTCATGAATGTCTTGCGCGCATCGCCGGTGAGATGCTTGGCGCCGGCATCGGCATTGCACGCCGTCATCTTTCCTGCTGCGTCATCGGCTTTCGCCGGTGCGGCTGGTGCAGCAGCGGGTGGCTCGTTCCTGGCCTTCAGGCAGGTGCTCATGAACGCCTTGCGCCTCGTCGCCCTTCTTGTCGGAGGCCTGCAAGTTGCAGTCTTTCATCTTCTGCCGCTGCGGCGTCAGCGGTTTCCGCTGGTGCCGGGTCCGCGGCAAGCACGTATTGGCGGCAAACGCCATGGCCAGGATCAGTACTGCCGGTTGTACAAACTTCATCGTCATCTCCTTGTGCTGGTGAGGTCCGGAAGGTATTTCACAGTCTACGCCCGCGGTATGAATGAAGCGTAGTCGCGGTGCACAATGGTGCCATTGCAGCCATCTGCCGCATGTCAGAAATCTCCCGACAGCCTGCGTAGGCTCGATGCGGATTCGCTTGGCTTCGACGCAAAAAACCGGGCACGAAGCCCGGCTTTTTCCGGCGAGATGAACGTCGGATCAGGACATCATGCCGCCGCGGCGGTCTGTGCCGGTACGCTGATGCGCGGTCCGTGCAGCAGCGCCTGGCGCACGCCGTCGATGAGCAGATCGACTTCGCCGCTCGGTGATGCGCGAAGTGCGGCGTGAAGCGCAGCGAATTGATGCCGCCATGGATCACGCCGAAGCCGCGCTCGCGCATCCATTCCTCGGTGCTGCCGGCGCCGTAGCACTTGAAGCTGCGGTCGCCAGTTCGCACGAGAACAGCAGGCCGGTGCCCTGGACCTTGGTGATCAGGCCCGGCAGTTCGGCCTCGAGCTTGTTGAGCTTGTCGAGGAACTCTGCGCCACGCTGCCGCGGATGTTGGCGCGCAGCTCCGGCGTCAGCAGCGTCGAGCACGGCGGCAGGCGACGTCCAGCGCGCGGATTCGTGCGTCATCGTGTTGCCGTAGATGCCCTTGCTGTACAGGCCGGCGGCGCTTGTCGCTGACCGCAAGCACCGACAGCGGAGTACTGGCCGCCGTTGATCGCCTTCGAATAGGTTTCCATGTCCGGCGGCATCGAGGCTTCTCGAAGCCCGGGTAGTCGATCGATCGACAGCACGCCGTGGGCGCGCAGGCCGGCCTGGATCGAATCGACGAGGAACAGCGAGCCGTGCGCGCTTGCGTCAGTTCGCGCGCGGCGGCGTAGAACTCCGGCGTCGCCGCGCGGCCCGGATCGCCTTCGCCCATGACCGGCTCGAGGAACATCGCCTCGATGAACCAGCCGTTCTTGTCGGCGTCGGCGAAGGCCTGGCGCAGCTGGTCGACGTTGTACGGTTCGACCGTCAGCAGACTGCGTTCGTCGCGGAAGCTGGCCAGGTGCTGCACGTAGGCCTTGCGGCGTGGAATCGGAATAGCATCGCCGGACGTTCGGTGCGGCCGTGGAATGCGCCCTTGACCGCGAGGCGCTTGATCGTGCGGCCGGCATGGCGGGCCGCCGGCATCGGTCATCAGCTTGGCGTTGACGTCGGCGATGCGGCAGGCCAGCGACACCGATTCGGAACCGGAGTTGAGGCAGAGAAAGCGCGTGAACGGGCGAGCCGCCGCGCGTGTGGCCGATTTCGCGCTCGAGCGCGCGCGTGAAACGCAGCTGGCGACAGCTCGGCGTCATCACGTTGGCCATCACCTGCGGCTGCGCTCATGCGCGTCGATGATCGCCTTCGGCGTGTGGCCGAAGCCGAGCATGCCGTAGCCGCCGGAGTCGTGCAGCACGGCGCCCTTCAGCGTGACGACCCAGGGCCCGCGCGCGGCCAGCGCGACATACGGATTGACCGCATCTTCGGCGATAGAAATTGATGAAGTCGCCCTGCACGCGCGCAGCTGTCGGTCTTCGTCGAGCGCGAGCAGTTCCGGCATTCCGCTGCGCAGCGACTGGTATGCAGCGCGTGCGCGTCGTCGACTGCGCTGCACCGAGCTCCGGGATATTCGCCGCCAGCGCTGCGTAACGCTCGGCGTCGGCAAGGCCGCGCGTACGCGCGTCGCGCCGCCGTGTTGGCGCAGTTCATTGAGTTTGGCGATCAGCGGCATGTCGAATCCTCGGCGTCGCAAACGCTCGGACCGGCACTTCAGGGGCGCGCCGGGCACGAGCAAATCCAGCTTGGGAAAAATTTTAGCACGGCGATATTGGTACGGCGCAGGGGCCGGTACGGCGACCCTTCGATGGGGCCACTTTGCTAAGCAAATTCGACAGCCTGACATGCCGTCATGCGCACGTGGTGATGCTCGCGACTGAAAGCCCTGTCCTGCCGGCGCGTAGGCTTGCCGTCATCAACAGGCGGAGGCGGCGATGAATCGACCTGGACAAGCGATCGCGAAGTTGGAAAGCGCCAGCAAGCGCTACGGCGAGCGTGCTGGCCGCTCGATCAGGTGTCGACCTCGACGCTGCGTCGCGGCGAGGTTGCTGCGCCTGCTCGGCCCGAACGGCGCCGGCAAGACCACGGCGATCTCGCTGCTGCTCGGCTGCTGCAGCCGGACGCAGGCAGCGCGCAGCTGTTCGGGCAGTCGCCGCAGTCCCTGCGCGGCGCGCCGCCGCATCGGCGCGATGCTGCAGACCAGCCGGCGTGCCGGACACGCTCACCGTCGGCGAATTGATCGAGCTGTTTCGCAGCTACTATCCGCGGCCGCGCAGCGTTGCCGACACGCGTGGCACTGGCCGGCGTCGGCGACCTGCTCGAGCGCCGCTACGGCAAGCTCTCCGGCGGCCAGCAGCGCCGCGCGCAGTTCGCGCTGGCGATCTGCGGCAATCCGGAAATCCTGTTCCTCGGACGAGCCGACCACCGGCCTCGATGTCGAAGCGCGCGCGACATTGTGGAAAACGATACGCCAGCTGGTCGGCGCAAGGCTGCGCCGTCGTGCTGACGACGCACTATCTCGGAGGAGGCCGAAGCGCTCGCCGATCGTGTCAGGCGTGCTGGCGCGTGAGCCGCATCGTCGCATCCGGCAGCGTGCAGCAGATTCGCGCCCGCGTCGCGCAGCGGCGCATCCGCTGCGTCATCGCGCAGCTTGCCGCCGAGCAGCGATAGCGCGAACTGGCCCGAGGTGCGCAGCGTCGCGCGCGACGGCGAGCGGCATCGAGATCGTCACCGACGCTGCCGGAGACGGTCGTCCGCCAACTGCTGTTCGAAGACAGCGGGCTGAGCGAACTCGAGGTGCAGCGCGCGCGGACTGGCAGAAGGCGTTCGTCGAGATCATCACCGGGAGGCTGCGTGATGAATGCCATCACTGCGCCAATGGCGGCATTCGGTCTCGCGCCGCACGCTGCTGGCCTACGCGACTCGCGGCGAAATACGAATTCCTGCGCGTGCTGCGCACGCCGGCATTTGCCGTGCCGACGCTGCTGTTTCCGCCGATGTTCTACCTGCTGTTCGGCCTGTTGCTGAATCGCGGCAGCGACAACGCGGCGTACTATCTGTTCGCGACCTACAGCGTGTTCGGCGTGATGGCGCCGGCGCTGTTCGGCTTCTGGCGTCGGCGTCGCGATCGGAGCGCGAGCGCGGCTGGCTCGCGCTCAAGCGCGTGGCGCCGATGCCGCCCGGCGCACTATCTGCTGGCGAAGATGGCGATGGCGATGCTGTTCGCGACTGATCATCTATCATGCGTGCTGCGCAACGATGGCGTTCACGCTCGGCGGCGTGCGCCTCGCCGCCGGGCAATGGCTGCTGCTCGGCGCGATCGCGACGTTCGGCGTGCTGCCGTTCTGCGCGCTCGGCCTCGATGATCGGCAGCCGCGTCAATGCATCGGCGCGCCGGCGCTGGTCAATCTGATCTATCTGCCGATGGCGTTCCTGTCGGGCTTGTGGATGCCGCTGTCGATGCTGCCGGCGTTCATCGCAGATCGCGCCGCTGTGGCCGGCCTATCATCCTGGCGCAGCTCGCGCTGCGCGACGATCGGCCATGGCGATGGCAGCGCATTGCTGCCGCACGTTGCTGTGCTGCTGCGGTTTCACCGCGGTCTGCTTCGCGATCGCGCGGCGCTGGCTGGCGCGCGCATGACGCGCGCCTGAGACACGGAGCCGCAACATGCGCGCCAGCTATCTGCGTTGCTGCTGCTCGTGATTCGGCCTGACTCGATCGTGCTGACGAGTTGCTGTGCGCCGCGCGCGCCGGTCGCCGCGCCGGCGGCGGATGGCCACGCCGGCTGGCGGCGTAACATGCGCTGATCCGGAGGCCTGCGATGCTGTTTCGACTTCATTCCTCAGCGACAACGACGCTGGCGCGCTGCGTCGGCAGGTCTCGCCAGCGTCACCGACTGCTGTTTCATGCATGGCTGAACGCTGGTCTGGCGTGTGATCGTCCATGACGCCAGTTGTGCCTCGGCCGACGGCGCTTCCGAACTGGTTCTGGCCGACGCTGGATCGGCTTCGCGATGTTCCTCTGCTGTACTTCCGCACGTCTATCGGCGCGAGCACGAGCAGCGCGCTGTGGTGTGCGCTCGGCGATCGCCGCGCTCGGCTTTGTCGTGACGCCGTACAATCCGGCGCGCAGACGCTACATCGATCTACGCCAGTGCGTTTTCGCGCTTCGTGCCGGATCTGCGTATCGCCGTGCGCACCGATGGCAGCGTGCTCGCGCGTTCGCGCTCGAATGGATGGCTGCTGCGGTTTTCCGTGGGTCTACGGCACGACCGCGCTCGTCATCGGCCTCGGTCATCGGCGGCATGAACCGTCGTCTACCGCGCAATCCGAGCAGCGCAACGTCGAGCTCAAGCTCAGCCACGACGAAGTGCGCCGCCTGGCCGCGCTGGCCGAACGCGAGCGCATCGGCCGCGACCTGCACGACCTGCTCGGCCACACGCTGTCGCTGATCACGCTGAAGTCCGAACTGGCCAACCGGCTGTTCGAACGCGATCCGCGTCGCAGCGCGGCGGGAGATCGCCGAAGTCGAACGCGTCGCGCGCGACGCGCTCGACGCAGGTGCGCCGCGCGGTCACCGGCATCCGCGCCGCCGGGCTTGGCCGCCGAAGCTGGCGTCGGCCAAGCTTGCTGCTGGAATCCAACGGCATGCGCCTCGACTACGATGCTTCGCCGACGTCGCCCTGCCGGCCGAAATCGAAACCGGCGCTGGCGCTGACGCGTGCGCGAGGCGGTCACGCAACATCCAGCGCCACGCCCAGCGCCACAGGCGCGCAGTCGCACTGCGCAGTCGACGGCGAACGCGCTCGTGCTGGCGCATCGAAGACGATGGCCGCGGCGGCGCGATCGTGCCCGGCAACGGGTCTGACCGGCATGCGCGAGCGCCTCGCCGGATCGGCGCTGAGCTGCGCGTCGGTCGGAACGGGGCGTGGGACAGCGCGAGCTGCCTGCGCCGCAGCAGCCATGCGTACGGCGGCGGCAGCCGTTTGCGCAGGCGTGAAGCGGAGCAGGGGAGCAGGGCAGCGAGGCGCGAGCGGCTTTCGCTACCTGGCTCGCCTACCCTGCTCCCGTCTCGCGCATTGACATCGCCCCAGCCACATCCGCACCCTCGACGCGAAACTGACCGAGCCGAACGTCCGCCATGATCCGCGTCCTGCTTGCCGAAGACCAGGCGATGGTGCGCGGCGCGCTGTCGGCGCTGCTCGAGCCTCGAGTCCGATCTCGACGTGATCGGCAGCGCGGCGAACGGCGAGGAGGCGTGGACGCTGATCGAGCGCGACAAAGCCCGACGTCGCTCGTGACCGATATCGAGATGCCGCAGCTCACCGGACTCGAACTGGCGCAGCGCATCCGCGAGCGCGGCGTCGATTGCAAGGTCATCATCCTGACGACGTTCGCGCGGCCGGGATTCCTGCGCCGCGCGCTCGATGCCGGTGTCGGCGGCTACCTGCTCAGGCGACGCGCCGGCCGAACAGCTCGCCGAAGCGTTGCGCAAGGTGCATCGCGGCGGGCGTGCGATCGATCCGCAACTCGCGCTCGAAGCCTGGTCCGGCGACCGATCCGCTCAACGACCGCGAGCGTCAGGTGCTGCGCCTGGCCGGCGAAGGCATGTCCGCGGGCGAGATCGCCGAGCAGTTGCACCTGTCCCAGGGCACGGTGCGCAATTATCTGTCCGAAGGCGATCGGCAAGCTCGGCGTCGGCAACCGCATCGAAGCGTACCGGCTGGCACGACAGAAGGGCTGGCTGCAGTCGGGCGGCGCAGGCGAGCGAACGCGAGATGCCGTTTGTGACGGCCGCTCGCCGAGCGCGGTGATGCGTGCGCGCGGCGCGTTGCGCGGCTGGCCGTTACTGCGGCGGCGCGAGTTTCTTCCCTGCAGTTCGGCGACGATCCGTTCCAGCGCGCTTCGACACGTGCTTCGGAGTTCGGCGTAAAGGATCGCTTCCCGGACTCGCGCCGGCTATTCTCGCCACGCGGTGCCGGCAGGGATTCGATCGACACGCGGCCCCGACAGGAGGTGCATGTAGCGATCCGCCGCGCCATGCCGCTGGCGCGGCCGGATGCGCGTGACTAGCGGCGGCTCGCGTAGGTCATCAGGCGTTCGGAGTGGCAATCGCCGAGCAGTTCTGGCGCTGGGAAAGTCGGCGCGAGCCGCTCACTGCGCGTGAACAATTCATTCAAGGTCTGCGGGCCATGCAGCAGCAGCAGCAAACTGACGACTGCGCATCGCGAGCGCGGGGTCAGGTAACCAGCGCGGCGTCGATTGGTGGTGAAAAAGTCGTAGCGCGCAACGCACGCGCGCCATGCACGACGCGCGCGAGTTTCTTGAGATCTCTGAGCCGTGCGCAGCGCCTGGGCCGACGGCGCCGGGTTCCGCGTCTGCTGTGAGCGGATCGCGGTTGACTCTGCTTGCTGCACGCAAGATGCGCGGAGTTCAGCGTCAGCGGGTAGTACGCCGTGGGGCGTCGTCGCGGCCTCTTTCGATCAGGCAGCCGAGCGTCGCAGCGCTTCGAGCGCCGTCAGCTGGACCAGGCCGGGCGGCAGAGGGGCATTCGCAGATTCCATCTCGCTCATCTTCACAAGGTCGCATCGACGGAACTAGCAATACGTAACTGAACGAAGTATTAC
>ERZ1370068.10495-contig-919_pt1 | contig 29388 bp, 27 predicted proteins | sample MGYA00561227_ERZ1370068 | MGnify/ENA primary metagenome ERZ1370068 (study PRJEB38410, sample SAMEA6850437) | metagenome | study: Metagenomic assessment of the ecological functions of the soil: analysis of the soil microbiota associated with the...
GCGCGCTGGTTGAGCGACGGCTTGTCGTCGGTGAAAGCTGAACAGGAACTGGATGGCGAAGGGCAGGATGACGTAGGCGATGGTGACGCCGATCGCGAAGAAGAGCAGGGCCAGCGGGATCCACGGCCGGACCGGCTGCGCCGTTCCGAGGTGTCAGACCAGGCGCGATGAACGCCCAGACCTGGTAGAGCAGGACCGGCATCGCAAGGATGATCCCGATGACGATCGAGATCTTGATCTGATGACGAACGCGTCGCCCATGCCGAGCACCTGAGCAGCGTCGCTCGCCGCCGAGCGGCATGGATCGAGGAAGTTGCGGACCGGGACGGCCACGAGATAGCCGATGATCGACCCGACGCCGATCGCGAGGAGCGCGCTGAACAGTCGCGTATCGGAGCTCGCCGAGGTGGTCGACGAGCGACATGACCGACTCGTCGCCGGTGCGTGAGACCGCCGGCGATGGCGAGTGGTCAGGGTTCGGGAGTCGCGGGAACGCCGGTCGACGCCCGGCTCGAGCAGGGCGTCGGCGTCAGCCATGGTCGGTTCGAGCGGCCGGCCTAGCTCGCGACGGTGGTCAGATCGGACGTCGGCGGCGGCCGGCGGTCGGCTAGCCGCGGGCGGCCGTGATCGGTGGCGCATCGACGCTGGCCGGTGCCGGCGTCGGGCGCCGCGGTGCCGGAGCCTGGGCGCTCAGGCGCGGCGGTGCGTCCGGAGCGGCGACGGCGGCACGTCGTCGCGGCGGACGGCGCGTCAGCGGGCAGCGGCGTGGTGTCGACGTCGACCTTGACCGAGTCCTGGACGTCGGTCGAGGCCTTGCGGAACTCGCGGATGCTCTTGCCGAGCGACGCCCCGACCTCGGGCAGCTTGCCCGGGCCGAGGATGAGCAGCGCGATGACGCAGGATGATGATGAGCTCGGGGCTCCGATGTTCGGAGCATCTGGTGCTCCTCGCCGGTGGCGTGGTTGGTGCGATGCGGCCCGCGCGGGGACCGCGGTCAAGACGGACTCTGCGCGGCTAGGGTAGCACAGGGAGGCGTGTCGGCCCAGCTCGCGGGCGGCCGCCGCGAGCCGCTCGCCGGGGTCGCTCGGCGCCCGTCGCGGGCTCGTCCGATGGCGGCGCCGGCGATGCCGCGCGAGACGTTGACCAGGAGGCCGCGACCCGGCCGGCCGGCCGCCGGGGCACGCGCGTGCCGGACCGTCGCGCGAGGACCGGCTCGATGTCGCCGCCCTGCGCGCCGATCCCCGGGACGAGGAACGCGCAGGCCCGGGGCGACCGCCCGATGCGCGCGCGAGCTCCGTCGGGCGCGGTCGCGCCGACGACCAGGCCGACCGTCCACGCCGGGCCCCACGCCGCCGCGCGCCGGGCGACGCGGCAGGTGGAAGCGGCTCGGCCGGGCGCACCGGTCGCCGGGTCCGCCGCGACGATCGAGGTCCTGGAGCTCGGCCGCGCCCGGGGTTCGACGTCCGGCACAGGACGTAGGCGAAGCGGTCCGGCGCGTTCGAGGAGCGGCGCGATCGCCTCGCGCACCGGGTACGGGTTGACGGTCACGGCGTCGGCCCCGAGCCGGTCGAACAGGGCGACCGCCTGGCGGGCCGCGGTCGACCTGATGTCGCCGCGCTTGCGCGTCGACGACGACGGGGATGTCGGCCGGGATCCGTGCCCGGATCCGCTCGAGGGCGGCCATGCCGGGCGGCGCCGAAGCGCCTCGATAGAAGCGCGAGGTTCGGCTTGACCGCGGCGGCGTACGGGCGCGGCGGCCTCGATGATGAGCCTGGCGAACGCCTCGACGCCGGCGACGATCGCGGCGAGAAGCCGTGCGGGCAGCCCGCGCCGGGTCGGGATCGAGTCCGAGGCACAGGACGCGTGCCGACGGACGCCGACCGGGCGGCCAGCCGGTCGAGGTAGGTCGGCGGTCACTGCGGCGCCGGCGCGAGCCGCTCGGGGCTGGCACGATCGCGGACCGGCGTCGGGGTCGGCTGCCGGGCAGCTGGTCGGCCGGGACGAACCAGTCGGGCCGCGACGACGCCGTCGAGGCCGGACACCTCGGTCAGGTCGGTGACGTCTCGCTGACCGTCCAGTTCGGGGCCGTTGCCGTCGAGCTGGACCATCTGCAGGTCGACGATCTGGCCTTCGATGTGGAGGAACGCGATCGAGTCGCCGGTCGGCGACCAGACCGGGAACCCACGAGGCGCCGTCGTTGGTCAGACGCGGCGAGTTCGACGCCCGCTGGCGCGCATCGAGGATCGACGATGTCGTTGCCCGAAGCGCTGGTCTTGGTCGCCGCGATGTACCGGCCATCGGGCGAGAACGACGGCTCGAGGTAGCCCGGGCCCGGTCAGCGGGCGCCTGGTCTTCTTGGCCACGTCGCCAGCGATAGATGACCGGCGCGCCGCGTGGCGCCGTCGCGGCCGTTGCGGACGTAGAGCAGGACCTTGCCGTCGGTCCGCCAGGCCGGGTCCTGGTGCCCGAGCGGCGGCGGTCTCGGCGACCTTCGGGACAGTCCGCCTTACTTCGTGACGAGGTCATAGAGCTGCAGCACGACGTCGCTCTTCGGTCGGATCCGGGCGGTCGGATACGCAGTCGCCATCGTGTGCCTGTTCGGGCGACACGACCGGTTGGCGGATCCAGGCGTGCCAGGTCCCGCCCGCCCTTGGTCGACTTGCCCGTTCAGGACGCGGACCGGCTCGCCCGCCGCCGTCGGCCTTGACGCGCATCACGGCCCGGTATCGTCATCTGCGTAGCGCGCAGGATGCCGCGCCTGGCACGGCCAGCGGCCGATCCCGTCGGTCGTCCGGATGAAGTAGATCGTCCTGCCGTCGGGCGACCAGGACGGCATCGAGTCGTTGCCTGCGCATTCGGGTCAGCCCGTGATCTGGCGGGCCTGCTTGCCGGTCTGGACCCAGATGTTGCCGGCCTTGGCGTAGACGATCGAGCCCGGGAACGTGACGCCTCGGCGGGACGATCACGACGTTCGACGGCGCGGGTCTGGCCGTTGCCGTTGCCGTTCCCGGTCCCAGCGCCGTTGTTGTTGCCCGTTGCCGCTCGAGCTGCCGACGAACGGCAGTCGACCCGTCGAGCAGGCCCGATGCGTGACGAACGCGACGACGATGCAGGCCGACGATCGACAGGATCGGGGCGAGCCACGACCCGACCGAGCCGACGCCGAACGGATCGCCGGCGCGGGGCTTGGGCGACGCGGAGCCGGTCACGACGCGCGTCGCCGGCGAGGATGGCATCGGCGGCGGCTCGGTGAGCGCGCCGGTCATCGCCAGGATCGCGGTTGGCCTCGGGGTGGCTGCCGGACGACGCCACGTCGCGGATGTCGAGCTGGAGCGATCTCGAACCCGCCGAACGTCCGGCTGGTCAGGCGGGCGACGACGTCGAGGCGGTCGCCCTCGCGGACGGTCTCGGCGATGTCCGCTGCGGCCGAACGCGATCCCGTCGAGGACGTCGCGGTCGCGGCGCAGCGTCAGCTGGCTGTGGCCGCCGGTCGCGGCGCGAACGCGGGTCACGACCATGCCGAGGACCGCGACCAGCGGATCGGCGTTGCCCGGGCCGCACGGCGCGAGCCCGGCGAGCTCGCGGATAGAGGCGCGTAGTCGACGTCGCAGCGCCGGCAGCGCCAGGTCGATCGGCGATCGCGACCCGCGGATCCGGCGGGGCCGACTCGGCGGCAAGGGCGAGGAACCGCGTCGCGGAACTCGTCCCAGCGCTCGGTGCGCGATCTCGAAGCCGGCCGCGCCGGCGTGGCCGCCGATAGCGGATGAACAGGTCGGCGCAGCGCTCGAGGGTCGCGCCGAGGTCGAGGCGACCGTCGCTCCGGCACGACGCCCGGACGACGTCGCCGAGATCGGCGCCGACGACCGCCGGTCGGCCGCGATCCTCGGCCAGGCGAGCCGCCACCAGGCCGACGATCCCGACGCTCCACGGCCCGCGCACGCACGGCGGCGGCGTCGGCCGGATCGCCGGCGACCGCGGCGCGGGCGCCGCTCGACGGCCGTCTTCATGAGGTCGCGGCGGGTCGACGGTTGGCGGCCTCGAGCGCATCGGCGTGGGCGGCCGCCTCGGCCGGCGTCGTCGGCCAGCAGGAGCCGGGCAGCCTCCGAGCGCCTCGCCGACGCGACCGGCGGCATTGAGCCGCGGCGCGATGGCGATACGAGATCGGTCTCGAGGTCGACCGCGGCCGGCGCACGCGCGCTCGCTCGAGCGAGCGCGGCGATACCCGGTCGCGGCGCCGTCGCGAGCCGCTCCAGGCCGAGCCGCGCGATGGCCCGGTTCTCGCCGACGACCGGGCGCGACGTCCGCCACCGGTACCGATCGTCGCCAGGTCGGTCAGGTCGAGCGCGGCCGCGGGCCCGCCCGGCTCGTCGGCTAGCAGGAGCTGGGCGACCTTGAAGGCGACGCCACTGCCGGCCAGCCGGCGGTCCGGGTAGGTCGCAGTCGGGACGGTGCGGGTTGACGATCGCGAAGCGCCGGCGGATGCACGGCCGGCACGCGGTGGTGGTCGGTCACGATGACGTCGATCCCGCGCTCGGCGCGCCTCGGCGATCTCGGCGACGCTCGTGGTCCCGCAGTCGACCGTGACGATGAGCGTCGGCCGCCGGCGGCCACCGCCGCGTCGATGCGCCGCGAGCGACAGGCCGTGGCCCTCGTCGAGCCGGCTCGGGACGTACGGCTCCACCGTCGACGCCGAAGCGCCGCAGGGCGAGCGTCATGATCGCGAGGCCGGTCAGCCCGTCCGCATCGAAGTCGCCGAAGACGAGGACGCTTCTGCCGCGGTCGCGGGCCTCGGACAGCCGGGCCAGGTCCGATCGCCGCATCGGGCAGCGCGGCCGGATCGTGGAGCCCTGCCGAGCGGGTCGGCGAACCAGTGCGATCGGCGTCCGCCTCGGTCGCGACGCCGCGCGCGGCGAGCAGGCCGGCCAGCGCGTGCCGAGATGCGTCCGCGCAGCCGACCGGGCTGCGGCTTCCGAGCGGGGACGGCTCGCCTCGCGAAAGATCCAGCGGAAGCGCGGTTCGACCACGACGTCAGGATGCCACGCGAGGCTGCACCGCGGATCTACCGGCCCGGCGCGCGTCGCGCGCCTCAGGACGCCGTGCGCCGGACTCGTGGGGCTGCGGGTCGTGGTCAGCCGGCCGTGCCGGCGGTCGTCCCAGAGATGCCAGTCGACGAGCGAGCGGCGACGCCACGAAGATCGACGAGTAGGTCCCGAGATGATCCCGATCGAGCAGCGCCAGGATGAAGTCGCTGATCGCCGCGCCGCCGAACAGGAGCAGCGCGAGCAGCGTCAGGACGACGGTCAGGCTGGTCATGATCGACCGGCCGAACGTCTGCAGGATCGAGTGGTTGACGATGTCGGCGGAACGGCTCGCCGGCGTGGCGGGCCTTGTTCTCGCGGATGCGGTCGAAGACCACGATCGTGTCGTGGACGCTGAAGCCGATGACGGTCAGCATCGCGGTCACGAACAGGGCGTCGATCTCGACGTGGAAGAACGTCCCGAGGATCGCGAAGACGCCGACGACCACGATCACGTCGTGGAGCAGCGCGACGAGCGCGGTCACGCCGAACTTGACGTCGCGGAACCGGTAGGTGATCCAGAGCAGGATGCCGAGCGAGCCGACGAGCGATGAGGATCAGCGCCTGGCCGATGAGGTCGGAGCTGACGACGGCGCCGATGGTGGTCAGGCTGCGCTGCTCGGCGATCGGTCCGAGCTCGCCTGCGAGCGTCGACTGCGACCGCGCCGAGCTTGCCCTCGGTCGGGATCTTGGTGTTGCCGACCGCGAGCGGCCGACGGCGACGCGGCCGGGCGAGCCGACGGGCCGGCCGAGCCCGACGGCGAGGCCGAGTGAGCCGGGACGGACTGGCGATCGGACCGGCGATCGGACTGGCGGATGGGGCCGCGACGACTCGCCGCCGGTGCCGCCGCCGAGGCGCCCGGCGCTGGCGCTCGTGCGACCGACGGACTGCCGGCTGACGCCCGGCGATGCCGACGCGGGCGCTGGGGCGCTGCCGGCGCGGGCGACGGACGGCCGTCGGCGACCGCGGTCGGTCGAGCTGCTCGGTCTTGATCTCGATGAACCCGCGACCGGTCGTGACCGCGGTCGCTTCGAGGCCCTGCTTGGCGAAGACCGCCCTCGACCTGGTCGGGCGTGACCGTTCGGGTCCTCGAAGCGGATCTCCCAGCGCGTCCCGCCGGTGTAGTCGATGGTGAACTGGAGGCCCGCGTCCGTGAACGGCGTCAGCAGGATGAAGAAGAGAGCCCGGGATCGTGATGGCGCAGGGAGATGAGGTAGAAGCCAGCGCCGCTTCCCGATGACATCAAACACGCGCGCGCGCCTCGCGCCGGACGACGGCCGGGTCGGCGCCCAGGGCCACGAACTCGTCGTCGCGCAGGCCGTACAGGGCCGGCTTGCGCGCCCAGTCCTGGCGGACGACCCAGCGCAGGATGGTCCGGGTCACGACGATCGCGCTGAACATCGAGACGAGCACGCCGATGATCAGGACGAGCGCGAAGCCGCGGATCGACCGACGACCCGAAGGCGTACAGGATCGTCGCTGTGATGAGGCTCGACACGTTCGAGTCGAGGATCGAGTTCCAGGCCCGGTTGAAGCCGGCCTCGACGGCGGCGGGCAGCGACTTGCCGACGCGCAGCTCCTCCTTCATCCGCTCGAAGATGAGGATGTTGGCGTCGACCGCCATGCCCACCGAGAGCACGAAGCCCGCGATCCCGGCCAGCGTCAGCGTGACCGGCACGAGCCGGAAGATCGCGTACATCACGAGCGTGTAGTAGATGAGCGCGAAGCTCGCCACGAGGCCCGGCAGCCGGTAGTAGATGAGCATGAACGTGATGACCAGGCGAGATCCCGATGAGCGCCGGCGAGCACGGCTCTGGTCGAGGAACTGGCTGCCCAGCGTCGCGCTGATCTGTCTCGCTCGAGAGCGCCTGATCGGGAACGGCAGCGAGCCGAACTTGAGGACCGTGACGAGGTTCGTGGCGTCCTTGGCGTTGAAGCCGGCCAGCCCGCCACCGGTGATCTGGACGTTCCCGTTCGGGATCGACGTTCTGGATGACCGGCGCCGAGATGACCGCGCTGTCGAGGGTGATCGCGAAGTAGCTGCCGACGTTCTTGGCCGTGTAGTCGGCGAACTTCGCTCGAGCCGTCGGGCTTGAGGACGAAGTCGACCGCCGGGCGGCCGTTCTGGTCGGTGCCGACCGTCGCCGACGAGACCTGGTCGCCGCTGAACAGCGGCGGATACTGCTTGGGGTCGAGTGACCTGGCCCTCGGTCGCCTGTCGTCGAGCCGAGTGGGCACGAAGTCGAGCCGGCCGGTCTGTGCCGACGAGCTTGCGGACCGCCTCCGGGTCGGTGACGCCCGGCAGCTCGACGACGACGCGGTCGGCGCCCTGGGTGGTGACGACCGGCTCGGAGACGCCGGTCGTGGTTGACCCGGCGCTCGACGATGTCCTGATGACCGCCATGTCGCCGGGGTCGGTGACTTGCCGTCGACCGGCAGCGCCTGGTATTCGACCCGCAGGCCACCCTCGAGGTCGAGGCCGAGCTTGGTCTCGACCGTGCGCCAGCCCGTCGGCGCGACGCGGAGTCGGGCGAGCTGGAGTCCGGGAAGAAGATCGATGACCAGGGCGAGGATCCCGATGAGCAGGATGAGGATCGGGCCGGCTCTACGCATCGAGGCGGGATGTTACACGGAACGCCGACTCGCGACGGAGGCGGACCAGGAGGAGCGGCGGCGGCCGGTCGAGGCGATCGACGGGTTCGGACGGTGGGCTGCATGACGGGCAGGGTCCTGGGCGGCGCGACCCGACCGGGGTCGGATCCCGACGACCATACGGGACGGCGATAGCGATGCGGTCGCGGGAACGATGAAGAACTCGCTACGGTCGCCCGCGATCGTGGCCCGCGTCAGGCCTCCAGCGTCGCCTTGATCCGGGCCGCCAGCGACGGTCCGATGCCCGGGCACGGCCGCGATCTGCTCGACCGGCGCGTCGCGGACCCGCTTGATCGAGCCGAACACCTTGAGCAGCTCGCGGCTGGCGCTTCGGCCCGACCCCGGGCAGGTCGTCGAACGCCGACCGGACGCTCCGCTGTCGCGCGCAGGTCGCGGTGATACGTGATCGCGAACCGGTGCGCCTCGTCGCGCAGGCGCTGGACGAGGTAGAGCGCCGGCGACGTCGCCGGCAGGAGGATCGGGTCGGTGCGGTCCGGGAGGAACAGCTCCTCGCGCTCCTTGGCCAGACCGGCCAGCGGCAGGTCGTGGAGGCCCAGCTCGTCGAGGACGGCCTTCGCCGCGCTCACCTGGCCGCTTGCCGCCGTCGACGATGACGAGGTCCGGCATCGCCCAGCGGCGCGCCTCCTCCGACGCCCTTCCTCGCCGGTCCGGATCGACCGGAAGCGCCGGCGCAGGACCTCCTGGTGGCTGGCGAAGTCGTTCGGGCCCTGGACACGGTCTTGATCCGGAACCGCCGGTACTCGCCCGAGCGCGGCTTGCCGTCCTCGAACACGACCATGCTGCCGACCGATTCGCTGCCCTGGAAGTTGCTGATGTCGTAGCACTCGATCCGCAGCGGCGGGCCGGGCGAGGCCCAGCGCCTCGGCGAGCTCCTCGAGCGCCGCCAGCGTCTTGCCCTGGTCGGCCAGCCAGCGGGCCTGCTCGCGGGCCAGCGTCTCGCTGGCGTTGCGCGTGGCGAGGGCGCAGGAGCTCGCGCTTCTCGCCGCGCTGCGGGACGCGGCAGATGGACCGGCCCGCCGCGCCGCTCCGGCGAGGAACGCCTCGAGGACCGCTGTCGTCCGGCGACCGCGGCGGCAGGTAGACCTCGCGCGGGATCGAACCGCGCGCGGGCGTAGTACTGCTCGAGGAAGCTGGCCGACGACCTCGTCGTCGGGTGCCTCGCGGGCGGCGTCGAGCAGGAAGACGTCGCGCCCGATCAGCTTGCCGTCGCGGATGACGAACAGCTGGATGGCGGCCTGGTTGTCCTGCCGGGCCAGGCCGAGCGAGGTCGAGCTCGGTCTTGCGCGAAGGCCGCCATCTTCTGGCTCTCCATCGTCCGCTCGATGGCCCGGATCTTGTCGCGCAGGACGGCCGCCCGCTCGTAGTCGGTCCGCTCGGCGGCGGCGGCCATCTCGCGTCGGAGCGCCTTGACCAGCGTCTCCTGGCGACCCTCGAGGAACAGCTCGACCTGCTCGATGTCGCGCGCGGTAGTCGCGTCCTTCGAGATGGCCGTGATGCACGGGCCCTGGCAGCGCTTGATGTGATACAGGAGGCACGGCCGCTGGAGGGCGCGCACGCCGTCCTTGATGTCGATCGTGCAGGTCCGGAACGGGAACAGGCGCCGGACGAGGTTCATCGACTCGTCGACGCTCGACGCCGAGCGCATACGGCCCGAAGTAGCGGCTGCCGTCGTTGACCAGCTTGCGGGTCCGCTCGACGCGCGGGAAGTCGTCGGCCGAGCGTGACCTTGATGTACGGGTAGCTCTTTGTCGTCCTTGAGCCGGACGTTGAACCGCGGCCGGTAGCGCTTGATCAGGTTCGCTTCGAGCAGGCAGCGCCTCGGACGACCGAGTCGGTCTGGGTGACCTCGACGTCGACGACCCGGTCGATGACGCTCCGGATCCGGTGGATCTCGCCGCGTCGGCGCCTGCTTCTGCCAGTAGCGTGCGGACGCGGCTGCGCAGGCTCTGCGCCTTGCCGACGTACACGACGTCGCCCCGGGCGTCCTTCATCAGGTAGACGCCCGGCTTGTCGGGCAGCTTGGCCAGGGCGGATGCGAGTTCGGGGGTCACCCGCACGATCGTACGGCGAAAACGACGAAGGGACGGGCGGGGCCCGTCCGCTTCGAACTGTGTCAGGTCGGCGACTATCGATCAGCCGCCCGGGATCGTGACGAGCAGCAAGCTGCCCGCCTTCACGCTTGTAGCGGTCCAGTCCGGACCCGCCGGAGCCAGGATGTCCGGCCCATCGGCCTTCTCGACCCAAAGCGTGTGGGACTGGACGTTGACGAGGAACTTGCCCGGTCCGAAGACCGATGAGACGTCGACCAGGCCGGTCGTCTCCCATTCGCCCCAGCGGCCGGCGGTGGTGGCCAGGTCGACGTCCGTCGGGCCTTCGTCGGCCGACTGGTCGATCTTGGCCATGACCCCGAGCGCTGAGCCATTGAACTTGTACTGCCAGAACCGGGCGGTCGTCGCACGGGCGGCATCGGACACCTGCTGGGCTGCGTCGAACTGCTGGCTGCTGCCCGGGTCTTCCTGGATGTACCAGGGCCTTGGCCGTCGTCTCGAGATTGTCCGGCTGGTGGATCTCGCCAAAGGTCTTAACCGGATTGTCGTCACCCTCGATGAGGATCGACAACGACTCGGACGACCGTCCGGATCGCTGGGGTCGAGGACGAGCTTCCAGATGCGGCCGTTCGAGGACGTGAACGCATTCCGCCGGCCGAGGTCGCGCCGCGACCCGGAAGTCCGCCATGTGCACGACATTCGACATGCCGGGTCGCTTGTCGAATGCGATGTCCTCGATCCGGGTGAACTGGAAGACGTCTGTTGAGGTCGCCCCAGTGCTCGAGGACCCACTGCGGGCCGTCGATGCCCGGCCCGCTGGTCAGGCCCGGGCCGCGCTGCCACGTGCCGTCTGCGGGCGGGGCGGGGTATGAAGGCCGCCGAGGGACGCGGGGACATCACCCGAGGTCATGTCAGTGCCGTCATCGTTGAGCCGCGTCGCGATCTGCTTGGGGACCTTGACGAAGTGGCCGCTCACGCTGGCCGTGGAGCTGATCCCGAAGTCGTAGATAGTCGTTGATGACCGGGTTGTCGGACACGAAGGCCCACAGGTCGCCCGCGTCGTTCCACACCGCGTCGGCATTGCTCGCGATGTAGAGCGTAGACCTGCGATTGGGCGGGGTTGCTGACGAACGCGTCGTCACCAGACAGGAGGACAGGCTTGCCGTAGCCGGGGACGGCCACGTTGTTCTCGTGGTTCAGGCGGCCCATGCCCCAGATGGTCTTGTAGGCCGACGCGTTCACGTCGTAGGCGACGACCACGCCGATCTCGCGCGCGCTGTCGGCACCCTCGGTCGCCGGCCAGGCGGTGCCGGTCCGGTTGATCCGAGTCTGATGGCCTCTTCGTTGGTGAACAGGATCGGCCGGCTGAAGCCGCTCTGGCTCGTGGCCAGGAAGTTGGAGCAGAAACGCTGGTAGTTGGCGCTGCTCGGGACGACGGGGGGCACCGGACGGGACGCCACCCCCGCGGCGGATCTCAGAAGCTTGCTCACCTGGGCGTTGTCGAAGTCGTTCTGCGAGTTGGCGGCCGGTCGGGCCGTTGGCCGATGTACGGGAACGGCACGGTCGACGATCTCGTGGTTGATTGATGAACACCGACGCGCTGTTCTTGCCACTGGGGATCACCGAGATCCGTCGGGGATGGCCTCGAACCGGTAGTCGCCGACCATGTCGCCGACCGTGATGATCGGCTTGATGCGTCATGTCGATCAGGGCGTCGGCCCCGGGAGAGGATCATCGGCGGCTGGTCCGTCTTGAACCCGTTCTGCGGATCGGCGCCAAGCGCCGGGACCGCGCCGACCGCCAGGACATCCGTGGCGAACATCGCCGCGATCAGCGTGACGACGAGTTCGAGAACGCACGGTCGCGCGAGGATTGGCGAGCTTCGGACGCATCCGGTCTTCCTCCCCTGCTCCGGAACCGTCCCGACGGGCAATCGGGACGTGGACTTGATGCCCCGGCGTGGGGGCGCAGGTCATCCGGATCACACCGGACTACACCCGTCCACACAAGGACCGACGTTAACATTCGCGATGGCGCATGGGCGAACGCCGTCGTCGCTTGGTGAGCCATGACGGCGGTTGCCCGTGGGCACCACGTCCGCCATCGGCTACGAACGATCTCAGGACGATGCGGCCGGCGCTCCGCTAACCGGGACCACTCCGGCCGTGACCGACAACGCGGCGAGCATCGTGGCGATGAGGGTGACCAGGGCTCGAGTGCGCGCGCGTGGCGCGCGAGGCTGGCGATCCGCCGATGCATCGATGCTCCTCCTCTATTCCGATGCTTCGTGGAGCCCGCCCGGTGGACGGGGCTCCGACGCGCTCGCTCGTTCAGGTCGGCTGGCAGCCGACCGAGTCATTGTGCGGCGGCCACGACGGTGTCGATCAGCGCGTTGGCCTGGGCCGTCAGGGACTTCGCGCCCTGCTCCGTGATCGCCTGTCCGTGGAACGCCGACCCGTTGAGCAACGCCTTTCATCTGGGTCGCCAACGCGTTCCGTTGCGCGGTCCAGGTGAGGAGTTGGTTCTCGAAGGAGTTGTACGTGCTGTCGTCGAACTCGATCCACTGGCCGCGGGCCCGGGTCCGCAGATCATCCAGGTCGCCATGCTGAACTCGCCGAACCGGCGCGTTCAACTGCGCCTGAGGCCGCGCCTCAGCGAGGTTTCTGCCACGTCGGACCAGTGGGCATGGACCGCTGCCGGGATCGCCCAAGGGCTGCATGATCTCGGTCACGACGCGACCGTCGAGGACGTTGTCGTCGGTCAGGCCGAGGAGCGACAGCGTCGTCGGCGCACGTCGGTGTGGTCCGATCCAGACGTCGCCGACCTGCCCGTCCGCCTTGACGCCCGGGCCGACGCAGCCGACCCAGGTGGAGGCGATCTCGTCCTGGATGTCGCCGTGGTTCCAGGCGAAGCTCTGGGCGTACGCGCCGGGATCGAACGCGCACGCGCACCGGCGTCGCGCAGTAGCCGAGCGCCGCGTCGGCGAAGAAGAACCAGTCCGGATCCGCGAACAGCGTGAAGGTCGGGGTTCGGAATGGATCGGCCGTGACCATGTGAAGCGTCGCTTCCTCGACCGGGTCGGCCAGCGACCTGGATGATGTTGTTCTGGACCGAGCCGGTGTACGGGTTCAGCCAGCTCGAGCGCGCCACTGTCTCGAGCGAGTTGGCGCACCGCCGGATGTCGGTCGCGCCGGGATTGCCGGTGCACTGTGCAGACGGTCGGCGCGTCGTCCGAGTGGACCGTGAACGGGGTCGCGTCGCCGAACTGGTGTCAGAGCATCCGGCGGAGGTCGGCGTTGATCTCACCGACCCGGTTGTAGGTGCACGGCGTGGTGACGCCGTCGCAGCCGGCCTCGTGTCGGTGGGTCACCGACGAAGTGGTCGCCCTCGTCGACCGTGAAGACGAACAGCGTGTTCGACTTGTTGATGCCGTCGGCTGGCCAGGCGCGTCGAAGAACTTGCCGAACGCCTGGTCGTAGTCCGCGAGCTGCTGGACGTAGCCGGCCTCGCCCGGCCCGTACGCGAAGTGGATGTTGCCGGCGTTGCCGTGCCCGTCGTGGGCGTCGGAGATGTATGCGTAGGTGACCGGGATGCCCGCTCTCCTGCATCTGCGCCGACCCAGGACAGCGAGACCGTCGCCTCCATGCCGTCGAAGCCGGGAAGCCGACGTGGCCGTTGGCGTCGCTGATGGTGTTGCCGTCGAGGTCGGTCTCGGAGTCGCCATACGACGATCTGCGGGTCGACGTACTTGGCGCCGAACAGGCCGTTGAAGCCGTGTACCGCCGCCGGGTCGCCCGGCTCATCAGGCGGAGGTCCGGGCTTGCCGTTGTTCGCCGGCTGCACAGGCGCTGAGCCCGGCAGCGCAGTGGACGCCGATGCCGACGAAATCGGCGAACGTCTGCGTCCCAGCGACGCCGGGCTGTCGGCGGCTGACCTCGATCGCCTCGGGCGAGCCGGCGCCGAAGACGGTCGGGACGTCGATCGCCGGTGTTCTCGAGGATGGTGTTCGCCGTCGCAACCGACACCGAAGTCGCAGCCTGCTCGCGTGTACGGCACCCACGGCGCCGGGGCGACCTTGCCGTGCTCGTTGATCATCTCCGGGCGTCAGGTCGTCGGCCGTGGCATGACCGGACCGGCCGGGTCGAACAAGCGGCGCCGTCCAGTAGGCGAACGAGACGCCCGTCCGACTCGCGCCGTCGGGCGTGAAGTAGCCGGAAGCTGTTCGAGACGGGCTGGCCCATGCGGTCGGGGATAGACCCCGGTCAGCGAGGTCAGGATGCCGGTCGCGGTGATGCGAGATCAGCGCCGGTGTGGTCGTTGGTCATCGGCATCTGCCGTTGTTCTCGATGAAGTTGAGCAGGTTCGGCATCTGCTCGAGGTCCGACGGCACGTTCGGGTTGTCGCGCCGGAAGTGGGTGTTGTCGAACTGGATCTGGATGACGTGCTTGATCGAGCTGTCCGGGCGACTGGAGGCTGGCAGCCGAGTTGGTCGGCGCCTTTGCCGCGACCACCGGGACGGCCGGCGCGACCGCCATCGAGGCCGCGGGGTCGGGATCGCCTGCAGCGACGCGCGGCCGGAAGCGCGCCGGGAGGGGGTCAGGGGTCAGATCGGCGAGTCGTGCGGGTCCATTCCGATCTCCTCTCCTCCGGGGCGCCGCGGCGCCGAGGTGCTGAGGAGAACAACAGAGTGAGTCGCGGAGGGACCCGACGGAACGCTCGTGTGCCTGTTGACCACGCCACCCACTGGTCGACCGCGGGATACCGATCGGTTCATCCGGCGGTGGGTTGCAGCGGCCTCGCACGCCGACGTGGTTGAGGCCCGATCGCGACACTGGCCCGATGGCGATCCATCCCGCGGTGGCCGAGCGCCTCGCCCGGCTTGCGCCAGGCACAGCGGGCCGCCGCCGCGGCGCTGCCGTCCGGGCCCACGCGCTGTTGCATCGCCGCCGGCGGGAAGCGGCAAGACGCGACGCTGGTCGCGCGAGCCCCGCCTGGCTCCTCGCCACGGGCACTTTCCGGCCGACTCGATCCGGGCGATCACGTTCCAGCAAGCGCGCCGCCCTCGAGATGACCGAACGTCTCGGATGCGGCCGTCGAGGCCCGCTCAGGATCCCGCCCGGCGCCGTCAAGAGTGCGGACCTTCCATGCCCTGGGGGCGCGAGGGTCCTGCGCGACGCCCGGGCGTCGCGTCGGTCGAGCCGCTGGCCGATCGGCCGGCGATCCCACCGCGACCGATCGCGCCGTGGGCCGACGCTTCCGAGCCTGCCAGCTCCGCCTCGACACCGATCATGTCGCCTGGCTCAAAGATCGAGCTCAGGGTGACCGCCGCGCAGGTACCTGAGCGACCAGCGGCCGGGCGAGTGGCCGCGCGTTCGTCGACTATGAAACGCGGTCCAGGGCGACCAACGGCCTCAGCCTCGAGCGACCTCCATCCACTCCTCCGCCCGATCGAGGCGCTGGAGGGTGACGGCGCTACTCGCCCGATGGCGCAGCCGCTGCGTCCAGCTGCTGGTCGACGAGGTCAGGACGTGGATCGGGCCCGGCTCCGACTGGCGCCGTTGCTGGCGGCGCCCGGCCAGACCGGATCTTCCCTCGTGCGGCGACCTGGCGACCAGTCGATCTATGGCTGGCGAGCTGGCCGACGTGCGCCGGATCCTCGGGCTGGCGGAACGCACCTGCCGGGCCTCCCGCCGCGTGGACCTACGAGGAGGTCAACTACCGGTGCCCTGCGGCGGGCCGTGGAGAGCGGGCCGTCCGCCTCGTCGAGGCAGGCAACGGCGAGCAGCTTCCGCCAAAGCGCAAGTCCGGGCCGTGTCCGGCGGCGTCCGGCCGGCTCGTGCTGGCGGCCGGATGCCGTCGGACGAGATCAGTCCGCCTCCGAGCGAGGCCGTCACGAGTCGTGGCCGGCCGACGGAGTCGACGCGGGCAGTCCTGGCCCGGACAGAACCGCGAGCTGCTGCCGGCCGTCGCCGTTCGCGCATGGAGCTCGGGCTTGCCGTTCCGGGCACCGCGGATCGAGCTCCTGCTGGATGCGCCCGCAGCTGGCCGAGCCGCTCGAGCGCGCGCGGGTGGCCTGCGTCGCCGGGCGAAACGGCGCACTGCTGGTGCGTCTCGGCCGGCTTCCATCGCTGCCGCGATGCGCGACGCGGCCGTCGGCGCGGCCGCGATCGCCGACCGGTGGAGCTGGCCAACGCGCTCTGCCATGCCCCGCGATACCGCGATCTCGAGCAGCCTCCGCAGGTCGGCGGTCGCCCGTGCCCGCTCCCGCCTCGCCGAGCTGCGCCGCGACGACGCCCGTTGACCCTCGCCACGGCCCACGCCACCAAGGGCCTCGAGTTCGACCACGTCGTGGTCGTCGGGCATGGAGGTCGGCCGGTTCCCGAGCGGCCGGGCCGTCGGCCCAGGCCGGACGACCCGGTCCGCGCCTACGAGGAGGAACGCCGCCTCGCCTACGTCGCCTGGACCCGGGCGCGCCGCTCGCTGACCCTCCTGTACGACCCGGCGGTCCCCTCCCCGTTCCTGCTCGAGGCGTTCACGCCGACGAGCGAGCCTCGACGACGTGCGGGCCTGTGAGTCGCGTCACCCCGCGGCCGGTTGAGCTCTCGCACGCAGGCGGTCGATCGCGTCGAGGAACGGCTCGGTCACGGCCTCCGGCAGCGACGTCGCGGACCGAGTCCCTTGGGGCCGTATGCCGCTCGCGCAGCGGACGGCCGTCGCTCGCAGCGCCGCCGGGTCGTCGTCGCGGAGGTCGGTCGGGCAGCGGCTCGAGGTAGGCCACCCAGCGCGTGGCGCCGAGGCCCGATGGCCGCCGCCAGCAGCCGGTCGGCATGCCCGTGCCGCGGACGAGGCCGGCCTCGTCGATCGGCGGGAGCTCGTGACGCGGCCGGCCCGGCGGGGCCGCGCCCGGCCGTCTGGCCTGGCGCCTCAGTCATCCGCGGGCTTCGTCCCCGTCACGTCGTCCGGGCCGTCGCCGCCATCCGCGCCCGCTCGGGCGGCGGAGCAGCGAGCAGCGGCAACCGCTTGCGCTCGGAGCCGTTGACCAGGATCCGGAAGGAGTAGTCGCCGGGCGCCGGGAAGGTCAGGTTCCACAGGTCGATCGAGAAGCGTCAGCACGTGCGTCGCGCGCCGTCGCGCTGGCTCGCGGGCGACGAGGCTGCCGGTCGCGCCGGCGACCTCGCCGCCGTCCGGGTCGAAGCAGGACGAACCGGATCTCGTGCTCGCGATCGGTCTCGGGCGCCGTGACCTGCAGGCCGATGACCAGGGCGAGGTGCGGGTGGCGGAGCGGGAAGCGCCGGCCGCCGATCCGGGCGACGCCGCCGCCGAGGACGTGGAACTTCTGGCCGGGGCTGGCGTCTCGGCGGCGTCGGCGAGGAAGGCGAAGTCGATGTCCGGCATCGCCTATGCTAGCCGCCGGCGGGCCACAGGCGACGTCGTCGCCGCGCGCCGGCGGCGCCGCGCTTGCGCGCGCCGGCGCGATCCGCACGACCCGGTCCGTGCCGTGGCCGTTCGTCCGATCGCCCCGCCCCGCCTCGTCGGCGAACGTCACGTCCGACAGCGGCACGAGCGGCTCGCCGCGCAGGACCCGCGGCCAGGTACTCGCCGGTCGCCGAGCCCGTCGATCGCCGCGACCGTCTCCGGCGTGCCCTCGGCGATGATCCGGCCGCCGCGCGTCGCCGCCGTCCGGCCCGAGGTCGACGATCCAGTCGGCGGTCTTGATGACGTCGAGGTTGTGCTCGATGACGAGCGACCGTGTTGCCGCCGTCGACGAGCCGATGGAGCACCTCGAGGAGCTTCTCGACGTCGGCGAAGTGGAGCCCGGTCGTCGGCTCGTCGAGGACGTAGAGCGTCCGGCCGGTCGCCCGCCGCGACAGCTCGGTCGACAGCTTGACCCGCTGCGCCTCGCCGCCCGACAGGGTCGTCGCCGGCTGGCCGAGATGGACGTAGCCCAGCCCGACGTCGTTCAGCGTCTGGAGCTTGGCCGCGACGTTCGGCACCGCCGAGAAGAAGTCGAGCGCCTCGGCGATCGTCATCTCGAGGACGTCGGCGATCGACTTGCCCTTGAAGTGGATCTCGAGCGCCTCGCGGTTGTAGCGCTTGCCCTTGCAGACCTCGCACGGCACGTAGACGTCGGGCAGGAACTGCATCTCGATCTTGAGGATCCCGTCGCCCTTGCAGTTCTCGCAGCGGCCGCCCTTGACGTTGAAGCTGAAGCGGCCCGGCGTGTAGCCGCGGACGCGCGCCTCCGGGACGCCGGCGAACAGCTCGCGGATCGGCGCGAACAGGCCGGCGTACGTCGCCGGGTTCGAGCGCGGCGTCCGGCCGATCGGGCTCTGGTCGATCTCGATGATCTTGTCGATGTGCTCGGCGCCCTCGAGCGCGTCGTGCGCCCCGACCGGCTCGCGCGAGCCGTTCAGCTCGCGAGCGAGGGCGCGATACAGGACCTCCGTGACGAGCGTCGCTCTTGCCGCTCCCCGACACGCCGGTCACGGCCGTGAACGTCCCGAGCGGCACGTGGAGGTCGACCTTCTGCGAGGTTGTGCTCGCGCGCGCCGCTGGACGCATGAGCTCCTTGCCGTTGCCCTTGCCGCCGCTCGGCCGGGATCGGCACGGACCGCGCTCGCCGCGCAGGAAGGCGCCGGTGATCGAGCGCGGCTCGGCGAGGACCGCCTCGAGCGGGCCGTTGGCGATGATCTCGCCGCCGTGCTCCCCGCCCCGGGCCCGATGTCGACGACCCAGTCGGCCGTCCGGATCGTCTCCTCGTCGTGCTCGACGACGAGGACCGTGTTGCCGAGGTCGCGCAGCCGCGTCAGCGTCGCGATGAGCTTCGGCGTTGTCGCGCTGGTGGAGCCCGATCGACGGCTCGTCGAGGATGTACAGGACGCCCATCAGCGTCGTCCCGATCTGGGTCGCGAGGCGGATCCGCTGGGCCTCGCCGCCCGACAGCGTCACGCTCGTCCGGTCGAGGGTCAGGTAGTCGAGCCCGACGTCGACGAGGAAGCCGAGCCGGGCGCGCGATCTCCTTGAGCACCTGATGGGCGATCGTCCGCTCGCGCTCGGTGAGGATGCCGCGCAGCGCCGGTCGCCCAGTCGCAGCGCGTCGGTGATCGACATCGTCGAGACGTCCCAGATGTTCTGGTCGCCGATGGTCACCGCCAGGATCTCCGGCCGCAGCCGCTTGCCGCCGCAGGTCGGGCAGGGCCGGGTGACCATGTACTTCTCGAGCTCGGTCTTGACGTACTCCGAGTCGGTCTCCGCGGTAGCGCCGCTCGAGGTTCGTGACGACGCCCTCGAAGGTGGCCTTGTACGTGTTCTCGCCGCGCTCGTGGCGGTAGCGGACGACGACCTTCTCGTCCTTCGCGGCGTAGAGGACGTACTCGATCGCCTCCGGCGGCAGGTCCCGGACCGGGGCGTTGAAGCTCCCAGCCGTGCGGACGCGGCAGATCGCCTCGAGGATCTTCAGCCGCCACGAGGCGTCGGTCGGCATCTTCGCCCACGGCACGAGCGCGCCCTGGCGGCCAGGCTCTTCGACCGGTCCGGGATGACGAGGTCCGGGTCGATCTCGAGCTTGCGTCCCGAGGCCGGTGCAGGCCGGGCAGGCGCCGTGCGGCGAGTTGAACGAGAAGCTCCGCGGCTCGAGCTCGTCGATCGTGAAGCCGTCGTACGGGCAGCTGTACTTCTCGCTGTAGCGGCGCTCCTCGAACGGCGGCTCGTCGCCGTCCGCGCGGCGCCGGCGCGATGAGGACGACGCCCTCGCCCGAGCCGGAGCGCGGTCTCGACCGAATCGGCCAGCCGGCCGGCGTCCGGGTCCGGGATGACCGAGCCGGTCTCCGGGTCGATCGGCCGGCCGTCCGGCCGCGCGCTGCGCACCCTCGGGCGCCTCGGCGTGGCGGACGATGTAGCGGTCGACGACGACCTCGATCGAGTGGCGCTTGTACTTGTCGAGCTTGGGCGCCTCGGCGATGTCGTACCATCTCGCCGTCGACCCGGACGCGGACGAAGCCCTGCCGCCGGGCGCCGTCGAAGACCCGGTCGCCCTCGGTCTTGCGGTCCTTGATGAGCGGCGCCGAGGACGAGCAGCCGGGTGCCCTCGGGCAGGGCGAGGACCTGGTCGACGATCTGCTGGACGGTCTGGCGCTCGATCGGCGTGGCCGTTGGGGCAGTGCGGGATGCCGATCCGGGCGAACAGCAGCCGGAGGTGGTCGTAGATCTCGGTGACCGTCCCGACGGTCGAGCGCGGGTTGCGCGACGCGCCCTTCTGGTCGATCGAGATGGCCGGCGACAGCCCGTCGATCTGGTCGACGTCCGGCTTCTCCATCTGGCCGAGGAACTGCCGGGCGTAGGCGCTCAGGCTCTCGACGTAGCGGCGCTGGCCCTCGGCGTAGATCGTGTCGAAGGCGAGGCTGCGACTTGCCGCTGCCGGACAGGCCGGTGATGACGACGAGCCGGTCGCGCGGGAACGCGACGTCGACGTTCTTGAGGTTGTGCTCGCGCGCGCCGCGCACGATCGAGCTGATCCCTGGGGCACGGCCCCGCGTAGCGGATACGAGTCAAACCGGACACGCGTGCGATCGGTCATTGGCAGTAGTCGGTCGTGGACGCCTCCCGTAGCCCGAGCTTCCACTTGAGCGGGGTCGTGCCCGGATCGATCGTGGTCGGCTTCTCAGGATCGCATCGTCGATGCACTTCTGACCATCGGCGTTGACCCAGATCCCCATGCCCTTGGTGGTCTGGCTCTTGGCGGTCAGGACGCCGTCGACCGCCGGGTCGAGGTAGTCGGGCATCTTGGTCCCGGTGTCGCCCTCGATGAACCACGTCGAGGAACAGCCGAAGTTGATGTCGGTCGGGTCGTCGTGCTCGTCGACGAACGTCCCGATGGTCGACGGTCGTCCGCATGAGCACCTTCATCGTCATGCAGTGACCTCTGAACTTCGAGTACGCGTCGACGTTGACCCAGCGGCTGCCGTTCGGACCCTGCTGGAACGGAGCGACGGCGTCCTTGAGCGTCTGGTTCAGCTTCTGGAAGACCTGGTCGATCGCGACCAGGGCCACCGGGAGCTGGACCCACCGGATCGTGCAGGTCAGGATCGTGTCGACCAGCGGCGTGCAGAGCTCGACGATCTCGTCGACGACGTCCAGCGCCTGCTGGGTACATGTTCGGGTAGTTGACGACGGCGACCACGAGCTGCGGCCGCTGGGCCGCCATGATCCGGGTCTGCTGCAGGATCGTCGTGTAGTTGTTCCGAGGTTGTCGAACAGCGTCTGGTTGGCCAGGGATCTGGCCGGCGCAGGCGCTTGCGCCAAGGAAGTCATGGTCCTTGACCTTGTCGAAGCAGTCCTTGATGAGCGTAGACGATCGTGTGCGCCCTGCTCGCCAAGCTGGATCGTCAGGAAAGTCCGGGCGCATGTTGTAGGCGTTCGCCAGGCCGCCACCGGTGATGAACGCCGACGATGCCCGGCCGTTCTTGCCTTGGCTGAACAGGCACCAGCCGGCGTGACTTGATGTGGGTCGTTGAGCAGTTGCTCGGGGCAGCGCCTGCTGTTAAGTCGTTGAGGTCGTGCCCAGCCGGGATGTCATCCCCGGCGGCCACGTAGATCCGGCAACCGGCGGCTGCGTCCACGATCGGCGCGGTGGACGTGGTCACGGTCCATGCGACGGTCGCCGCCAGCAGCGCGACGAGCGCCGCCATCAACGAACCGGACGCCCAATGGTGCGTCGAGCTGCGCCCCTGCGACTGGTCATTGGCGCTGGAGTCCTCCGGGGCTGATCTCTGCGTCGGGTCGTCGGGGGAAGGGGCGGACAGCCCGTCCCCCGACCTGGTGTCAGCGCGTTACGCGTGCGTGAACACCCGCAGTGGACGAGCCGCTGTTGGCGGGGCTGAACTCGCCTGTGCGGACCTTTGACGTCAACGTCGAAGTCGGACGTAGGACGGAGTGGCCGCGGTATTGGCGTGGAACACCACGACTGAGAACAAGGCGCCGTCGCCGCCGGCCAGGCCCGTCGCGTTCGTGCAGACGATCTCCGGGTCCGTCACAAGCGACAGGCGGCGACGTCGTCACGCAGGTGGCCGGGCGCCGACACACGCTGACCGGCGTCGACTCGTTGAAGGTCGTATCGAGGTCGATGCTGACCACGACGTCGTTGGGGTTCGGGGCGGTAGTTCGTCGACTGGTCGCCCACGTTGGTGACGAGCGAAGTTGTAGGTGACGTCCAGTGTTGTTGAGCACCGGGCTTACCGGCGTCGACACGATCGACCCGGCGACCAGGCCATAGCAGCCGAGGCACATCGGTGCCGCGACGACGGACGTGATCGCGGTCTTGGAGTTGTTGCCCTCGTTGACTTTTCCACGATGTCGTGGTCCGGGTCGGCTTCGGCAGAGAACCGACAGCGAGTGGTGCCCGCGGTCGCGGTGACGGTTGTCGTCAGGGTGACGATCACGCTGTCACCGGCGGCCAGGACGCCGCCGTAGTCGACATCTCCCGACCGCCGGTGGCCGGACCGGCGGGGGTGCAACACGAAGCCACCGGAGGCGGCCGCGGAGTCGAGGTCGAGGCCGGCCGGAAGCTGTCGCGCGGACGACCACCGTGTTGGGCGCCGGATCGCTCGAGGTCAGAGGCGGAGCCGGCGTTGGTGACGACGATCGTGTAGGTCAGCTTCGGCCCACGACGACGGGATCGGGAGCATCGAACGTAGAGCCATTGACCATGCGACCAGGTCGATCGCGGAGCCACCGACCGTACCGCGCTGGTGACCGAGGCCGAGCTGTCCACGCAGGCGGCTTGGCGCCACGGCTCTCGTTCTCGCACGGCGCCGGAGCAGGTGCCGGCCGAGACGGTCGCGCTGTTGTCGATCGACGTGGTCCCGCTCGGGAGCGGGCTCTGACGGTCATGATGATGGTGATCTGGGCGGACTGACTGACGGTCAGACCGGCGGCCGCGGTGCAGGTCACGTGGTGCCGACGGGCGCCGGGCAGGTGAACGCGGCATCCGGGTTGGAGCTGACGAAGTCGGCCTGCGACGGCAGCGTGTCGGTCACCGTGACCGGGCTGTCGGCATCGGCATCGCCGTTGTTCGAGATCGTCAGCGTGTAGGTGATCTGGTCACCCGGGGTCACGCTGGTCTTGTCGACGCCTTGTTGATCAACAGGTCGGGCGCTCCTGTGCGCGACCGGCGTCACATTCGTCGAGTAGCTGTTGTCCTCGTGCGACACTCGACGATGGTGTCGCCCGGGTCGACGCAGGCCTGGTTGTCGAGCGTCCTGCCGTCGGCGGTGATGAACACTGGGATGGTGATCGTCACCTGATCGAAGCCGTTCGGATCGCCCTCGCCAGTTGAGGTCGCTGACGCAGCTCACGACGTTGACTGGTTCTCGAGGACCTGCGCGGCGAAGTTGCCCGGCGTGGCCACGATGCCAACCAGCGGGATCAGCCCGTCGGCAGCGGATCGGTGACGAGGACGTCGTTGGCGACCCCGACACCGTCGTTCTGACCGTCAGGACGTACTGGGTCACGTCGTTCTGGTGGGCCGACTTCGGTCCCGTCTTGGCGATTTGCAGGTCGATGTTGACTGACGAGCGTGTTGGTCGTCGCATTGTTGTTGGTCTCCGTCACCCTGGGGATCGCGTTGAACGGGTCGACGAAGACCTGTTCTGGATCGAGATGCTGGCAAGCGGCGCCGAGGCCTTGATGGTCAGGATCCGCGAGTTGCCGATGGTCGGGATCAGGCCCGGCAGCCCGTCGAGCGTGGCGCCGGAGCAGGTGACGACGCCACCCGCCCGCTGCAGATGAAGTCGCCCGGCGATGGCCGTCGTCCGTGGCCGAGATGAACGTCGTAGCCGGCCGGGAGCTGGTCACGGACGACCACGCCGAAGGCCGGGTTCGTCCTGACGTTCTCCACGGTCACCGTCCGCGATGGTGCCGCCCGGGGTGACCGGGTCGGGCGTGTCCGTCTTGGTGATCCGCAGGTCGATGTACGGCGCCGCGGCGTGACTCGACGGTCGTCTGGGGCCGACGCCTGGTTGTTGGCCTCGTTGCCCTCGGGGATCAGTGGTCCGGATCGATTCGGGCCTGGTTGGTGTATAGCCCAGGCGTCGACGAGGCAAACGCGCCCGGATCCGATGGTCCGGGCTGCCGCCACCGCCAGGCAGGGTCGCCCCCGCGCACCGACGGTGTTGCCGGCGCTGAAGCTGCAGAAGAACGCGTCGCCGAGGAGCGACGTGTCGGCGGCCTCGATGTACGTGAACCCGGCCGGCAGGAAGTCACGGACCACGACTTGACCGCCGGGTCGCGTCCCGTTGTTGGTGGCCACGATGGTGCAGGTCACGACGCCGCTGGTCGAAACCGGGTCCGGCGTGTCGGCCTTGGTGATCGACAGCTCGTTGAACGCGCTGATCGTGCCAGTCTCGTTCGACGACGGTCGTCGACTCGGTGTCGATGTTGTTGCCGTCTCGTTGGCTTCGGCGATCTCGTTTCGAGTGGGTCGACCCGCACCTCGGCCAGTCATCGTGCCGACGGTTGGCCGGGCGAAGACCTTGATGATGATCGTGGCCGAATCCGCCGTTGGGGCCGGCCGGCCCATCCGGGTCGTACGACTCCCAGTTGGTGCCGTGGATGTCGCCGTCCGATGCACTCGACGACGCCACCGGTGCAGCGCCCCGTCATGGGTGCAGGTGAAGTCGTTATCGGCCGACACGGACAGGAAGATCGTCCTCGCCGGGAGCGAATAGTCCCGGACACGCATGTGCCGGTCGCGTCCTGGGTCCCGATGTTGTCGACCGTGATCGCGTAGGTCTGGGGTGCCTGAGGTCGCGATCGGGTCGCAGCCGGGCAGAGCTGTTGACGACATTGAAGGTCCGGGGTGCATCGCCCAGGTCGTTCGTCTCGTCCGTCGCCTGACGATCTCGTCAGGTCGATGCCGGTCGAGACCAGCGTGCGTGATGCGATCGCGATGTTGTTAGTCCGTCCGATCCTCGAACACGGCGTTCGCCGAAGGTCGACTGTGACGGTAAGGTGCTGGGATCGACCCAGTCCACCGCCGGCGCGACGACATCACGATGTGGAGCGCCGCCGCGCCCTCCGCCGGGACATCCACCGTGCAGGTGACGACACCGTGGGGCTGGATCTCGTCGCAGCTCAGCGACGACGCGGAGTCGTCATACAGGGTGCCGACGGGCAGGACGTCACGCACGACCACGCCTCGGGGCCGGGCTGAGCCCACTGTTGCCGATCACGCGTCGTAGCGGAGACCGCTCCTGGCAGACGCCACCGCCACCTTCAGGGAACGACGACGCACAGACGGGATCCGGCGTGCTCGAACTTGGTGATCGTCAGGTCGAAGGCCGGGCTTGATGACGGTCTGGACCTTGGTCACGCCGCCGTAGCCCGTGTTCTTGATGTTGGCGTTGACCGTGGCGTTGTTGATGATGGTCGAACCGGCGGAGGCCACGACCATGCCCTGGATGCGAATCACCATGTCGTCGCCGACGGCGAGCGCGCGTCATCGTGCAGCGTGACGCGATCGTCGGGCGCTGACGGCGCAGATGGGTGTCGTGCCGCTCTCCGATGTCGCCGACAGGACATCGAGGCTGGCGCGCCTGGAGACCCTGTGTCCGTGTCGGTCGCGGTCAGGTAGTTCGGCTCCGTCCGAGGGTGCCGTTGGTGACCGCGATCCGTGTATGTCGGACCAGCTCACCGGGGACAGCGATGCTGACGAGACCACCGACCTTGACCTTGACGATCGTGATCGGGCGCGGGGCGGCGGCGGGATCGGCGAGACGTTGGTCGTGACCGTGTTCGAAGGTGTTGTTCCGTTCGCGCGAAGTCCTGCGTGTCGCCGATGACGCCCTCGTCGATCGTGCGTTGCTCAGGGTCGACGACGGCCGTGTTCACCAGCGGCCCGGGGCCTGGACACTGGTGCCGTGGACCGTGATGGTCGCGCCTCGCCCCTGCGCTGACCTGGCCACCGATGATGGCGTGACGGTAACGGCGAATGCCGGGCGGCAGCATCTGGCTCGTTCAGCAGGGTGCAGGTGAACAGGCTCGTGGCCGCCGACTGTGATGCTGCTGACGTCGTCTCGGCAGGCGTGTCGGTGACCCTTGATCCCGGTCGCCGTCGCGTTGCCGATGTTGTTGACGGTCATCGTCGTAGGTGATCGGCCCACCGGCCGCGCGCGCTCAGCGGTCCGTTCTTGCCGATCGTCAGGTCGGGCGAGTTGCCGCCCGGCAGCGTGCCTGGACCTGGGGTCGTGGCCGACGCCGAGTTGGTGAACGTCTGGGGCCGCCTTGGTCCCGGTGACCGTCGCGCTGTTGTTGATCGTCGTGCCGCACGGCCGTCCGAGACGACGCCGCGGATCGTCACCGTCCGGACGCCGCCGCCTGCCGATCGCACCGCCGTGACAGGTGACCTGAGTGTTGTTCTGCGAGCACGATCCGCGGCTGCTGACTGCATCGAGCAGCGGCGGATTGCCGAACCCGACCAACCCGTTGTACTGGTCGGTCAGCACGGCGTTGCTCACCTCGCGCCACCGGTGCTGGTGATCACGATCGTGTACGGGATCTGGCCGCCGGTCTGGACCGGATCGGGGGCTGTCGACGTTGGTGATCGACAGCGGACTGGCCGCCATCACCGGAGTCAAAGGAGCCCGCGAGCGTCAGATGACGCAGGATCAGCGTGCAGTCCCAGTGCGGCCGCCAGTCGACTCCGGATCGACCTCTGCGGCAGTCGTCCGACCGAGACATGACACCTCTCCCCGCGCCATGTGGCGCAACCGTCTCGACCAGCGCGCCACCCCAGGCAGCACCGGCGAGATCGGCCGACGTCCCCACGGACGGTCGTCCGTAGAGGTCGCATCGACGACGACGGGCGCCGCGAATTCGCGAATCTGACCGTAGCCGCGGTCGAATCGACCGTGCGCCCCATTCGCGCGTCCCCGTCGCCGCCGCGACTCATCGACCTGTGGAGCGCGCGTGCCGCCTAGACAACGGCACGTGAGCGGCGCGTCTCCTGCGTCGACGACCGCGTATCCGACGGTGCGGTTCCGGTGTCAAGAGGTGAAGTTCGGTCGTGGTCGGTGGATAAGTCCTGCTGGCGCACCGGTACGCCTTCAGCGGGGCTGCGGTCAGTGGAGGAACGTCGCCGTGCTTCGTGATCCTGCCGAGTCAGGCCTCCGGCGATGGCGACCGCCAGCGGCAGACCGCTGACCACCGCCCACACGCCGCGACCGCCCCGGGCCAGACGCTGGCCAGGCAGAGCGCGGCGGTCAACAGGACGATGGGCCAGCTTGGCGAGGACCACGGCCGACATGCCCATGGAGCCGAACAACCCGTGCACGATCGGTTCCGCCTCGGCGATCGCGCCGTGTCGGGCAGACCATGATGTTGAAGGTGGCCAGGTCGAACGCCTGGCGCGAGGGCTAACGGCCAGCCGGAGGAAGCCGAAGTTGGCCGCGCGCCGGAACGCGATCACAGAAGAGCGGAGACGAGGTCGAGCGACTCCGAGACCAGGATCGGGGCCAACCGCGCCGAGCACGTCCTGAATCAGACCTGACCGCCCATCTCCGCATCAGACGCGCATCACGGTTCCGTCGCGTCGGCGCACCACTACCTCGGCGGTCCTCGTCCGGCCGGAACCTCAGAAGTCGGCGGCGGCGCCCCGGTCGCTTGGCCGGTCCGCTTGCTGGATGTTCGGGCGTGACCGTCCGGTCCCAGGTCGGCCGATCGAGCCAGCGCGCCTGCCAGCCCGTCGTCATCGTCGTGCTCGTCGCGGATGCCCGGCAGCCAGTCGGCGATCGGTGTTCTCGTCGATGCCCGGCTCGCCGGGACGCCGTCGAGGTTGTCGGCCGGCTCCTCGTCGGCCGGCAGGACCGTCGACGCTGGTGACCTCCATGACCGGTCCGGCGGCCGCGGTCGCGGCCGCGCCGCGCCGGCCACGCGCCCGGTCGGCCGCGCCCGGTCAGGCCGCGACCGCTCGGACGCGCCTCGCGGCGGCTCGCTCGGCCGCCCGCCCGACGGTGATCGAGGCGTCCTCCTGGAGGACGCGCAGGCGGATCTGCTGGATCTCGTCGCGGAGCGCCGCGGCGCGCTCGAACTCGAGCTGCTTGGCGGCGACCTGCATCTCGCGCCTCCATCCGGGCGACGACGGCCTCGACCTTGGCCCGGTCGGCCTCGCTGAACTCGCCGCCGCGCTCCGAGGCGTAGACGACGGTCGACTCGGCGACCGCGCGCAGCCGCTCGTTGAGGTCGCGGATGCCCTTGACGATCGTCGTCGGCTCGATGCCGTGCTCGATGTTGTAGGCGACCTGGGTCGCCCGCCGGCGGTCGGTCTCCGTCGATCGCGACGCGCATCGATCTCGGTCACCGTGTCGGCGTACATGATCACCTCGCCGCCGATGTTGCGGGCCGCCCGGCCGATCATCTGGATGAGCGACCAGGCCGAGCGCAGGAAGCCCTTCCTTGTCGGCGTCGAGGATCGCGACCAGGGTCACCTCGGGCAGGTCGATCCCCTCGCGCAGGAGGTTGATCCCGACCAGGACGTCGAAGCACGCCGAGCCGGAGGTCGCGCAGGATCGCGACCCGCTCGAGCGTGTCGACCTCGCTGTGGAGGTACTGGACCTTGACCCCGAGCTCCTTGAGGTAGTCGGCCAGGTCCTCGGCCATCTTCTTGGTCAGGGTCGTGACGAGGGCCCGCTCGCCGCGCTCGACCCGGCCCGGATCTCCTCGAGCAGGTCGTCGATCTGGCCCTCGGTCGGGCGGACCGTGATCGTCGGGTCGACGACGCCGGTCGGCCGGATGAGCTGCTGGACGACGCGCTTGCTCCGCTCGAGCTCGTACGGCCCGGGCGTCGCGCTCATGTAGATCGCCTGGTGGACGGTCGCCTCGAACTCCTCGAAGGTCAGCGGCCGGTTGTCGAGGGCCGACGGCAGGCGGAAGCCGAAGTCGACCAGGATCTCCTTGCGGGTCCGGTCGTTCTTGTACATCCCGACGACCTGCGGGATCGTCATGTGCGACTCGTCGACGACGAGCAGCCAGTCCGGCGGGAAGTAGTCGAGCAGCGTCCACGGCCGGCTGCCCGGCTCGCGCCGCGACAGGTGGCGCGAGTAGTTCTCGATGCCGGTGCAGTAGCCGAGCTCGCGCATCATCTCGAGGTCGAACGTCGTCGCGCTGGCGGAGCCGCGCGCCCTCGAGCGCCCGGCCCTCGGCCTCGAGGCTCGCCGACCCGCTCCTCCATCTCGGCCTCGATGTCGACGATCGCTTCCTTGAGCTTGTCCTGCGGCGTGACGTAGTGGGTCGCCGGGTAGACGTTGGTCTCCTTGCGCTCGGCCAGCAGCTCGCCGGTCAGCGGGTCGAGCTCGGTGATCCGCTCGACCTCGTCGCCGAAGAACTCGACCCGGACGAGCGTCTCCTCGGAGGCCGGCTGGAGCTCGAGCGGTGTCGCCGCGGACCCGGAAGCGGGCGCGGGCTCAGCGCCGCGTCGTTGCGCTGGTACTGGAGGTCGACCAGGTGGCGCAGGACGGCGTCGCGCCGGTACTGGCCGCCGGTCGCGCAGCTTGAGCACGGTCGCGCCGTAGAGCAATACGTAACTGAACGGCTACAA
>ERZ1370068.5751-contig-4761_pt1 | contig 29388 bp, 47 predicted proteins | sample MGYA00561227_ERZ1370068 | MGnify/ENA primary metagenome ERZ1370068 (study PRJEB38410, sample SAMEA6850437) | metagenome | study: Metagenomic assessment of the ecological functions of the soil: analysis of the soil microbiota associated with the...
GCGCGTGATGCACGAGCCGATCCCCCTCGACGGCCCGCCGGCGGGCATGCACCGGCCCGGCCCAGGAGGAGCTCGTCGATGATGCTCGACCGCTACTACGTGGGCGCCTGGCGGCTGGGATCGCGGATTGGGCGTGCCGGACGCCTTGCGCCGCCGCGGGCTGGCACGGGGGTCTGACCGGCCTGGATCATTTCCCGGCGAGTGGCGGCAGGGCGATTTTTTGATGCCCCGGCGCCACTCCCGCAACGCCACGGGCTCGGCGCAGACGGCCTGGGCGTGGAGCGGGACAGCGCCCGCGCAGCCGGCAGCCTCTCCGGGATGTCGGGCCGTATCCCGCTGCTCAGCCGGAAGACGCTCGCGGCGGACCGTCGGATCCGTGGATCGGGACCGGCGGATATCAGCGCCCAGCGTGTGGAGGACGGGCGCGGCGACCGGAACAGCCCGGCCGTCGGCGCCTCCTCCACGATCGTTCTCCTGCGGTACATGACGGCGACGCGGCCGGCGAGGTACTTCACGGTGGCGAGGTCGTGCGAGATGAACAGGTAGCTCATGCCGAGCGTGGCGCGCAGCTCGGCGAGGAGCAGGATCGCCTTCGCGCGGAGCGACACGTCGAGCGCGGAGGTCGGCTCGTCCAGCACGACGAAGCGGGGCTCGGTGGCAATGGCGCGCGCGATATTCACCCGCTGGCGCTGGCCCCCGACAGCTCATGCGGGTAGCGGTCGAGTAGCTCGCGGCCGAGTCCGACGCGAGCCAGCACCTGCGCCACCCGTTCGCGCCGCTCCGCCGCCCCCAGCGTGCTGTGCCGACGCAGCGGCTCCTCCACGGCGCGGCGGACGCTGAGCCGGGGGTTCAGCGAGGCGGTCGGGTCCTGGAAGACCATCTGCAGGTCGCGGCGCTGGCGGCGCAGCGGCTCGCCGGCGAGCGCGGTGAGGTTCACATCGCCGAAGCGCACGTGGCCGCCCGTGGGTTCGACGAGACGGAGGATCAACCGGGCGACGGTGGACTTGCCGCAGCCGGACTCCCCGACGAGGCCGAGCGTCTCGCCCGGCTCGACGGCGAAGGAGACGCCGTCCACGGCGCGCACCGCCTTGGCGCGCGGCCGCGCACGCGGTCGAGCCACTCCCCGGCCCCCGAGCGGAAAGTGCTTGACCAGCCCCTCAACCGCGAGCAGTGGCATCCTCGACCTCGGCGGCGTGGCAGGCGACTTCGTGATCCGGGGCGGCCGCGCGCGGCGCCGGCCGGTCACGCCGGCAGACGTCGAGCACGCGCGGGCAGCGGTCGGCGTAGCGGCAGCCAGGCGGCGGTGCCAGGAGCGACGGCACCACGCCGGGAATCGGCTCCATCGTCACGTCGCGGTCGATCCGCGGGATCGAGCGGACGAGCGGCCTGCGTGTAGGGGTGCAGTGGGCGCGCGAAGATCGCTCTCACGGCGCCGACTTCCACGATCTGGCCCGCATGCATCACGGCCACCCGGTCGCAGACCTCCGCCACCACGCCGAGGTCGTGGGTGATGAGAGAATCGACGCACCCGTGCGTCGGCCGAGGTCGCGCAGGAGGTCGAGGATCTGGGCGGCGATGGAGACGTCGAGGCCGGTGGTGGGCTCATCGGCGAGCGAGGAGCCGCGGGGAGGTGGCCAGGGCCATGGCGATCATCACGCGCTGACACATGCCACCGGAGAGCTGATGGGCGTACTGCCGGGCGCGGCGCTCGGGCTCGGAGATCCCGACCAGCTTCAGCATCTCGATGGTGCGCGCCCGCCCTTCTGCGCGCGAGACGCCCTGGTGCAGCTCGAACAGACGCGAGATCTGCCGGCCGACGGTGAGGACGGGGTTCAGCGCCGTCCGGGGGCTCTGGAAGACCATGGCGATCCGCGTGCCACGGACGGCGCGCATCTCATCTTCCGACAGCCCAACGAGGTCCGTGCCCTCGAACCGCACGGCGCCCTGCACGATGCGGCCCGGCGGCCGGATGAGCCGCAGGAGCGCGAGCGCCGTCACCGACTTCCCGGAGCCGGACTCCCCCACCACGCCCAGGATCTCCCCCGATCGCACGTCGAAGCTGACGCCGTCCACGGCCTCCACGAGCCCGGCCTCGGTGTCGAAGTGGACGGTCAGATCGCGGACCTCGAGCAGGTCGGTCACCGCACCCCCGCATGCGCGGATCGAGGAGGTCGCGCAGAGTGTCGCCCACCAGGTTGAAGGCGAGCACGGTCAGCATGATGGCGAAGCCGGGGAAGAGCACGAGCCACCACTCGCCGGAGACCACGTAGCCCGCACCCTCCGCCGTCATCTGCGCCCCACTCGCTCTGCGGAGGCTGGATGCCGAGGCCGATGAAGGACAGCGCGGCCACGGTGAGGATGGCGAAGCCCATGGCCAGGGTCGCCTGCACGACGAGCGGCGGGACGCAGTTGGGCAGGAGATGGAAGAGCACGATCTGGTGCGGCCGGTTGCCCACCGTGCGCGCGGCCTCCGCGTACTCCGTCTCCCGTATCCTCAGCATCTCGCCGCGGATGAGCCGCGTGTAGATCGGCACGTGGGTGATGGCGATGGCGGCCACCACGTTGGCGATGCTGTTCCCGAGCGCGGCGGTGATGGCCATGGCGAGGATGAAGGCGGGAACGCCATGACCGCGTCCACGCCGCGCATCACGAGCTGGTCCACCCAGCCCCGCGGTAGCCGTCCCGCGCGCCGAGCGCCGACCGAGGGTCAGCGCGATCGCCGTGGCGCTCAGCGCGACCAGGAGATCGACGCGGCCGGCGTGGATGAGGCGCGACAGCTGGTCGCGGCCGTAGACGTCGGTGCCGAGGGGATGGCGCAGCGACACGCTCATCAGCGTGGCCTCGGCGTCGGGTTGTCGGGGTCGTAGGGCGCCAGCCACGGCGCGAGCAGCGACGCCAGCGTGATCGCGAGGATGACGCAGAGGGGCGCCGAAGGACAGCCGGTTTCGCGTGAGGCGGCGCCAGCGCATCAGCGCAGCCGGATCCGCGGGTCGGCGAGGCCGTAGAGCAGATCAACGCCGAGGTTGACGAAGACGTACATCACGGCCACGAAGAGCACGAAGGACTGGATGGGTCCCGGGTCCTTCGTCATCAGCGAGGTGACCGCGTAGTGGCCGAGCCCGGCCACGCGAAGACCATCTCCACCACCACGTTGCCGGCCATGAGGAAGCCGAAGATGACGCCGAGGAGCGTGATGACGGGGATGAGTGCGTTGCGGAGGGCGTCCCCGTAGATGACCTGGCCGCCGAGGCAGCCCTGCCGCCCACGCCGCCGTCACGTAGTCCGACTCGAGGATCTCCAGCATGGTCGCCGCACCATGCGCGTGAGCGGCGCCATGACGCGCGAAGCCGAGGGTGAGGGCGGGCAGCATGAGGTGGTGGAGGCTCGAGACGAGGGCCCTCGCGTTCGCGGTGAGGAGCGCGTCCGACCACGTAGAGACCGAGGATGCGCGTGGGCGGCGTGACGTCGGCAGCGATGCGGCCGAGCGGCGCCGGCGCCACCCGAGCAGGTAGAAGAAGACGTAGAGGAGGAGCAAGCCCGGTCCAGAAGCTCGGCATGGCCACGCCTCCCACGCCCAGGAGGCGACTCAGGTGGTCGAGCGCAGCGTCGCGGTGGACGGCGGACAGCACGCCGAACGGGATGCCGATGGCCACGGCGACGACGAGACTGGCCAGCGTGAGCTCCAGGGTAGCCGGGATGCGCTGCCGGAAGTCTTCGAGGACGGGGCGGCCGGTCGAGGAGCTCTCGCCGAGGTCGCCGCGGAGGAGGCCGGTCACGTAGCGCCAGTACTGGACGGGCACGGGTCGGTCGAGCCCCATCCGGCGCTCGATCTCCGCCACGTGCTCGGGGTCGGCGAGCGCCCCCGCCTTGACGAGGCGGGGTTGCCCGGCAGCAGATAGGTCAGCGTGAACGCGATGAGCGTCACCCCGATGAGCGTCGGGATGACGAGGAGTAGGCGCTGGAGCACGTACCGGCCGAATCCCATGCACGAGGTCCCGCCGGGCGGTTCGGGCCGCCCGGCGGGATTTCCCACGTCTAGACGCGCTTCGCCGCGTAGTACCGCTCGAAGGTGTCCCAGCGCTTCTCGATGCCGCGTCAGGTCCGCCTTCATGACGCGCGTCCAGCTGTCGTACCAGAGGAAGCCCCACACCGCGTCGTCGATGAGGATCTTCTGGGCGACGAGGGCGAGCCGAGGCGTTTCTCCTGGTTGGTCTCGTGCATGCTCTCGTCGATCAGCTTGTCGAGCACCGGGTTCGAGTAGAGCGAGGCGTTGGTGAATTTCGACTTGGTGTGGAAGTTGAACACGAGGTGGTACCAGGGATCGTTGACCCAGGACTGGAACGACTCCATCGAGAGCGTGTGACCGCCCTTGATGGCCACCTGACGGAAGGTGGCGTCCGTCTCGCGTACGATGCTGACCTTGAATCCGATCTTCTCCAGCTCGCGCTGGATCCAGACCGACGCCGCCTCCGTGGGTGGTGAAACCCACGCGGATGGCGAGCTCGACGGGGACTGGCCCTGTCACGCCCGCCTCTTTCATGAGCTGCTTCGCCTTCTCGATGTCGTGCTTGTAGCGGCGAGAGCGTCCCGCTGTACCCCGGGGTGAGGTGCGGGACCGGGCTCTTCATCCGCGTCCCGTACCCGTAGAGCACGTTGGGCAGGATGGCCTGGATGGGGATGGCGTAGTTCACGGCCTGCCGCACCTTCACGTTGTCGAAGGGCGGCTTGCTGCCGTTCATGCAGAGCCAGTGGCAGGTGGTGTCGGGGACCTGGAAGACCTTGAGCCCCGGCTCGCCCTCGAGGCTCTTCACGTTCTTGGGCGAGAGCCCCGGGCGGCCCACGACCATGTCGATCGCCTTCTTCTTGAGAAGGAGCACCCGGTCGGCCTCGTTGGGCACGAACTTGAGGGCGATCCGCTGGAAGTACGGCTCCGGCCGCCAGTATCCCTGGCTCGCCTCCAGGACGACCTCCACGCCGGGCTCGTTCTTCACGAGGCGATAGGGGCCGACGCCGGCGATGTTGCGCTTCATCCACTCGTCCGGCCCAGGGGTCGTCCTTGGTGGCGTGCGCCTTGACCTCCTCGGGATCCATGATGGCGTTGTTCGAGAGGGTGACGACATCCAGCGCCATCGGGCTCGGCGCGTTCATCTTGATGGCGAAGGTGTAGTCGTCGCGCACCTCGAACTGATCGGGCGAGCCCACCTGGATCAGGCTCGGGATGACGAGGCGCATGTAGCCGGGCGACTGGAGGCCCCGATCGAAGCAGTACTTGGCGGCGTGGGCGGTGACGGGCCGCCCGCTCGGGAACTTCGCGCCCTTGCGGATCTTGAAGACGAGCGTGGCCCCGTCCCGCTCCGTCGACCAGGACTCGGCGATCATCGGCTCCCACTCCGCCGGCTGGGAGCGGAAGAACCCCGGCTTGTCCTTGATGGGCCGGACCTTCCAGCCGATGAGCGTGTCGTAGCAGTTGGCGACGGTCACGTAGCCGCCGATGGCCTTGAAGTGAGCAGGGTCGAGGGTGTCGATGTCGGTATCCCACGCGACGACGAGGGTGCGCTTGTCCTGGGCCTCCGACCGGCGCGGGGAGAACGCGGCGGCCGCCGAGCGCGGCCGCCCCCCGGTGACCTTCAGGAATGACCGGCGATCCATGCGCCTGCTCATGCTGGGCCTCCTCCGTGCCTCGAGGTTACTCATCGATCGGTTCCGTCCAGAAGAAGATATTCTTCGGCCGCTCGAGGTAGTGCTCGTAGAGCTGGCGGATCAGCTCCTGCCCCGCCGGCGAGGCGAGGTCCTTCTGGTACTGCTCGGCGTCGCGAATCTCGATCCGCTCGATGTAATGCCAGCCCGCGCTCTCGGCCCCGTTGATGGGCCCCTCGATCCGGTGCGTCGTGTAGCTGGCGATGCTGGGCAGCGTCTTCGCCACCTTGTAGTCGTACTCGCGCAGCCACTTCTCGTAGGCGGCGGGATCAACCCCCTTCTTCAACGTCGTGATCACGTACCGCACTTTCATCGCACGCTCCCTCATCCGCCGGCGACAGGTTCGAAACAGTCCAGCAGGTCGCCGTCCTGCAGGACACGGTCCTTCTCGCAGGCGGCGCCGTTCACGGCGACCAGCCACGTGTCGCGCTCGGCCCCGAGCGCGGTGAGAAGCGCCTCGATGGTGGTCGCCGGCGCCACCTCCATCGCCGTGCGGTCCCGGCCCTCGGGCAGGAACCGCCGGAGGTTGCCGTGCATGTGCACGGTCACGCTCATCCCAGCTCCGCCCGCACCCGCGGCATGACCTCGCTCTGGAAGCGCTCGATGGTCGTCTCGATCCGCCCATCCACCGCGAGCGGGTACACCATGATCTCGGCGATGCCGCTGCGGACGAGACGGACCACCTCGGGGGCGATCGCGTCGGGCGGCCCCGTCAGCGTCACCGCGTCGACGAACTCGTCGGGCACCTCGGGAGCCAGCGCGCGGAAGCGGCGCGGGGTCGTGCGTGTAGGGCAGCGCCAGCACCTTCTCCCGAAGCCCGGCGGGCAGCGTCAGCCCCGCCGTGGCGAAGGTGAAGAAGTCGGGCCGCTGCGCGCTGAGGCTGCGCACGACGGTCGGGCGCATGACGTTGCGGGCGGCCGGCCGGTCGTCGGCGACGCAGACGTTGAGGCGCGCCACCAGCGCGACGCGAGCGGGGTCGCGCCCCGCCTGCCGGGCGGCGTCGTGGACGGTCTCGCGGAGGAACCGCACGAGCGGGTCCGCCAGCGCGCCCTGCATGATGGCGCCGTCCGCCACCCGCCCCGCCACCCGGCATCCCGCCGCCCGCTGCGAAGCGACGTAGATGGGCAGGTCGGCGCGGGGCGGAGCGAAGTCGAGCCGGCCATCCGTGAAGCTGATCGCACGTGCCCTTCACCGTCACCGTTTCCCCGGCGAGAAGCCGGCGGATCAGCTCCACCGCCTCGCGGATGGCCACGGCCGAGCGGCTGGCGTCCACGCCCAGCTCGCGGAACCCGCTCACGCCGGCGCCGATGCCCGAGTACGGCGCGCCGGTTCGAGATCTCGTCGAGGGTAGCGATGGCCATGGCCGTGAGGCGCCGGGTGGCGCGAGTACGGGTCGGTCACGCAGGGCCCGAGGCGGATGCGGTGCGTGCGCAGCGCGCAGAGCGTCAGGCAGGCGTAGACCTCGCGGAAGAAACGCTCGTCGGCGAGCCAGAAATCGTCGTAGCCCGTGCCCTCGGCCAGCGCGGCCAGCGCGGCCAGCCGGGCCGGCTCGTACGCCGGCAGCATGAGGAGTCCTGTGCGGAGCGCCATGGCGGCCTGCCCCTCAGCTCATGGGAACGCGGATGGCGGCCTGCCGGCGCAGGACCTCCATCGTTCCGACGAGGAACACCGCGATGCCGATGAGGAGCGAGGAGGCGGCGGCAATGGTGGGGTCCATCTCGAGCCGCACCGCGTCCCACATGAGCTTGGGTAGCGTCACCGCGGTGGGCCCCGTGATGAACATGCTCAGTATCAGCTCGTCGAAGGAGGTCAGGAACGCGAAGAGCGCCGCTGCCATTACCGCGGGCCGGATGCCGGGGTAGGTCACCCGGTAGAAGGTCACCCACGGGCCTGCCCCCAGGCTCATGGAGGCGCGCTCCAGCGTGCGGTCGAAACCCTTGAGCGCAGCCGCGACGATCACCACCACCTTCGGCACGGCGAGGAGCGTGTGGGCGATGAGGAGGCCCAGCGGATTGCCGATGAGGCCGAGCCGCGCGAACAGAAAGTAGACGGCGATGGCGGTGATGATGTACGGCACGATGATCGGCGACATGAAAAACGCCACGAGCGAGCCTTTGCCCCGGAAATGCCGGCGAACCAGCCCGGAAGGCGGCGGGGATGCCGATGCTCAGGGCGACCACCGTCGTGCCGAGCGCGATTTCCGCGCTGAGTGCCGTCGCGGCCATCCACCTGGCGCTGGCAAAGTACCGCGCGTACCACCGGAGCGAGAATCCGGCGGGCGGAAATTCGAGATAAGGCGAGGCGCTGAACGAGAGGGGGATCACGATAAAGATGGGTAACACGAGGAATATGAGCGTGACCCCGGCGATCACGTAGAGAATGGTCCGCATGCTACACCGTCAGGCGCTCGAGGCCCAGGAAGCGATCAAAGAGGACCATGAGGACCACCGTCGCCGCGAGCAGCACGAACGCGAGCGCGGACCCGAACCCCCAGTTGAGAAGCTCCATGACCTGGACCTCGATGAGGTTGGAGATCATCACCTGCTTCGGTCCGCCGAGGAGGGCGGGCGTGATGTAAAAGCCGATGGCGATGAGGAACACGAGGAGAGCGCCCGAGGCGATACCAGGCAGGGCCAGGGGCAGGAAGACCGACACGAGGGCCTTGCGCGGGCTCGCCCCGAGGCTCTGGGCGGCGTGGAGGAGGCGACGGTCGATCCCACTCATCACGCTGTAGGCGGGCAGGATCATGAAGGGGAGAAGCACGTGCACCATGCCCACGTAGACGCCGAGCTCGTTGTGCATGAGGCGCATCGGCGCCGAGGTGAGCCCTACCGCCTGCAGGAGCTGGTTCACCACCCCGTTGCGGCCGAGGATGGCCATCCAGGCGTACGTCCGGATGAGGATCGAGGTGAGGAACGGCAGCGCCACCGCCATCAGGAGCACGTTGCGCCACGTCCCCTCCAGGTTGGCGAGGAGGTAGGCGGTGGGCACGCCGAAGAGGACGCAGAGGAGCGTCACTCCTAAAGCGGTCTTGAAGGTCAGGGCGAGCACGGTCATGTAGACCGGGCTCGTCACGATCGACGTGTAGTAGGCGAGGGGCCCTCCGGAGCGTCGAAGGAGAGCGCCATCATCCGCACGAGCGGGTGGAGGAAGAAGACGGCAAGGAAGACGAGGGCGGGGACGAGCGGCAGCAACCGCCGCACCGTCCGCGACCGATCCATGCCTCCCTCACCCGCGCCCCATGCCTACTGGAGCACCCACGTGTTCCACCGCTCGTTGACGACGCCGCGCGTTCTTGCCCCACCACTCTGCATCCTGCACGAACTGCACCTGCATGTTCTCCGGGAAGGTGGTGAGCATGCGGGCACGGGTGGCGGGGATCGCCTCGTAGGCCCGCTTGTTGGCGACGCCGTAGTAGTAGATGTTGCCGTAGCGCGACTGGTTCTCCGCCTGGAGCATGTAGCTGATGAGTCGGTGCGCGTTCTCCTTGTTCTTCGACCCCTTGGGGATGGCCAGGAACATCGGGAAGGCCATGGCCTGGTTCCACACGAAATCGATGGGGGCGCCCTTCTCCTTGAGGATGAAGGTCCGCGCGCTGAAGGCGGCCGCCATGACCGCCTCCTTGTCGACGAGGAGCTGCTGCGGTTGGACGGCGGTGGTGTACCACTTCACCACGTGCGGCTTGATCTGCTCGAGCTTGCGGAAGGCGCGGTCCACGTCGATCGGGTAGAGCTTTGTCCATGCGGGACACCGTCGGCGAGAAGCGCGATCTCCAGCGTACCGTAGGCGCCCGCCCCGATGGGGGCGCCGAGGGCGCGTGGACCCGGGAACTTCTTGACGTCCCAGAAGTCCCCCAGTCTTCGGCTTCTCGCCCTTGAAGACATCGGTGCGGTAGGCGAGGCCCATGCTCGCCATCTGGTGCATCACGGCGTCGGCGCGGTGGCCGCGCTTGTCGATCTGCCTGAGGGCTTCCGCATCGAGCCTGGCGTAGTCAATGGGCTCGAAGTCGCCCAGCTTGTGGACCTCGGTGTACTGCCCGCTCCGTCAGGTCGACCACGTCCCAATCTACCTTCCCCGACTCCACCATGGCCTTGATGCGCGGGGGCAGCGGTCGCGTGTCCTCGACGACGTTGACCTTGGCCGCCGTGCTGAACGGTTTCCAATACGCCTCGCGAAGGGCGTCCTGGTAGTCCCCACCCCAGCTCACGATCACGACCTTCGCCTCCTGGGCCAATCCAGCTCCCGCCAGCCCGACCGTGAACCCTGCCGCCGCCAGCCCCCCGAGCCACCGCCGCCGACTCCACCTCTTCATGTGCTCTCCCTTTCCTTGTGCGCGCTTATCAACTCGACACCACGATAACGTCGCGCTCGTCGATGCCCACGTAGACGGGATCCCCTTTGGTCGAGCGAGGGGTGCCCGACCGGCTCTGGCTCTTGATCACGAAAGCGGTGCCCTGCTCCGTCTTCACCCAGTACTTCGTGGTGTCACCGAGGTACATCGCGTCGGTCACCACCGCCGGAACATGTTGCGCGTGGCCGCCCCCGCGCTCACGAGGCACGCCTTCTCGGGCCGCACCACCGCCGTCACCCGCTGCCCGGTGGGAGAGCGCGGCGCGGCGGGTAACGAACCGAGTGCGGCCGTCATCGAGCACGATGATGACGTCGCCGTCTCTCGCCGACTCCACACGTCCTTCCGCGAGCGTCGCCTCCCCGACGAACTCCGCCACGAACCGCGTGGCCGGCCGCTCGTAGAGCTCCTCCGCCGGCCCGTACTGCTCCAGCCGCCCGCCGCGCATGATGGCGATTCGGTCGGACATCGTCAGCGCCTCCGACTGGTCGTGGGTGACGTAGATGACGCTCACCCCGACCTCGCGCTGGATGCGCTTGATCTCGAGCTGCAGGTCCTCCCGCAGATTCTTGTCGAGCGCGCCCAGCGGCTCGTCCATGAGGAGGAGCGGCGGCTCGAACACCAGGCGCGCGCGAGGGCGACCCGCTGCTGCTGGCCCCCGAGAGCTGCCCAGGGTGCCGCCCGCCGCAGGCCGCCGAGCTGGACGCGGTCGAGGGCTGCCGTCACCCGGCGGCGAACCTCATCACCGCCGACCCGCCGCATGCGGAGCGGATACGCCACGTTCGCCGCCACCGTCATGTGGGGGAAGAGCGCGTAGCTCTGGAAGACGACGCCGATGTTGCGCCGATGGGGCGGGCGGTTCATCACGGGCTCGCCACTGATCAGGATGCTGCCCGCCGGTCGGCGCCTCGAAGCCCGGCGACCATCATGAGCGTGGTCGTCTTGCCGGAGCCGCTGGGGCCGAGCAGGGTGACGAACTCGCCCTCTTGATCGCGAGGCTGAGGGTGGCAAGCGCCACCACGCTCCCGTAGTCCTTCCGGAGGCTTCGCAGACTCGACGGACGCGCCAACGGCCATGCGTGCTCAGGCCCCACCCGCTCTCGGCATCCACAAGGCCCAGCGCGATCTTCTCCGCGGTGATGGGCAAGGACGTGATGCGCAATCCGGTCGCCGCCGCTACCGCGTTGGCTACCGCCGCCGGCGGTTCGATGTTGGGCGGCTCTCCCACGCCCTTGGCGCCGCACGGCCCGACCACGCTGGGGTGCTGGACCAGGATCGATTCGACGCGCGGCACGTCGAGCGTGGTCGGCATTTTGTAGTCGGTGAGGTTAGGATTGAGGACTCGCCCGCCTTCGTAGATGATCTCCTCCGAGAGCGCCTGTCCCAGGCCCCGGGCCACGCCGCCCTCGATCTGCGCCTCGATGTAGGTGGGGTTCATGGCAAAGCCCACGTCCTGAGCAACCACGTACTTGTGGATGGTGAGCTCACCTGTCTCTTGGTCCACCGAGAGATCCACCGCATGAGCATGGAAACTGGGCGAGTGGAAGGCCGGGTAGACATGGCCCCTCGACCCGCTTGGTGTCGTAATGGCGTGGACGGAGCGATGAAGGTGCCGTGGGCGATGAGGCCGCCGCCCGTCTGCTGGGACAGCCGGGCGAGGTCCTCGAGTGAGAGCCGCCGGCCGGCCGCGACGACGTGCTTGTCGGCGAGCGTGAGGGCGTCCGGCTCAACTCCGAGCTGGGCGGCGGCGAGCGCGAAGATACTGGCGCTTGAGGTCGGCTGCGGCCGCGTGGCACGCGTTGCCCACGGCGAAGGCCGTACGGCTGCCCTGGCCCCGAAGTCAAACGGCGTCGAGAAGGTATCCGCCGACACCACGTTGATGTCCGTGAGATCGATGCCGAGCTCCTCGGCGAGGACCTGGGCGGCGCCCGTGAGGGCGCCCGTGCCGATCTCAACGGCGCCCGTGTTGAGGGCCACCGTCCCATCCGGATTGATCTTCACGTAGACGCCGGAGGAGCCACCCGTCGTCGTCCACCAGCCACACGCGATGCCCTGCCCCGGCCGGGCGCGCGCCTGCGGTCCTTCCAGCCGATGGCCGCCGCCGCCTTCACCAGGCACTCTTCGAGCCCGACGGCGCTGAGCACCTGTCCCGTCGGGCCCTCGTCACCCTCGCGGACGATGTTCTTCAGCCGGAGCTCCAGAGGATCGAGCCCGAGCGCGTCGGCGATGATATCCATCTGCGACTCGACGGGCGAAGTTCGCCTGTGGCCCCGACGGCGCCCGGAACGAGCCGCAGTTTGTCTTGTTCGTGTAGACGGCGAACCCTCGAGGTGCAGGTTTGGAATCTTGTAGGGGCCAGCGAGGACGAGGGTGGCGACCGACGCGACGCCCGGACCCGATCCGGCAAAGGCACCGGTGTCGAACCAGATGCGACCCGCCTTGGCGGTGATGCGCCCGTCCTTCGTGACGCCGGTCTTCAGCTCCACGACGGCGCCCTGCCGCGGGTAGGCCGCCGTCAGCTCCTCCTCGCTCGTCGTCACGACCTTCACAGGCCGGCCGCTCTTCTTGGCGAGGAAAGCGGCGAAGTGCTCGACACCGACCCTGAGCTTGCCGCCGAAGCCGCCCCTGATGCCAGGCACCAGCACTCGAATCTTCGAGGGCAGGATCTGGAGGATCTCCGCGAGCGTGTTCTGAACCTCGAACGGGAGCTGGGTGTTCGACCAGACCGTGACCTGGCCGGAACTGTCCCACGACGCCACCGCCGCCCGCGGCTCCGTGTAGCCCTGGTGAACCATGCTGGTGCGGAACCGGTGCTCGAAGACGTGATCGGCCTCCTCGAAAGCCACGGTCCACGTCTCCCACCACGATCCGCGCGCGATTGCAGACATTACCCTCGCGGTGGAGGATCGGAATCGCGGTATAGCTCTCCCACGCCTCGTGGATCGAGCGGCGCCCCTGGCGCCAGGGCCGCCTCGAGGTCCAGCACCGCCGGCATCGGCTCGTAGACCACATCGATGGCGGCGAGCGCTGCCTCCGCCACCTCCGGCGTGGCCGCCGCGACTGCCGCCACCGGCTGGCCAACGTAGCGGACCTTGTCCTTCGCAAAGACCGTCTCGTCCTTGAGTCCGCCCCCATAGCGCACGTCAGGGACGTCGGCGGCAGTGACGACGGCACGCACCCCGGCAGGGCGCAGGCTTGCGTGACGTCGATACGGATGATCCGGGCGTGCGCGAGGGTGCTCCGGAGCACCCTGCCGCAGAGCATCCCGGGAAGCGCGAAGTCAGCGGCGTAGACTGCCGAGCCGCTGACCTTGCCCGGGGCGTCTAGCGCGCGAGCGATTTGCCGACGACGCGCATCGGAACAGCCATGGCATCACCTCCGGTGAGCGGAGCTCGCGCGCGGCCGCGAGGACGGCCTCCGCGATCTTTCCTGGTAGCCCGTACAGCGGCAGAGGTTGCCCGCGAGCGCCTCTCGCACGTCGACCTCAGTCGGGGCTGGGGTGCTCGTCGAGGTAGGCCTTTGCGGAGAGGATCATAGCCGGGATGCAGTAACCGCACTGCACCGCACCGTGATCGATGAACGCTTGCTGGAGCGGGTGGAGCCTGGCCGTCGCGTCCCAGTCCCTCGATCGTGAGCACCTGCCGTCCCTGGCACTGGGCGGCGAGGAGGATGCAGGCGTTCACCGCCCGGCCATCGAGGAGGACCGTGCAGACGCCACATTCTGCCTCAAGGCAGTTCTCCTTGGTTCCCGTCAAGCCGAGGTCGGCCCGGAGCACGTCGAGGAGCGTGCGGTGCGGCTCGGTCAGGACCTCGTGGCGCTGACCGTTGATGGTGAGGGTGAGCGCCACCTTTGTCACGACGCCGTTCCCCGGATGCGCTCGAGACAGCGGGTGAGCGCGCGAGTCACCAGCGTCTCCACGATGGTGACGGTAGCGCGCCGAGGCACGGACATCACTGATCGGCTCACTCTCGCCCGCGGCGAGTGTCTCCCGCATCTCGCAGCGCGTCCGGCGTGGGGACGCGGCCTTCAAGGGACCCGCTCGGCCGCCTGCGCGCGCCGCGTCGTCGGCGCGACGGCCCCGAGGGCGATCCGGGCCTCGGCGCAGCGCTCGCCCGTGGCATCAAGTGTGAGCCGCGCGGCCACGCAGACGACGGAGATCTCCATAGCCTTGCGTCGGCCGGCCTTGAGAAAGGCGGTGGCGGAGCGCTCCGGGAGGAGCGGAGAAACGGGAGACCGGTGAGGAGCTCTCCGGGGCGCAACGCGGTCTGGCCTGGACCAACAAGGGAAGTCATCGAGCGGGAGCGTGCGCTCCCCCGCGGGGCTCAGGCATGTCACCGTGGTGTCGAGGGCGAGAAGCACGGGGTCACATCTGCGGCAGGTGAGGCGTTGACAATGTTGCCCCCCACCGTGCCGACGTTTCGGACCTGGTGGCCTCCCACGACTTCCGCGCCTCCACGACGCGCGGAGGCGGCCCTGGAAGGCCGCGATGGCGCTCGAGCGCCTCGATGGGTGACGAGGCCCCCAGGGTCACCGATCCGTTGGCGTCGATGCCGTCGAGACCGGGGACTCGGTGCGAGGCCCACGACATGGCGCAGGCGCAGCCTGCCCCGGCGTATCTGGATGATCAGATCCCGTGCCGCCGGCGAGGAATCGGCCGTCGGCGCGGAAGCGGGCGCCCAGGTCAACGGCCTCGGCCAGCGACGTAGGCTCATGATATTCGAAACTCATCGGTTGGCCTGCGACGCGCGCACCGCCGATTGCCGTTCGGCGGCCGCACGCCGAGCCCGAAGTCGCGCGCGGTCACCTCCTGGACCCAGACCGCCTCCAGCTCCGCGGCCGCACTGGCGGACGCTCGGCGCCAGACGGTGCAGCCCTCGCCATCGAGCAGGCGGAACGCCGGCCCCGGACACCGCCACGGCGCCGACGACGTGGCCGGCCTTGAGGATTGGCGCGGCCACCGCGCGCCCGCCGTCCACGAGCTCCTCGTCGACCACGGCGTAGCCGCGGGCCGGACGTTCCGGAGCTGGGCAAAGCAGACGCTCCCGCGAGGTGATGGTGTGCGACGCGAGCCGCGGGAGCCCCTGGCGGGCCAAGACCGCCGCTGCCTCTCGGCGGGGCAAGCTCGCGAGCCACACTTTGCCACTCGCAGTGGCGTGAACCGGCGCCACCACGCCGACCAGGGGCATCATCCGCATCTGCTGGCCCGGCCCTTCAGCCTTGGCGACAAAAAGCACATGGTCGTCCCTCCACGACGGCAAGTTGGACGAGCTCGTCGGTCTCGTCAGCGAGCGTCTGAAGGACGGGCGAGCGAGCCCGTGGATGCCTACGCGTTGGGCATGGCCGAAAGCGAGCGAGGAGCCGCCAGCTCAAGTGGAAGTGCGCGCTCACGGGATCCACGCCGCACAAAGCCCTCGCGGGCCATCGTGGCGAGGATCTTCGAGAGGCTCGCCTTGCCATAGCCCAGCTCAGCGCTGAGAGAGGTGAGGCGCCACGCCAGCGGGATGGCTCGCGAAGGCATCCAGCACGCGCATGGCCCGCGAGACCGAGGCGACGCTGGTTCCGCTAGTCCGGGGAGGTTATTGTGGAGATCATAAAGAGGAAACTGAGTTTCAAAAACTATCATCTGGGTCGGACGCCGTCAAGCCGCAGAGATTGGAGCGTAGCCTAACGGCGTGATAGGCCCTTTGAACATCATCCGAAGGTCGATCATTGGACCACTGCCGCAAAGGGTCAAAGATTTTTAGCGCCGACTGAAGGGGCGCCGAGATCTTGGTGGACTCCCCTCCCCTGGCTGTTCACGGCCGAGGAGTTGCGAACAGGATTGACCCGCTGTGCTGAGCGCCCTAGGCGGGGGTCCACCGCGAACGATGGCATGGTGACCCGATTCAACAAACCCTGATCTCATCAAGCGCTCTCTCTCCAGCGCGGCGCAGGATGACCCCGGTCACGGGGCCGATCGCGATTCTTGCAGCGTTTTGTCCGTCGCTTGCGCTGCTTGCGCGTCTCGCTTCGTCGGGTCAAGATGCCGGCGTGGGCAACGCCAATAGACCGGGACCGGCGGGTGGCGCAGGTGCAGAGGAGGATCCTCGAGCCAGCGTTGCCCATCTGCGACCCGCACCACCATCTCTGGGACCACCCGGGCCGGCGCTACCTGCTCGACGAGCTGCCTGGCCGACACCGGCAGCGGGCACAACGTGACGGCCACGGTGTTCGTCGAGTGCCTGTCGATGTACCGCGCCGACGGTCCCGAGGCGATGCGCCCGGTGGGCGAGACGGAGTTCGTCAATGGCGTGGCGGCCGATGAGCGCGAAGCGGCCGCTGCGGCGCCCACGCGCGTCGCCGCAGGCATCGTGAGCTTCGCGGACCTGACGCTGGGGAGAGCGTGCGGCGCGGTGCTCGACGCCCACATCGGGCGTGAGCTCGCGCTTCCGCGGCATCCGCCACGCCGGCGGGCTGGGATGCGAGCGATCGAGGTGCGGAACTCCCACACCAACCCGCCGGCGGGGCTCTTGCCGATGCGCGCTTCCGCCGCGGCTTCGCGCGAGCTCGGCCGGCGCGGCCTCTCCTTCGACGCGTGGCTGTACCACCCGCAGATCCCGAGGTCGACGAGCCTCGCTGGGGCGTTCCCCGACACCACGATCGTCCTCGATCACTTCGGGGGCCCGCTCGGCATCAGCGCCCTACCACGGGCCGCGCGCGGAGATCTTCGGCTACTGGAAGGGCGCCATCCGTGCCGTCGCGCCGGTGCCCAACGTCGTCGCCAAGCTCGGCGGCCTCGTGATGCCGATCAACGGCTTCGGCTTCCACCGGCTGCGTGCGCGCCCCGCCACGTCGGCCGAGCCTCGTCGAGGCGACCCGCGACTGGTATCTCCACGCCATCGAGCTGCTTCGGCCCCGATGCGCTGCATGTTCGAGAGCAATTTCCCCGTCGACAAAGGCGAGCTGTTCCTATCCAAGTCCTGTGGAATGCCTTCAAAGCGGCTGGCTGCGGTCGGGTTCCCGGCGGCCGACAAGGCGACCGCGCTCTTTTCACTGGCCCACTGCCGCGCGCGTGTATCGGCTTCGCGGCGCAGAGGCGCGAGTCCCTGCGTGAGTTGGCAGGTCTTCGTCCCGCCCATCGATCCATCCCAGATCGTGGCGTCGAGCCGTCTTAGGACTCCCCTCGCCGGGCAGGCACATCCCTCACCCACCGTGCCCGCTCTGGCGCCCCCGCGCCGCCCGGCCCCTGCGACCAGCGCCGTCTTGCCGTCGAGACGACCCATTCACATCCCCTTACGGTAGGCGCGGCGCAGCTCCTCGTCGCGAAGGAGGGTGGGCCCCGGCCCCCGCCATCACCACGCGCCCATTCTCGAGCACGTACGCGCGGCTCGCGAGACTCAGCACGTGGTGCACGTTCTGTTCGACGATGAGCACGGTCACGCCGCGCTCGTGAATACGCCGCACGATGTCGAAACACCGCTGGACGAAGAGCGGCGCGAGCCCGAGCGAGGGCTCGTCGAGCATGAGCAGCCGCGGGCGCGCCATGAGCCCGCGCGCGATCGCGCACATCTGCTGCTCGCCGCCGGAGAGCTGCACGGCGAGCTGATCGCGCCGCTTCCCGCAGGAGCGGCAACAGATCGAACACTTCCTCCAACGTCTCGTGGCGACGTTCCCTTGCGGCCAACGAATAGGCGCCCATCTCGAGGTTCTGCGCTACCGTCATGAACGGGAAAAGCTGGCGCCCCTCAGGAATCTGCACGATGCCGCGCTCGACGATCCGGTGCGGCGGCGCGTGATCGATGCGCTCGCCGCCGAGCTCTACGCGACCCGCCGTCGTGCGGATGAGTCCGGAAATGACATTGAGCGTGGTGCTCTTCCCGGCCGCGTTGGCGCCGACGACCGCGACAATCTCGCCTTCGTGCGCCTCGAGCGAGACGCCGAAAAGTGCCTGCAGGTCCCCGTAGTGCGCGTCGACGTCGCGTAGGGCGAGGAGCGGCGTCATGCGAGCAGGTACTCCTCGCCGAGGTACGCCTGACGACGTCCGGATGACGCGCGACGTGGGCCGGCGGGCCCTCCGCGATTTTCTCGCCGTGGTGCAGCACGATGATGCGGTCCGAGAGCGACATGACCGCCGCCATGACGTGCTCGATGATCAGCACGGTCACGCCCTGCGCCTGCACCTCCCGGACGAGCGCGACCATGCTCTGGACCTCGGTGGGGTTGAGGCCGCCCATGACCTCGTCAAGCAGGAGCAGCCGCGGCCGCGTGGCGAGCGCGCGGGCGACCTCCAGTCGCTTGCGAGCCCGATCGTGAGCCCCCGCGCGAGATCGTGACGACGCGGCCACAGCCCGGCAAGCTTCAGCGTCTCGGCGGCCCACGAGCGCGCCTCCTCCTTCGGCGCACGCGGAGGAACGCGCCGACCATGACGTTCTGCCAGGTGGTGAGGTTACCGGAACGGCTTCACCACCTGGAAAGTCCGCGCGATCCCGTGGCGGCAGATGTCCTCCGTCGCGGCGCGGGTGATGTCCGTGCCGTCGAACACGATGCGTCCGCTGTCGGGCCGGTGCACGCCCATGATCAGGTTGAAGATCGTCGTCTTGCCGGCGCCGTTGGGACCAATGAGGCCGACGATCTCGCCAGGCCTCACCCCGAAGTCCATGCGGCGGATCACCTCGAGCCCGCCGAAGCGCTTCGCGATCCCGGAAAGCTCAAGCAGCATCATCGTCCGCCTCTGCGTGCGCGCGGCCTCCGAGCCGCCGTCGCACCTCCGGCACGATACCGTTGGGCAGGAAGAGCACCACGAGAATGAGCGCGATGCCGTAGAGCGCGAGTACAAGCCCGCCGCGCCGCCGCCGAGCCACGCCCGGAAGAACTGCCCGAGCGGCGTCATCAGGAGCGCCCCGGAAGAACGGACCGGCCGCCGTGCCGATACCGCCGACCATCGTCAACAGCGCGACCTGGATCGAGAAGTTTATGCCGAACGTGGAGGCCGGATCGAGGAACTGATAGTACTGCGCGTACAGTGTGCCGCCGACCGCGGTGAGCGCCGCACTCGCGCCGAGCGCGATGAGCCGCACGCGCACCGTTGGTACGCCGAGCATGCGCGCCGCTTCCTCGTCCTCGCGGAAGGCGATGAGGAGTAGCCAAGCTTGGATTCCTCGACAGCGCGCGAGAATCACGTAGAGCAGCATCGCGTACCCGAGGAAGAGGTAGAAGTAGCCGACCTTGCCGCGGAAGAGCATGTTCTCGAACGCCGGCCGGAACGGGAGATGTTGAAGCCCTCGGTCCCTTTGGTGAGGTCCCGCAGGCTCGAGGCGACAATGAGCCCCACCTCGGCGAACGCGATGGTGACGAGAGCGCGAAGAACGGCCCCCGGAGCCGGAAGCAGACGAGCCCGACGAACACGGCAAAGACGGCGGCGAGCGCCGCGCCGACGAGGAGCCCCAGCCACGGCGTGAGCGCGTAGCGCGCGAAGAGGATCGAGGACGCGTAGGCGCCAATGCCGAAGAACGCGGTGTGGCCCAGCGAGAGCTGGCCGGCGTAGCCGCCCACGAGGTTCCACGCCGCCGCCATGCTACCCCAGAAAAACACACGATGATGCTGTCGAGGTAGTAGTTGTTCGTGACAACGAGCGGCACAGCCGCCAACGCCGCGACGACGAGCGCGGCGGGCGCGTGGCGGACGAGCCGGCGGCGCATCACTTCGTGCCGAAGCTCTTCGGCCCCGCACGCCGAAGAGGCCGGCGGGCCGGAGCACGAGGATGCCGATGAAGAGCACGAAGTAGACGGCCTGCTTCCAGTTCGTCTCGATGACGTAGCCGCTCGCGGTCTCGACCACGCCGATGATCAGCCCGCCCAGCATGGCGCCGGGCACGCTCCCGGAGCCCGCCGAGCACGACAATCACGAACGCGACGAGGATCGTATCGACGCCGATCTGCGGGTAGACGGGAAAGATCGGCAGGAGCAGCGCGCCTGCGATGCCCGCGCACGCCGAGCCGAGCGCGAAGGTGACGCGATAGATGCGGCCGACGTTCGACGCCCATGAGCATCGCCGCGTTGCGGGTGCTGGGCCGTCGCCTGGATGGCCTTCCCGAGCCACGTCGTGTGGAGAAACACGTACAGCACCAGCGCGATGGCAAAGGCGACTGCGAAGGCCACCAGCCGCGGCACGCTGACGAGGACGGGGCCCACCGCAAAGGTCGCGGTGGAGTACCACGTCGTCACCGAACGGAGGTTCGCCGACCAGAAGAACAACGCGAGGTTCTGCATGACCAGCGACACGCCGAGCGTCGCCGAACACCTGCACGACGTGCGGCGCACCGAGCGTCGGCATCGATGATCAGCCGTTCGATGAACACGCCGAAGAGGAACAGCGCCGGCGCGACAATGAACATCGCGAGGAGCGGATCGAGCCCGAGGTGCTGGAATAGGAAGTACGTGAGGTACATGGCGAGCATCAGGAACTCGCCATGGGCAAAGTTGACGAGTCTCATGACGCCGAACACCAGCGTGAGCCCCACGCTGACGAGCGCGTAGATCCCTCCCGAGCAGCAGCCCGGAGACGAGGATCTGGGCGAGGTCTGTCAGATCAGCGCCGCGGCAGCGGGATCATGGTCGGCTTGCCCGTGGACAGGTTCTCTGGGAACACGGTCACGAGCTTCCCGCCCTGCCACTGCATCATCGTCGTGCGGGCGCGCACGTTCGTGCCCTCTTCGTTGAACTTCATGCCCCAGCCGTTCACGAGCGAATTGTCGGGCAGGTCTAGCTTGAGGGCGGCCGCGCGCAGCTTGTCGGGCTCGAGGCTGCCGGCCCGCGGGGATGACGTGCTTCATGAGCGTCCACGCACCGATGAAGCCGACGTTCGAGTTCGTCGTCGGCTCGCGGTCCTTCCGCTTCACGAAGCGCGCGCGGAACTCCTTGTAGAGGGCGCCTGCCTCGGGCGCGAGCCCGTCCACGTTGATGGCGCCCGGTGACTCCGCAGCTAAAGAGGCCGTTGACGTCATCGCCGATGGCCTTGGCGAAGTCGGGCAGTCCGTAGCCCGCGCCGAGCCCGATCCACGCCTTCACGGAGAGCCCGAGCTCCTGGCCTGCTTGCGCGTTAGGGATCGCGTCGTTCACGTAGCCGGACGCGATCACGATGTCCGGCTGCGCGTTCTTTAGCTTGATGATAAGCGGCGAGAGGTCCGCCGTCGTCTGCCGGTACGACTCCTTCAGCGACCACCGTGAAGCCGTGCTCCTTCGCCTTCTTCTCGGCCGCGTTCGCCCCGCCCGTCCCGAACGCGGAGTCCTCGTGGACGATGGCGACCTTTGAGCGTCTTCGGCGACGCGCCGAGCGCCTTCGCGATCGTGGTGGCCGCGTAGTCGGCGGCGCTGATCCCGAAGAAGGAAACTTTGGGCGTGACCCGGAACGTGTACTTGAAGCCGCGCTCGGTGACGGTGTCTGCGGCCGCCCAGGACTCCCAGTAGAAGACGCCGTTCTTTCGGCGGCCTGCGTGGTGGCGAGCGAGATGCTGCTCGCGTAGCTGCCGAGGATGGCGGTGAGCTTCTCCCGGCTGATGAGGCGCTCCACCTCGTTCACGCCCGCCGCGGGATCGGGCGCGTCGGCCTTGACGAAGACGACCTTCTTGCCGAGCGCACCGCCGCGCTCGTTGATGATCTCGCGCGCGATGTCAGCGCCAGCGAATCCCTCGTCGGCGAGCAGCGCCGCGGGCCCGGTAAACGGCAGCACCAGCCCGATCCGAAGCTCCTGCGTCTGCTGCGCTATGCCCTCCGACACGAGCGCGAGACCCATCGCCAGCACGGCGGCCACCATCAGTCCGATCATCGCTGCGCTCCTTTTCCTTCGCCCGTATGCTCTTCGATCCTGTAGTGCTCCTCGAGCCCGATGACCCGCTCCACGGAACGTAGATAACATGACGCCTGTTTTCTCGGTCACGATTTCACCGCGCGGGCGGGCCGTGGTATCCCGCGCCGATCCTGTCAGAACGCGCGGGACACGTCAAACCGGCGCTTCGAGGCGGCGAGCGGGGGCTTGGCTGCGCCCGGGCGTCCCGCTCCGGCTTCCCGGTGATTCGGCGCTGCGTTTCCCCGGGCTGCCCGTGTGCGACCAGCCGGAGTGGAGAGCTAACCGAACGTGCGTAGGAGCTGTATACGACGACCCGCTCCAGGCGCGCGCGCTTCTAACCTCCAGTCATGAGCGCCAGGGCCAGTTCACAAGTCTTCCCGAGATCGGCAATACGAATGCTCTCGTTCACCGTGTGCATATCGGCCATGCCGATGCCCAGGTTGACGCACCGAATTCCCTTCTCGTTGAACGTATTGGCATCGCTGCCGCCGCCGCTCTCGCCGAGCGCGGGCGTCAAGCCCACGGCTCGGACGGCGCGCATCGCCTCCTGCACGATGGGCTCCGATGTCAGCGTGGCGGTACGCCGCGTACTCCTGCTTGATATCGAGTTCGAGCGGCGGCGCCCGCCTCGCGCGCCGCCGCGCTTCCATGGCCGCCCGCAGGTCGGCCACCACGCGCTCGAGCTTGGCATTGTCCCGGCTCCGGGCTTCCGCCTCAAGTTCGACCATTCCGGGATAGCGTTGCGGGCCGTTCCGCCGCGGATGATGCCGACATTGGCGGTCGTCTCGTGGTCGAGCCGCGCCGAGCCGCATCCGCGTGATCGCGTGGGCGCCGACGCGACGATGGCGCTGATACCTCGCTCGGGATCCGCGCCGGCATGCGCGGCGCGACCGATGAAGCGCGCGCGGATCGACCGGTACGCGGGAGCGGCGACGGTTACCCGCCCCGGCGGCGCCGCATCGTCGAGCGTTGCACCCATCCGCGCCGAGAGCCGACGGCACGTCGAAGGCGACCGCCCCCGCGTGCCCCGCTCCTCGCCCCACGTCAGCACCAGCTCGACGGCCCGGTGGGGCAGCCGCCGCTTCCGTGAGCATCTTGCGTTGCCTCGAGAAGAGCGGCCAGACTCGCCTTGTTGTCGGCCGCGAGCACGGTGGTGCCATCGCTCCGGATCACGCCGTCTTCGACGCGCGGCTTGACGCCACGGCCGGGCTCCGACCGTGTCGGTGTGGGCGCTGAGGAGTATGGGCGATACCTCCGGTCGTGTGCCGGGTAGGCGGATGAGGAGGTTGCCGGCGCCGTCGCGCCCCGTTCCATCGTTGACCACCGTGAACCCCAGCGCCTCGAAGGCGGCCGTGACGTGCTGGATGATCCGCTGCTCCTCGTAGGTGACGGAATCGATCTGGACCAGGGTGAGAAAGGACTGAACGGCGCGATCGACATTGATGGCGGTCATGGACACTCTCGTGAACGCGGGTGAGCTCAGTCCCGGCTCCGCGGATCGAGCACGTCCCGCAGGCCGTCGCCGAGCAGATTGAAGGCGAACACCGTGACGAAAATGGCGAGCCCCGGGAAGGTGGCGCTCCACCACGCCGCCGGGAAGGTCTTGTCGCGAGTTGCTGACGAGAGCGCCCCATTCCGGCATGCGGCTCCTGGGCGCCCAGGCCGAGGAAGCCCAGAGCGGCCGCGGCGAGGATGGCGAGGCCCATGTCGAGCGAGGCGCGCACGATGATCGGGCGAGACGCAATTGGGAAGGATGTGACGGAAGAGCACCCGTCCGGGCCGTGAGCCCACCGCCACCGCGGCCTCGCACGTAGGTCTCCTGCTTGAGGGAGAGGACCTGAGCCTGCACGAGCCGGCAGTAGATGGGCCAGCGCACGAGGCCGATGGCCAGCATGGTGTGTGCGAGGCTTCGCCCGAGCACGGCGGTGATGGCGAGGGCCAGGATGAGCTCCGGGAATGGTGATGACGATGTCGGTCAGCGCGCATGATGCCCTCGTTGACCCGGCCGCCGAGGAAGCCGGCGATGGCGCCGAGCAAGGTCCCCAGGGTGACGCCGATCACGAGCACGATGACGCCCACGCTCAGAGAGATGCGCGCGCCGATCACCACGCCGGCTGAACACGTCGCGCCCGAGCTCGTCGGTGCCGAAGAGATGAGCCAGGCTGGGCGGCACGGAGGCGCTCGTCGGCGTGGATAGCGCCCAGCGGCGTCCTCCGGGTACGGGCGCGACCAGCGGGCCCAGCACGGCGGTCGAGCACGATCAGCCACCACGACCGCGAGGCCGACGAAGGGACATCGGGCTCGCGCCGAAACGGCGAGCGGCGCGCGCGAAGGCGCTGGGCTCGGCGGCGCCTGTTCGCGACGTCGATGACCTGGAGCGCCGGAGGCCGTCATCGGCTCAGTGCCGGATCCGGGGATCGAACACCCCGTAGAGAAGGTCGATGCCGAGATTGACCGAGGGCGACCATGACCCCTACGAGCACGGTGAAGGCCGAGATGGGCTGGAAGTCGAGCTGGACGATGGACTTGAAGGCGTAGAGGCCGATGCCGGGCCAGTCGAACACCGACTCGACGAGCACCGAGCCGCCGAGCATGAAGGTCAGCGCGACGCCCGATCATGGTCAATGTCCCGATGAAGGCGTTCTTGAGCACGTACTTGCCCACGACCACCGCCTCGGAGAATCCCATGGCCCGGCGCGGTGCGCACGAAGTCCTTGCCGAGCACGTCTACCACCGAAGTGCGGGTGATCCGGGTGATGCTGGCGATGGCGCCCGCGCCCGGGCAGAGCGCGGGAAGCACCAGATGGCGCAGGGCGACCCATGCCCCTCCCAGTCCCCGGCGAGGAGGAAGTCGAGCGTGTAGAAGCCCGTGATGGTCCTCGGCCCCTTGTACTGGCTCGGGAAGCGGCCGCCGATGGGCAGGAGGTCCCAGTGGACGGCGAGCACGAGCTGCAGCATCATGGCGAGCCAGAACACCGGGAAAGCTCACGCCGGTGAGCGCCACCGTCCTCGCGCACTGATCCGGCCACCGGTTCCGGTAACCGCCGACAGCACGCCGGAGGGCACGCCGATCACGAGCGCGAGCACGATGCTCGCCAGGGTGAGCTCGAGGGTGGCGGGCAGGAACGAGGCGAGGTCATCGCGCACCGGACGGCCTGTGAACATGGAGCGCCCGAAGTCGCCCCGGCACCATGCCGCTGATATAGGTCGCGTACTGGACGTAGAGCGGCCTGTCGAGCCGGTACTCGCGGCGAAAGACCTCGACCATCTCCGGCGTCGCCTGCTCGCCCGCGGCGAGCTGAGCCGGGTCGCCGGGCACCGCGCGGGCAAGGAGGAAGACGACCACCGTGACCCCGAAGACCGGTGGGCACGACGAACAGCAGTCGTCGCGCGGCATAGCGCAGCACTTGCATCGGCTTACCTCGAAGGCCTCCCGCGCGGTCCCGGGGCGGTCGGACGGCCAGCCCGGGACCGACGTCAGGAGCTAATCGGAGCTACTCGACCCACATCTCGGCGAAGAGCGGGTTACGCTCTCGCATGGGCGTGTGGACATAGCCCTTCACATTGGAGCGCCACACGTAGGTGGCCTTCTCGACTCCCGTGAAGATGTCGACGCAGTCCTCGACGATCAGGCGCTGGGCCTGGGCCTGAAGATCGGCTCGCACCTTGGGGATCGAGCGCGAGGTGCGCGCCCGTGAAGCAGCTCGTCGACCTTGGGATTCTTGTAGAAGCTGTAGTTGCCTGCGTCCCCAGCTGTCGCTGTCCCACTGCGAGTAGAGGAGAGCGTCGGAGTCTCCATAGAGAGGAGCGAGCCACAGGCTGATGGACTGGGGCATCGTCTCGCTCTTCGTCCTCATGCTGAGCACGTTGGCCCACACCATCGGCGTCAGCTTGACCTTGATGTTGAGCTTGGCCGCCCCCGCAGGAGGATCGCCCGAGATTCTTCGCGATGTCGAAGCCCGCCGGATAGATGTAGTCGATCTCGAAGCCGCCGTTGCGGCCACGGCGACTTGGCCAGGAGGCCTTGGCCTTGTCGAGGTCGTACGAGTAGAGGGAGGCTCGAGGCGAAGCCAGGCAAGCGCCGGAGGCACCGGACCCGTCGAGACCTCGGCGGAGCCGTTGTAGATCTTCGGCACCGCCGAGTAGTCGTAAGCGTAGGCGAGCGCCTTTCGGACATTGACGTCGGCCAGGTACTTGCTGTCGTGCCGGTTGTGCATGACGATGCGGTGCGGGCTCACTCCCGGATACTGCTCCACCCGCACCCCGGCGACTTGCGCAGCTCGTCGACGTCGTCCGGGTGAGATATTCTGCGCGCCGTGTACCTCGCCCTTGATGAGGGCCGAGCTTCTGAGCCGAGCTCTCGCGCACGATCTTCCAGATGTATCCGTCGAGCCGGCCCGCCTTGGGCCAGCCCTTCCAGTAGTTAGGATCGGCGATGAACTCGTACTGCGCCCCGTTCCGCCAGTTCTCCTCGTTGATCTTGAAGGGACCCGACCCCGCGCTGTGGGCCACGAGCCAGGCCTGGCCGTCGTCGCCCTTGTCATTGGCCTTGACCACGGCGGGATTGACCACGAGCAGGTTGGGCAGTGTCCGGTCAGAAGAGCGCGAAGGGCTTGGTGAGCTTGACTCGCAAGCGTCTGCGGATCCACCACGGTGATGCTCTTGTCGTCCATGATGGGCAGCCACATCCAGGCCGGGCCCTTCTTGATTCTCAGGATGCGCTCGAACGTGTACTTGACGGCCTCGGCGGTCACGGGCGAGCCGTCCTGGAACTTGCGCGTTCGGCGCGAAGCTTGATCGTCCACTCGAGCGCGTCGGCTGAGGCGGTGGCACTCGTGGCGAGATGCGGCAGCATCTGGTCGCCCGGTACGATGAAGAGCGGATCGTAGAGGGCGACGAGAGCGGAGGCGGTGTACACGGACATGGGCGTGACCGCGGGATCGACGTTCGGCATGTCCTGATTCCCCGCGAAGATCAGCACTGCCTTCTTCTCGAGCGCCGCCTGCCTCTGAACCGGGCAGAGAGCGGCAGCGACGGCCAGCGACGACCAGCGCGGCGGCGATCCTCACGAAGACCCATAGAACCTCCTTGTTTGGCCGGCACGAGGCCGGGCGAGCGAGCATGGAGCGCCTACCGAGCGGCGGCATCGAAGGGCGAATAGTCAAAATCGAACCCAAAGTGGCGCGGCCCGAGGAGATCGATGCCCTTCGGAGAGTGCCAGTCGGGATCGAGCGCCTTCATGGCGAAGACCACGACCTGGCGGCCGGGCGTGACTTCTCCACGCGTGCTCAGAGGCTGATTGGTGGCGGCGTCCAGCACCACGATGATGTCGGGGCTCGTGGCCACCACGCGATTCGCCGACCCAGACCACATGGTGCTCGTTCTTCACCCAGATGCGGCACGCCTGATTCGGCCTGCGCCCCGGTGCCCTTGATCCGGTAGGTGAACTTGCGGAACATGAACGCTTCGTCGCTCTCCCAGTCCGTGGCCACCGCCTCGCCGGTGAAGAGGGCGCGGCCGCCCGTGACCTTGACGAGCGGGGCCAGTGCGGTCCTTCTGCCCCTTCCCTTCGCGCAGCGCCTCGCCGACCTTGATGGATGTCAGGAGACTGCCGCGGATGAAGCCGCGCTTGGAATCCTTCATCTGGGCGAGGTAGCCGGTGCCGCCGACACCCTTGCCGTAGGCGGCTACGCTGATCATGCGACCGAGGCGATCGGCCATGACCGCGCTCACCGTGGACTTGACGAGAGTGACATTGCCCCAGCGATCCACGAAGGCCATGGGAGTCGGCGGGATTCCGTGAATGTCCATCTTGGACTGGCCGGCCTCCGGAATGGCGCGGCCGACGTAGTCACTGTCGACCGTCGGCAAGCCCAGGGCCATCCCGGTCGAGAATGGTCCCGACGGTGGCGGCGCTGCCCAGCTCCATGGAGACCACCGCCCCCAGCCGGACGTTCTTGAACGCGGCGAGCTCGCGGGCCGCCTCCACCATGCGCTCGCACGAGCGTGTACTTCTCCTTGACGAGGCCGAAGCTCGCCAGCTCGGCGGCGGGGGCGGCGCGTCGGGATCCCGACCGCCCCAGCTCGCCACCGCGCAGCTCCAGGTATCCGGCGGCAGCTTCGTCCGGGCTCACGAGGGTGATGGCTTTGCCCGCTTTCACGAGCGGGGTGAGGAGGTCGATGCCATCCTGGAGCCGGCCGCCGCCGCCGCCCGTGCCGAGAAAAGCGAGCCCGGTTACGAAATCCTCGATGGTCTTCACGTCAGACAGTGTCGTGGCCACGATCCCCTCCTGGGGTCTGCTGCGGGTCGGCTGCTCGGTCACAGGCGGGAACGACCGCCTAGGCCTTGTCCATTGGCACGTAGTCGAAATCGAATCCGAAATGCCGCGGCCCGATCATGGCCGATGCCCTCCGGCGTATACCACGCGGGATCGAGGGCAGGCATCGCCGAAGCACGATCACGCGGCGTCCCGGCGTGACATCGCCGCGAGTGCTCAGCGGCTTGAGGGTCTCCGCGTCCAGGATCGCGATGAGATCCGGGCTCGTGGCCACCAGCCGGTCACTGCGCCAGACGATGTGATGCTCGTTCTTCACCCAGACCCGAGCCGCTTCGCCGGCAAACCGGCCCGCGCCGGCGATGTGATAGGTGAAGATCCGGAACATGTACGGCTCGTTGCTGTGCCATTCCGTGTCGCCGGCCACGCCCTCGAAGAGCACGCGACCACGGGTCAGGCGCTCCACCGCCGCGAGGCCTTTGCCCGCGGCTCTTCCCCTCGCGCAAGGCGCGTCCGAGGTCGACGGCGGTGAGGAGGGTGCCCGCGAATGAACATGGGCTTGGCTTCACCGCATCTGCATCAAGTGGCCCGCCGCCCCGAGACCGCGGCCGTAGGCGGCCACGCTCAGCATGCGGCCCGAGCCGGTCGGTCATCTCTTCGCTGACCGTGGACTGCGACGAAGCTCACATCGCCCCAGCGATCCACGAAGGCCATGGGCGCCCGGGAGCGTCCCATGATGGCCGCCTTCGACTGTCCCACCTCGGGCTTGGCCCGGCCGGCGTAGTCGCTGTCGAGCGTGGGCAATCCCATCTCGAGACCGGCCAGGATAGTCCCCACGGTGGCCGCGCTGCCCAGCTCCACGGACACCAGAGGCGCCGAGGTGTCACGCCCTTGTAGTCGGCCAGCTCCCGCGCGGCCTCGGTCATGCGCCCGACCAAGGTGTGCTTCTCGCGCGTCGAGTCCATAAGCCACCAGCTCGGCCGCAGGGGCGGCGCATCAGGGTCGCGGCCTCCGACGCTCGAGAGAGCAGGTCCACGTATCGTCCGGGAGCTCATCTGGACTGGCGAGCACGATAGGGCGGCCGCTCTTCGACAATGGGCACGAGGAGTTCGATACCGTCCTCGAGCCGTCCACCTCCCCGCCCGTGCCTAGGAAAGCCAGGCCAGTGACGAAGTCTTCGATGACTTGGGGGTCGGACAGGACAGTCGGCATGAGCTCTCTTCTCTGTGAACGGTAGGGGCGTC
>ERZ1370068.7299-contig-6226_pt1 | contig 29387 bp, 48 predicted proteins | sample MGYA00561227_ERZ1370068 | MGnify/ENA primary metagenome ERZ1370068 (study PRJEB38410, sample SAMEA6850437) | metagenome | study: Metagenomic assessment of the ecological functions of the soil: analysis of the soil microbiota associated with the...
AAGCCAGCCGGACGAGCTTCGATGATCATCACGGCGGTGTACGAGCCACGACGCGCGGAAGAAGTGCATATGGTTTGCTGGCCGATGCGTTCCGGGCTGGGGAAGAAGGCGGCGGCGTGCAGCTTTGCGTAGCGTTCGATCTCTCACCTCGCTCATGCCCGGCCTTGTGCCGGGCATCCGCCGTCTTTGCCTCGAAAAGGAGAGACGGTGGGATGGCCGGGACAAAAGCCCGGCCATGACCGCCCCGATTGGGGAGCGTCCGGAAGAAGCTACTCCTGCGTCCCGTTGAACGATCGCCCGGAACGGATGCCCGGGGTACACGCCGAGGATGCGGCATCTCGCGCGAGAAGAACTTCAGCTCCTCCAGCGCCAAGGCAAGCGCCGCGATCGTCGGGGTGGCCGTCGACGTCGGCGTAGAACTGCGTCGCGGAGAATTCGCCATCGACCATGTAGCTTTCCAGCTTGGTCATGTTGACGCCGTTGGTGGCGAAGCCGCCGAGCGCCTTGTAGAGCGCGGCGGGCACGTTGCGCACGCGGAAAACGAAGGTGGTCACAGCGTGGCCCCGGGCCCTGTTCGGCCCAGCTTGCCTCGCGCGCCAGCACCACGAAGCGGGTGGTGTTGTGGGCCTCGTCCTCGACGTCTCGTCGGCCAGCATATCGAGGCCATGTAGATCTCGGCGGCCAGGCGCGAGCGCGAGCGCGCGCGACGGCTCTTGTCGCCGCGCTCCGCGACTTCGCGCGCACTGCCGGCGGTGTCGCGCTGCGACGACCGGCTTCAGCCCGTGTGCCTTGGATGAAGCTTGCGGCACTGGCCGAGCGCATGGACGTGGCTATCGACCGTCTTGAGGTCGGCGACGCGTCGCGCCGCGCAGCGCCATCAGCTGAATGGCTCGGACCCGCGCGAAATTGCTCGCCGATGACGATAGCAGGCCGGAATCCGGCAGCAGGTGATGGATGTCGGCGACGCGGCCGGCGATCGAGTTCTCGATCGGGATCATGGCGAGCGCCGCCCGCCCGTCCCGCACGGCGGCGAAGGCGTCCTCGAAGGTCGCGCGCAGGGCAGCGGTTCAGCGCCCGGATATGTCTCGCGCATGGCGATATGCGGAATCTGGCGCCAGGCTCGCCCTGGAAGCGCGATGGTTGTCTGGTCATTTATGGGTGCTCTCTTAGGCGGCGCGCGGTCAGGCGCTTGCCAGATCCTGCGGCGGCTGTCGACGCCGGGCGAAATGATTTTCGGGATGCTCGATGACGGCGACGTCGATCCGCATGCCCGGCCTCCAGCGCGCGCAGCTGCTCCGGAGCTTCTCCTGCCGCTCCAGCGGCGAGGGCGGCAGCGCCGACGAACCGCTCCAGAGCGCGGGCGGCGGTAGGCGTAAAGGCCGATATGGTGATAGCGCGGCCCGCCCCAGGGCGCGCGTCGCGCGCGGGTGAAATAGAGTAGTGCGCGCAGCCGGTCGCGGGCCGATCGGCGAGCCGACCTGGCCTTCACCACGCTGGGGGCGTGGTCCTCCTCCTCGGTGTGGATCTGCGGCGGCGAGCGTGGCGATGTCGACCGCGGGGTCGTCGAGCGGCGGCAGCGCGGCGCGGATGGTGTCCGGGCGTACCGGTCGGAAATCGCCTGCTGCTAGGCTGACCACGATCTCGGTCCCGCCCTCGGGATCGAGGGTCGTCCGTATGCGCCTCGTAGATCCGGTCCGAGCCGCCGGACGGGATGATCGGGACGGGTCATCACCGCCTGGCCGCCATGGGCCGTCACCGCGGCCGCGACTTCGGGCGTGTCGGTGGCGACCGCCACCTCGGCTCGATTTGCGCGGCTTCGGCCCGCCTCAGCATCACGTGGACGATCATCGGCAGGCCGCCGATGTCCAGCAAAGCGGCTTGCCGGGCAGGCGGGTCGCCGCCATGCGGGCGGGAATCAGCACCAGGAGTGCGGGTTTCGGTCATTGGGCGCGAGGTCTCGGGGCGGAGCGAAAACAGGCCGGAAATAATGGGGATTGGCGGGAAAGTCGGCGCAAGGTTTATACGGGTTGCCAGAGCCGGGCAAACCGATATCTCAACCCTGCTGAGGGCGCGGCGCCGAGCGCTTCTGATTCCTGACGCGCCCCCGCGGGCCGTTTTGCCGGCCTTTAAAGTCGGATCTTCGCTGCCTGGAGCCTGATCCACCCGATGGGACCCCTTCGAACTCAACAAGATTCCCGGCGCCCTCCTCGGCACCCGCCTCGTTCGTCCTGGTGACGAGCTTCGCCGCCCAGGCGATCTTCGCGCCCCGCGATGCCGGCAAAGCCGGGCTTCGAGATCGCCGTACGTGAAGGAAGAGGCCCATGGTGGCGGGGCTCAGGAAGCGGCCGCGCCTGTCCGGCCCGATCGAGAAGCTGCTGCAGACGGCGTCGGTCGAGAAGCGCGGCACAGCCGCCGAAGCCGCCAGTAGCGCCGCCTGCCACACGTTCGAAAAGCGGGTGGCCCCAACCGGGTCGGCCCGAACCTCTACGGCGTCCTTGTGAACGGTGCAGCGGGCGAGGGCCGCGGCGGTCCCAATTCCGGCCGCCATGAAGGGCAAGGGGCGGCACCTGGACCTGCGACGATCTCAACCAGTTCATCTAACCAATCCGGAAGGGCTTTGTTCCGGGCACCGCGATGGGTTTTGCCGGCATCTCAGAAGGACAGCGAGCGCGCCGACGTGATCGCCTATCTGCGCAGCCCGCTCGGACAAGCCCGGCCCCGCTGCCGACGGCGGCGAAGTAACATTTCGTCAAAGTCCGGCACGGACGTCCGAACGAAGACCACGGCCAGGCATATTGCCCGGGCCGTTTGCGCATCGTAGCTCGCGGTGTCGTTATCGGGGCGTTTGGCCGCACCGGTACTGCGGGTCCTGGGCTAGTATCATGAGGAAAAAGCAACGTTATTTGTCGAACCCTTGCTCTTATACACGGGTCCTCACTGGCGCACTGATCCGAAAAGTGGGTATCGTTGTTCGTGTCGGCGCAAGGAACTCGAAAGCAACGGATACTGCGTCAGCAACAGGAATTCTCATTTGGCGATTACCCCGACGACATCTCTTCAGGGCGGCGCTGTGCCGCGATGGCCCCTGCATTCGGACTGGCGCCCGGCCCCGCGATTGGCGCCGGCTCAGGCGCAAGCGGCTGAACCTGCGTGGCGGCACGCGCTATCGCTGTTCGGCGAGCATCAAATACCCGGCCGGCTTCAAGCGCTTCGACTACGTCAATCCGGATGCGCCCAAGGGCGGCACCGTGCGTCAGGATCCAGATCGGGACGTTTGACAACTTCAACCTTGTGGTTGCCGGCGTCAAAGGCCGCTCGCAGGCAGCGTTCAGCTGATCTACGAATCCTCATGACGGAGTCGCTGGACGAGGTTTCGACCGAGTACGGTAGCGTTGGCCGAAGCCGTCAGCCATCCCGAGGATTTCTCCTGGGTCACGTATCGGCTCAGGCGGAGGCAAATGGTCATGACGGAAAGCCGGTAACGCCTGACGACGTGATCTTCTCACTTAACGCGTTCAAGCAAGCATCATCCGCAATACTGGCTTACTATCGCCATGTGGTGAAAGCTGAAAAGTCGGTGATCGCGACATAAAATTCAGTTTCGATGCCCCCGGCAATCGCGAACTCCCGCAGATCGTCGGACCAGCTCACGGTCTGCCGAAGCATTGGTGGGAAGGCACCGACAGCGAGGGCCGCAAGCGCGATGTCTCGGCGACAACGCTGAGAAGCCGCTCAGGCTCGGCGCTTCACCGCATCAGGAGTTTGTCCCGGCAGGACGCTGACGCTGGAGCGGGTGAAGGATCATTGGGGACGCGATCTCCAGCTATCAATGCTCGGTCGCAACAATTTCGACGAGCCGCGCTGGAATACCGCGGACCGATCGGTCGCGCTCGAGGCTTTCAAGGGCGACCAGGTCGATTGGCGCACCGAAAAACAGCGCCAAGAACTGGGCGACGGCCTACGACTTTCCGGCCGTCAATGACAAGCGCGTGCTGCTCGAGGAGTTTCCAAACCGCAGTTCCGGAATCATGCAGGCGTTCGCTCTGAATATCCGGCGCGACCAATTCAGGGACCCGCGGGTGCGTCGCGCGCTGAATTTTGCGTTCGATTTCGAGGAGATGGAACAAGCAGATATTCTTCGGTCAGTACAAGCGTATCAGCAGCTGCTTCGATGGCACCGGATCTGGTTTCGGCGGCCTGCCGGAAGGCAAGAACTGGAGATACTGAAGCCGTCCGTGCGGATGTCCGCCCGAACGTATTCACGCAAGCCCTATACCATCCGGTCGGCGGCAGTCCCGGAGGCGGTGTCGCGAAAATCCCGCGAGAGGGCGCTGCGGTTGACGAAGGGAGCCGGCTGAGGTACGGCGAGCGCAAGCTGGTCGACAGCAAGACGGGAGCGCAGTTTACACTCGAACTGCTCGGTGCGGATCCGAGCTTCGGAACGAGTCATGCTGTTTTTCAAGCCTTCGCGGAACGGCTGGGCATTGCCGTCGGCGTGCGCAGCATCGATCCGACGCAGTATGAAAACCGCTTTCAGAGTTGGGATTTCGACGTGGTCGTCCCGTCGGCGGCAATCGTTGTCACCGGAAACGAACAGCGGGAATATTAGGCTCGCAGGCGGCGGACATGGCAGGCTCGCGCAACATCATCGGCATCAAGAATCCGGCGATCGACAAAATTGATCGACCGCCGATCTTACGCCAAGGGCGCGGATGACCTGGTGGCGGCAACCAAAGCGCTCGACCGCGTGCTGCTGTGGAATCACTATGTCGTGCCGCAGTGGAATTACCCCAAGGTCCGCACCGCGCGCTGGGATCGCTTTGGCCGGCCGTCCGAATTGCCGAAGTACGGCCCGATCGGGCTTCCTGTCGCGTGGTTCGACGCCGACAAGGCGGCGCGGAACGGAAAACGGTCTTGAAGGATAGCTTGCGCATGGCGCAATTCTTCCGCCGGCATGTGCTCGGTCTCGGTGTCGGCGCGTTGGCGGCTGCGCTTCGCTCCGGCGCTGGCGGACAATGGCGGCGGAAGCTGCATGGCCTCGGCATTCGGCGGCTGAAGTATCCCGCCGATTTTCCCCATCTCGCCTACGTCAATCCCGATGCGCCGAAAGGCGGGATGTTTTCGCAACTCGTCGGCTCGGGCGGTTCGACCTTCACCTGCTCAACGCCTACATCGTAAAGGGCGATACGGCTAGCGGGATGAACCTCACTTTCGCCCCGCTGATGGCGCGGGCATCTGATGAGCCGGATGCGGTCTATCTCCTCGCGGCGGAAGAACTGACCGTCTCTCCCGATGGATTGGTCTTTCGTTTCCGGCTGCGGCCGGGAATTGTCTTTCACGACGGCAGCGAAATCACGGCTTCCGATGTGGCGTTCTCGCTGACGACGCTCAAGAGCAAGTGGACATCCGACCTTCTCGTCCGTGCTTCGCGATCTCGCCGACGTCACCGCCGACGACAAGCTGGACGGTCCATCGCTTCATCTGACGCGCGCGGGTCTGGGACGTACCGGCGCGCTCGCGGCGGCGATGCCGATTTTTTCCGAGAAGTACTATTCGACCCGGCCATTCGACGAGACCTCGCTGGAAGCGCCGCTGGATCCGGGCCCTATCGCGTTGCGCGTTTCGAGCAGGGGGCCGTTACGTCGAGTTCGAGCGCGTGAAGAACTGGTGGGCGAAAAGCTTCCCGGTTTCGCGCGGCCTGTGCAATTTCGATATTCTGCGGGACGAGTATTACCGGGATCGCGAAGCCGGCTTCGAGGCCTTTTCCGGCCGCAATTATCTGTTCCGCGAAGAGTTCACACTCGCGCGTCTGGGCGACACGCGCGCATGATTTCCCGCGCTTCGCGACGGACGCGTCAAGCGGGACGTCATTCCCGGACGAGCGTCCGTCCGGCGCGCAGGGCTGGCTGCTCAATACCAGGCGGGACAAATTCGAGGATCGGCGCTTTCGCGAGGCGTTGACGATCGCTTTCGATTTCGAATGGACCAACAAGAACCTGATGTACGGTTCTTTATCAGCGAACGCATTCGGTGTTCCAGAATTCTGAAATGATGGCGCGCGGGGAGCCGTCGCCGGACGAGGTCGCGCTGCTCGAGCCGTTCCGCGACCGTCTGTTGCCGGAAGTGTTCGGACCGGCGTGGACACCTCCGGAGACCGATGGCTCCGGACAGGATCGCAGAGTGCTGCGCAGCGCGGGTGAACTTCAACGCCGCCGGCTGGACCGTGAAAGACGGCCGCCGCCTCAACGCCAAGGGCGAACAGCTCTCCGCGGAATTCCTGCTGACCGAGCGTCCGTTCGAGCCGCATCACCAGACCTTCATCAAAAACCTTCGCGTCCTCGGCATCGACGCGAATATTCGCCTGGTCGATCCGGCGCAAGCCGAGGTGCGGCTAAAGGATTTCGACTTCGACATCGCCATCGCGCGATTCATCTTCCCGCAAATCTCTGGAAGTTGGCATGCGAAACTACTTTCGAGCGACTTCGCCAACACCAGGCGGCTCCAGCAATCTTGCCGGGATTTCCGATCCGGTCGCCGACGCGCTGGTCGAAAAGGCGGTTGGTGCACAGACGCAGGCAACTCTCGACAATACCTGCCGTGCGCTGGACCGTGTCCTGCGTTCCGGGCGTTACTGGATCTCCCACTGGAACAAGGCCTCGCACTGGATCGCCTATTGGGACCAGTTCGGTTTCCCTCGACCGAAGCGCCCGCTACGCACGCGGTGCCCCGGACACCTGGTGGTACGAACCGGCCAAGGCCGCCAAACTCGAGCAGGCGAAATAGCCATGAGCCGCCTATATCGCCCGCCGCATTCTGCTGATGATCCCGACGCTGCTCGGCATCCTGTTCGTCTCCTTCGTGGTCGTGCAGTTCGCGCCGGGCGGGCCGGTCGAGCGCGTGCTCGCGCAGCTCTCCGGCGCCGACACCGGCGGCGACTTCGCGCGTATCGGGCGTCTCCGGCGGCGACTTCGGCCGCGCGGCCCAGGTCGGCGCGTCCGCCGATGCCGTCAGTTCGAAATATCGCGGCGCGCAGGGGCTCGATCCCGGATTTCATCAAGAAGCTGGAGAGCGCAGTTCGGCTTCGACCAGCCGGCGCCGGAGCGCTTCGCGCTGATGGTGTGGAATTTCTGCGCGCTTCGATTTCGGCAAGAGCTATTTCCGCGACGTCAGCGTGATCCAGCTGATCAAGGAGAAGCTGCCGGTCTCGATGTCGCTCGGCATCTGGATGACGCTTCTGACCTATCTGATCTCGATCCCGCTCGGCATCCGCAAGGCCGTGCAGGACGGGTCGCAAGTTCGACACCTGGACCTCGGCGGTGATCATCGTCGGCTTTGCGATCCCGGGCTTCCTGTTCGCGATCCTGCTGATCATCCTGTTCGCCGGCGGCTCGTTCTTCAACATCTTCCGCTGCGCGGCCTGACCTCGGACGGCTGGGCGCAGTTCCCTGGTACTGGAAGATCATCGACTATTTCTGGCATCATCACGCTGCCGCTGGTCTCGATGGCGCTCGGCGCGTTCGCCACCATGACGCTGCTGACCAAGAACTCGTTCCTCGACGAGATCCGCAAGCAGTATGTGATGACCGCGCGCGCCAAGGGCTGCAGCGAGCGGCAGGTGCTGTACAACCACATCTTCCGCAACGCGATGCTGATCGTGATCGCGGGCTTTCCGGGCGCGTTCATTCACGCCTTCTTCTCCGGCTCGCTCTTGATCGAGACCATCTTCTCGCTCGACGGCCTCGGCCTGCTCGGCTTCGAGAGCGTCCTGAACCGCGATTACCCCGTGGTGTTCGGCAACGCTGTTCATCTTCTCGCTGGTCGGCCTCGTGGTCAATCTGATCTCCGACCTCGCTTACATGTGGATCGATCCGCGGATCGATTTCGAGGCGCGTGAGGTCTGATGACGATCACCGCGCCCCAGCCGGTCGAGACCTCGACGCAATCGCCGCTCGGCGAGGCCGTCCCGATCGACGCGTCATCGCCTTCGCACCGTCGCCGCTCAACCGCCGCCGCTGGCAGAACTTCAAGGCCAACCGCCGCGGCTACTGGTCGTTCTGGATCTTCCTCGATCCTGTTCGTGGTCTCGCTGTTTGCCGAATTTGATCGCCAACGACCGGCCGCTCTCCTGATCAAGTATGACGGCCATCTCTATTGGCCGGCCTTCGTCAGCTATTCCGAGACCACCTTCGGCGGCGATTTCGAGACCGCGGCCGACTATCGCGATCCCTATCTGCAGAAGCAGATCGCGGAGAAGGGCGGCACCATCATCTGGCCGCCGATCCGCTATTCCTACGCCACCCACAATCTCGATCTGCCGACGCCGGCGCCGTCGCCGCCGACCTGGATGCTGACGGAAGCGCAGTGCAAGGAGGTGGTGCAGAAGAAGGGCCTCAACGAGCTGCCGCGACCTCGAATACAACTGGCTCGGCACCGACGACCAGGGCCGCGACGTGGTCGCGCGCCTGATCTACGGCTTCCGCATCTCGGTGCTGTTCGGGCTGACGCTGACCGATCGTCTCCTCGATCATCGGCATCGCGGCCGGCGGCGTGCAGGGCTATTTCGGCGGCTGGATCGACCTGCTCGTTCCAGCGCTTCATCGAGATCTGGAACGCGATCCCCGCTCTTATCTGCTCCTGATCATATCGGCGGTGCTGCCGCCGGGCTTCTTCGTCCTGCTCGGCATTCTGCTGCTGTTCTCCTGGGTGTCGCTGGTCGGGCCTGGTGCGCGCCGAGTTCCTGCGCGGCCGAAATTTTGAATATATCCAGGCGGCGCGGGCGCTCGGCGTCTCCAACGCCGTCATCATGTTCCGCCATCTGCTGCCGAACGCGATGGTGGCGACCATGACGTTCCTGCCGTTCATCGTGTCGTCCTCGGTGATGACGCTGACGGCGCTGGATTTCCTCGGCTTCGGCCTGCCGCCCGGCTCGCCGTCGCTCGGCGAGTTGCTGGCGCAGGCAAAGGCCAACGTGCAGGCGCCGTGGCTCGGCTTCACCGGCTTCTTCTCGGTCGCGATCATGCTGTCGCTGCTGATCTTCATCGGCGAGGCCGCGCGCGACGCCTTCGATCCGCGCAAGACGTTCAGGTAAGGGCCGCGCATGGACGCCATCAACCAGCCCCTGCTCGATGTCCGCGACCTCTCGGTGGCGTTCGGCAACACGCTCGCGGTCGATCATGTCTCGTTCTCCATCAAGCGCGGCGAATGCGTGGCGCTGGTCGGCGAGTCCGGCTCCGGAAAATCCGTCAGCGCGTTGTCGATCCTGAAGCTGCTGCCGTATCCGAGCGCCTCGCATCCCTCCGGCCACATCCGCTTCCAGCGGCCGCGAGCTGCTGACGGCGGCGGAAGGCGAGATGCGCGAGATCCGCGGCAACGACATCTCGATCATCTTCCAGGAGCCGATGACCTCGCTCAATCCGCTGCACACGATCGAGGCGCAGATCGGCGAGATCCTGCTTCTGCACAGCGGCATCAGCGGCGCGATGGCGCGGGCGCGCACGCTCGAGCTGCTGACGCAGGTCGGCATTCCCGATCCCGAAACCCGGCTGAAGAGCTATCCGCATCAACTATCCGGCGGCCAGCGCCAGCGCGTCATGATCGCGATGGCGCTCGCCAACGAGCCGGATCTGCTGATCGCGGACGAGCCGACCACCGCGCTCGACGTCACCGTGCAGGCGCAGATCCTGGCGCTGCTGGCGGAGATCCGGTCCCGGCTCGGCATGAGCATGCTGTTCATCACCCACGATCTCGGCATCGTCCGCCGCATCGCCGACGTCGTCTGCGTGATGAACTCGGGCAAGATCGTCGAGCAGGGGCCGGTCGAGCAGGTCTTTACCGCGCCGAAACATGCCTATACCGCGTGCGCTGCTGGCGGCCGAACCGAAGCCCGACCCGGCGCCGCCGCGGCCCGATGCGCCGGTGGTGATGTCGGCCGACAATCTGCAAGGTCTGGTTTCCGATCAAGCGCGGGCTGCTGCGCTAGACCGTCGGCCACATCAAGGCGGTGGACGGCGTCAGCCTTGCGGTGCGCAAGGGCGAGACGCTCGGCGTCGTCGGCGAATCCGGCTCCGGCAAGACCACGCTGGGGCTGGCGCTGCTGCGGCTGATCTCCTCGGACGGCCCGATCGTGTTTCTCGGCAGCAGCATCAGGGCCTGCGCTTCAAGGACATGCTGCCGTTCCGCCGCGACATGCAGATCGTGTTCCAGGACCCGTTCGGCGCGCTGAGCCCGCGCATGTCGGTCGGCGACATCGTCGCCGAGGGCCTCACGCGTGCACCAGCGCGCGCTGTCGGACGAAGAGCGCGATACGCGCGTCGTCAAGGCGCTGAGGGATGTCGGCCTCGATCCGGAGACGCGCTTCCGCTATCCGCATGAATTCTCCGGCGGCCAGCGCCAGCGCATCTCGATCGCGCGCGCCGTGGTGCTGGAGCCGAACTTCGTCGTGCTGGACGAGCCGACGAGCGCGCTCGACATGCTGTTCCAGGCGCAGATGGTCGATCTGTTGCGCGAGCTGCAGCGCAAGCGCGACCTGACCTACATGTTCATCTCGCACGATCTGCGCGTGGTGGCCTCGCTGGCCAGCCATCTGATCGTGATGCGCCACGGCAAGGTGGTGGAGGAAGGGCCGGCCGCGGAGCTGTTCAAGAATCCGGAAGAGCGACTACACCCGCGCGCTGTTCGCCGCCGCGTTCAATCTCGAAGCAGCCGACCGGCGTGGTCGCGCAGTAGCCGAGGCCGAGCCGGACTTGCCACGTTCGAACGGCGGTTATCGGCGCGGCGAGGCCGTGCACCGGCGGCTGCGTGTGCAGCAGCTCTTCCGCCAGTGGCGGGGTTGCTGCCGCCGTGCGCCGCCCCGGTGACGAAGCTTCCGGCTATATAGTTGGCGAGCAGCGCGACGTTGGCGGCGGGGTATGGCAGTTGGGCCGCCGCCGGCGACGGGCGTACCTCCTTCCCACCTCACTGCCGCCCCCAAAGGGCGCGAGCGTCGGATGCCCGCCGACAGCGAGGCTCGCTGGCCGGCGCCGATGGAGCCCGGCTAAGCAAACCGGCAGATCGGCGATTCCACGGTGCCGCCTGACCGAGCTGATCTTGAAACTCGACGTCGTAATGGCCGATATGATCGGCGCCACGCTGAGCCGCGTGACCAACGGTAGGCCCAAGAGGCGCCGTTATGCTGCTCGTTGGGCCGATGTAAAGTCGCACTGACGGTCGAGTCGGAAGTCACGGCGGTGAGATCGGATGAACTGGATGAATGTTCCGACCGAACCCAGAGATCGTGCCGCCGAACCCTGTGTAGGGAAGATCAGGAACGCCGAGTCATCAACCTCGAGACCGCCGGTCCCGCCGGCCACGGGAAGACGACGTTCTCGTGTGCCGGCCTCCGGCGACCGGATTAATCAACGGATGCCAGTTCGCCGATCTGGACGATGCCGCCGCTGCTGAGCGTGGTGCACCGCCGAGGATCTCAACGAAACTGTCGGCACCGCCAGCGAACAGTGTGCCGGAGCTGATCTATGGTGCCGCCCAGCAGCGTCCGTGCCGTCTGCTCAGGCAGGCGGTCGAGCGTGGCGCCCTTGCCGATCGAGGTGACGCCGTTCTGAATCGTCAACGTTCCGGACGCGCCGACGAGCCCGCTCAGCCACCACGGTGGCGCCGCCTGACGCCGAAACCGTCGCACCTGAGCCGACGGTGTCGCCGCTCAACGTCAGCCGCGCAGCGCCGTTCGCAACCTATGACGATCTGAGCCGGACACGATCGTCCCGGCTCCGAACCAGCGTTGGTCTCGCCGCTGACGACTTCGATCGCCGCGCTCGCCCCGGTGGTCTGCAGCCAGCCGCCGGAAATGGTGGCGCCGGCGAGTTCGATCCGCGCCGCGGAGCCCGAAAGCCGAGGATGAACGCGGAGAGCCGGTGTTCCGCCACCGAGCGTCGCCATACCGATGGCGGTCCCGCCCAGGCAGCCACGGACCGCCTGGCCGCCAGTCGCCGACGATCTGGCGCTCGCTGTCGATGCCGCTGACGAGACCGTATCGATGCTGGCCGCAGCAGGATCACCAGGCGGCGATACCGGAGCCGCCGGCGAACACGAACACCCGGCCAGCGCTCGGCTAGACCGTCACGCCAGTCGCCATGCCGGCGGCGGAGATGTTCAGGACCGCACCGCTAAGGACCGTACCGCGCCGCCGCTCTGCGTGCCGCCCGCCAATACGCCCTCGATGATACCGGCGCCGACGTTGCCGCCGGGCGATATAGCCGGAGGCCAGCTCGACGGTGGCGCCTCTTGCTCGTCGGGCTTGATCGTCACCCGGTTGGCCGCCCGACCGCGATTCCAGTACGCCCCGCCGCTGCCGGTTCGTCCCGCCGGCGACGGCGCCGGCGGAGATGATTTCTTTGAACCCGCCGTTGCTGCCGATGGTGGCGCTCGCCGCCGTGCCGCCCGATTGCAGCACCAGGAGTACCGCCGGCGGTGGCTGGGTGGTGCGCGGCTTCGCACCGCCAGCCCGATCTGACGAGCGCTGCAGGCCGCCAAATGCGGTGGCGCCGCTCGCCAGGGGCCAGTCCACGACCCGCGTGCCGCCGCGTCGCTAATCTGGCGCCGCGCATCGATGCCGCCAGGGCAGAAACGGCCCTCCATCTGTTCACGAGAAAAGACGCTCGATTTCGCGAAGGAGGGGGCTTATTTCTGGCGATCAAAACCGCGCGGGCACGGTCTGTCATGGACCGGATCATCTACGCGAAGACAAATGGGTGCCGCAGGTAGGCGGTGCCTGAGCGCGAGTATCGGTTGGCAGATCCCCCCTCGGCGAGAGGAAGAAGAGGACTACCGACGCTACCCTATCATCCCCTGAAGAGGTGACCGATAGCTTTCATCTCGGGGCGTCGATGATCCCCGAGGACAGGTGCCGACGTGATCGCGAAGGCCAAAGCCATCAATCCCAAAATTGCCGTTTTCCAGGCGAAACGTGGAGCGGATCTTCGGGCGACATCAGTTTCGAGGCGGTTTGATCCGCTTGCTCATGATCCTGATCTGTCATTGTGAACCCCCGTGTGAGGTTCTGACACCGACTGATTTGCTGGTCCACACGCGCTTTTCGCACTATTTCACACCGACGGGCGCGGCAATTCAGCAGCTCACGCACCGCCAATAGCACGCTTGTCAGCGCGGACGATCTCCCGATTGGAATGAAGCGAATCTACCATCTCGAGAGCCGCACAGCTCGTCAGCGGAAGTCGCCCACTTCGGCCCAGACGCCGGCCACCGACTCCTCGCCGCCTTGGCCAGTAGGCCGCTGTCATTAGCGATCGTCACCAAGCGGAAACCCGAGCGGATCATGCGCGCCAGCGTAAACCGGACTAGCACAGTGGATGCCAGCGTAGAGGCCGCGCTTATTCGTTTCCGCGGATGAGGCGCTCGTAGATTTGCAGCACCTGCGGCTCCTCGCGGTCGAGCTTCGGCACCAGGCCCAACGAGAAGCCGAGATCGCCCGGCCCGACATAGATCCCGTCGATGCCCGGGACATCGAGGATGGCGTCGAGATTGTCGAGCGCCTCACGGGTCTCGATCATGGGGATGACCAAGATCTCGTCATTGGCGGTCTTCTGGTACTCGCCGGGGCTGCCATACGCCCCAGCGCGGATATGGGCCGCTTGCTCCGCGTGCCCTTCGGTGGGTAGCGGCAGGCTGAGCAGCCTCGCATTGCTGCTTGGTGTTAACCATCGGGCAGATGACGCCGTAGGCCCCGCCGTCGAGCACCTTGCCGATGATGCCCGGCTCGTTCCACGGCACGCGAACCAGGCGGGTCACGGGGTGCGCGTGCATCGCCTGGAAGCAAGCGACCATGGAGAGATAGTCCTGAACCCCATGTTGCAGGTCGACGGTGATGCTGTCCCAGCTCACATTGCGCCATCACCTCGGCCGCGAAGGCGGAGGGGATCGCCAGCCAGCCATTGACAGCCGCCTTGCCCTCTTTCCAGCGCCGCCTCAGCGCGTTCTGAGCCATCGCTGCCATCCTCGTCAGCTGTTCGATCCACGCGTCATCGCCACCGGCTGCCAGCGGCGAAGATTAGAGCCTTGCAAAACAGCGGGATTGACGCAACTCAGTCGGCCAGCGCCCGCTCAGCGCCAAAGCCAGCTCCTGCCCGACGCGCCGTTTGCGCGCGGGATCGAAACGGGCTGACGCCGAGGCGACATGGGCCGTCAGAATAACGCGTTGTCCATCTTAAGGAGCGGATTGGTGGGGCGGGTGGCTCTGTTTCCAAGACGTCGAGCCCGGCGCCTGCGATCCACCCTTCCTGCAGCGCCTTGATGAGCGCCGGCTCGTCGACAGTACGAACCGCGGCCGGTATTGATGAAGATCGCGGTTCTGCGGCGCAAGCTGGTGCGGGCGCGAAGCGGCGCGGGCGCAATCCGCCATAAAAGGTGCGCTCGCGCTCGCGTGGGCGCAAGAGGGCTCTGCAGGGCTCGACCATCCAGCGCGGATGGCCGGCGCCTCGAAGCTGAGATGGTGGCGCTGTCGCGCGGCGTCGTTCTACCTTCCCGCGCGGTGAAGTTCTTGTCGCGAGGGTCTGAGGTCGCGAACTTGCTCCCACCGATCGCAACGCTCGCGGTCGCAAGCAGGCCTCACCTCGGCGGCGCAGATCAACGAATTTGCATGCAGAGCTGCTTGATCGCTGATCCGCTAAAGAACGGCGGCAGGCACACATGCACCGCTTCGAAAAGTTGGGCTGCAAGAGGTAAATGACGTTATCCCGGGTGATGCGTAAGCTGCCTAGGTTGAGCCGTCGACGCTGGAAATTACTCCCACTGTATGGATCGGGAGTACGAAAGCAGCCCTCAGCAGAATGGTAGATCTGCAGTGTCCCGGTCTGTCGATCTGTTCAAGTTCGCACTACTATTCTCAGCGCTTTATGCCGCCTTTGGGGTAGCATCGCCCTTTTTGCCCGAATTTCTTTCGTTGCACGGCGTAGGTCCTGAACGTCTCGGGCTCGCGTTATCTCTCGCCACGACGATCCGGCTGATCTCCGCACCACTCGCAGGTCGCATAGCTGATCGACTGCATGCATTGCGCATCGTGCTGGCGATCTGCGCAGCACTGGCGGGCGCAGCCGCACTTGTTTTCCTGCCTGCGTTTGGATTTCCGGTCTTGCTGTTCGTTGCGCTCCTGCACGCCGCGATGCTTGCTCCCACAAGCGTCCTGGCGGATGCTTTGGCTTTAAGTGCGGCGACCACAAGTTCGAACACTCGCTCCAGATTTGAGTATGGATGGGTGCGAGGCCTAGGGTCGCTCGCATTCATCTTGGGCTCCCTGGCTGCAGGGCAGAGCATTCAGGCGTTTGGAATCGATTCCATTGTCATTGGGCAAGCGATCCTGCTCCTGACGGCGGCAGGCGCGGCATTCTGGGTACCCGAGATTTCTTTACCCCGCAGCGCCGAACGGCCCTCGGCCGGGCTGCACACGTAGGTGTATTAGACTTACTCCGATCACCTAGTTTCAGATGGTTGGTCGTGGTGGCGTCGTTAATCTTGGGCAGTCACGCGATGCACGATGCCTTTGCAATGATTGCCTGGAACGCTGCGGGCGTCAGCCCTGTCGCTGGTAGCGTTCTCTGGTCAGGAATCGGTCGCTGCGGAAGTGATTGTTTTTGTTGCTGTTGGCCCTTTTCTGTTGCGCCGTCTGACGCCGGAGATTGCTATGGTAGTCGCGGCCGTCGCGTCCTTGGTGCGCTGGGGGTTGTTGGCGGAGAGTTCCAACATCATCGTTATCGCCGCTGCGGAGCCATTGCACGGGTTGACGTTTGCATTGCTGCACCTGTCATGCATGCGAGTGCTTGCGGCCATCGTACCCCGAGAACTCGCGGGACTTGCACAGGCGATCTACGGGACGGTGGGCGTTGGCCTCACTTCAGCGGCGCTTACGTTGATCTCCGGTTCGCTTTACGCGCAATTTGGTACCCGGGGTTTCTGGGCGATGTTTCTAATGCGCGTTGGCGGCGCTGCCCGCGATCTGGCGACTTTACCGAGCACGTAGATCAGCCATCACCTCGCGCGGCTGACCAGATCATATAGTAGACCGTCGAAACAAAAAGCCGCGGTTCTACCATAGCCAATGGGCCGTTGCTGCAGCTCTTGCCGGCTTGCCTTTCGGCGTACGAACGTATGTGAAGTACTCCACTTTTCTTCTTGGGTGAGTCATGATTCAAGATCGGGATGATTCCCAAAGCAAGAGAGGTTCGGCTCAAGCCGAAGGTACGCAAGGTGCTTGAGGCTCGCTGCCGGGCACCGACGACAGCGCAGCGCGACGTGAAACGGGCGCGCATAGTGTTGCTGGCGGCGGAGGGGCGCAGCACGCGTTCGATTGCCGCGGAAGTGGTTGTTCAGCCGCGCATTGTCAGCCACTGGCGGCGGCGCTTTGCCGAGCACGGCCTTGGTGGGCTCAAGCGACCGCCCACGGGCGGGCAAGAAGCCGATGTACGGCAAGGCCACGAACAAGCGCATTCTGGTGCTTCTGGAGAAGCCGCCGCCTGCGGGTTATGCCCGGTGGACGGGTCCGCTGCTGGCCAAGGCCTTGGGCGACGTTGATGTTCAGTATGTCTGGCGCTTCCTTCGCGCGCACAATATTGACCTCGCTGCCCGCAAGTCTTGGTGCGAGAGCAACGACCCCGCGTTCGTGGCGAAAGCCGCCGATGTGGTCGGTCTTTACGTCGATCCGCCCGCCAAAGCGATTGTTCTCTGTGTCGACGAAAAGCCTTCGATCCAGGCCTTGGAGCGGGCGCAAGGCTATTTGAAGCTGCCGAACGGACGCGCCTTGACCGGGCAGAGCCACGACTACAAGCGGCATGGCACCACGACTTGTCTGCAAAGCGCTTGAAGTCGCCACCAGGGCGCTGATCATCGCGGCGTGATCAAAAGCGGTTGTCGTGGCCGAGTTCCTCGGCTTTCATGAACAGCCTCGGGGCGCCTTCTGGATCGTAAGCTTCACGTCAACTCGACAATCTCAACACACGCATAAGAAGAACGAGCGCTGGCTTAAGAAACACCCCACTGTCTGTTTCCATTTCACCTTGACCTGGACGTCGTGGCTCAATCAGGTCGATGGCGTGGCGCCGATCTGAGGCCAGTCACTCAACGGCGCCTCCTTCACTGCCGTCGAGCAATTGCAGGAGAAGATTGATGTTTTACATCGCGGCATACAACGAGACCGTTGAGCCATTCGTCCGGAATTCTGGCAAAAGGTCCACCAGCGGCGGCCCAAAATCGCCGTATCACTCAACTCTGATTCAACCCAGGTAACAGTTCCAGGCGAGGCCGTCACTCGTTTTCTTCATAAGCACTACATCGAGGTCATGGGGTTCGACCATGCTGGCTGGAGGCGCCGCCGGCAGCGGTCGCCCTGACGGCGTCGTTGCAGCAGCTTCATTCGAATCGAGCGCCTCAATAGCGACATGCCGCCCACGTGCTCGAGAAGAGCGCGACAGAGGGCGAATATCCCGAACTGTTTGTCGAGGACTGCCCTATCGCGTGTGCCGCGCGAGAATCAGTCTGCTCGCCTGCCGCGACAGCAAAGAACATGATCAGCGGACCGCGTTTATGCGGTACGCGAAAGCACGATGGTGGAGCTGCGCACCCGGCGCTGACGATCCGCGCTTGAAGCCAACGCACTGATCGTGCAGACCATGGATCGAAATCGCTGATCGAGATCGTGCTGTCGGGCTTCTATCTGGACCGCATCGTGGCGCAGCGGCGGCCGCTTCCTATTCATGAAATCCAGTTGCGCATGGCTCCCTCTATCGCCTACCTCCTGATCGTTGCGCCGTATATATGAGTTACGCTGGCTGTTCGGACGACGCCTCACGGGGTAAGCACTGGCTCTTTCATCGGCGACACCGTTGCTCAATCTCGACCGCGATAGGTGAAATTGCGCGATGGTCGTACCGTCGTTGCAACACCGTTGTCAAATGCGCCGTTACTCTTCAGTCCGTGGGAAGTAGTGCCGCACCGGCGGTGCCAGAATTATCTGGCGAGTGGTAATAGCCGAGCGCTCAATGGTCGATCCACCAGCCAGTCAATCTTGCCCTGATCCTTGTTGCACAGAGCCCGGTCCCGAAATCTGCACAGGACGATAAGTGGAGTTTCGCCTTGACAGCGGGCACGCTATGGCCTAATCAGAGGTGAGAAGCCAGGACCGCATTTTTGCGTGAGCCGCGGAGTGTCGCCGTCTGGGTAGCGGCCAATAGGTATTTGATCTATCAGCGTTTTTCAGCCTTCCGTCCCCCCACTCACTAAAGCAAAACTCCCAGAGGCGAGTCTCGCACGACTGAACTGGTGGAGGCCTCTGACCTCCGCACTCTTGCACGCGCTTCTTATTTTAGCTTGGTCCATGGTCACCGCGTCGCGTGAGTTACAGCGCTGGTTGAGGCGATGAGCCATGCCTGCCCCCGCGTGCCAAACAGCTGCCGGCCGGGCCCAGGCTGGATTCATGAGATCAAGCACGATGGCTACCGCGATCATCGGCCGAGCGCGACCACGGCAGCGTGCGGCTCTACAGCCGCAACGGGTAGCTGACCTTTGCCGAGCGCTTCTGCCGGCTAGCCGCGGCGGCGATCCGTAAGCTGCCGGTGTGGTCCTGTCTGATCGACAGTGAGGCAAATCGTCTGCGACGCCAACGGGCTTGCGGTGTTCGATCTGCTGCGGCGCTGGGGCGGTGACGACGTGGTCCTCTGCGCCTTCGACCGCTGCTCGGTTTCGACGGCCGTCGACCTGCGGCGGGCGCTGCCGATAGAGGAGCGTGGGAAAGCGACCGCAAAGCTGCTTGCGCCGGCCGGTCGACGGCATTGCCTTCAACGAGTACCTGGGCAGCGGCGGCGGCGGCAGTCATCATACGGCGTTACGCCCGCGCGCCTGGCTGCGAGGGGATCGTTTCAAAGCGCCTCGGTTCGGCGTATCGGTCCGGTCGCGCCGTCCGCCTGGCTGGGGCGTCAAGAATCCGGGCGGCGCCCGCGGTCACGCGCGAGGCTACGTCAGGAGACGCGGCAGCGATCTCCTGCGCCGCCTCCCGTCGCCGCATGCGCACGCTGACGATTGAAACCGAGAGGGCGGGAACGGTGTTACCAGGCTTGAACGCACATGAGCGGGAATCGTTGACCAGCACAATGAGAACGCGCTTCCTGGTTGCGCTGTCCTAGCCGCCAGATGTGTTAGCGGCACACCGCCGGTGTCAGCTCCTGGCGTCGTCAGGCAGCGCCAGCGCTGCGGCAGCAAAAATGCCGCCCCGAACATCAGGAACAGCCGAACTCGGGGGATAATAACTCTGGGCCGCAGACCGCCGCTTTCCGCCGCCGTGGACCGTCGAGGAAACGGACGCCTGTTTTATGCGTGAAGGATCACGGCGGCCTGTCGCTGGCCTATGTGTATTTTGAGGGATGAACCCGGCCGGCGAGCGGCGACAAGACTGATGACGCGCGACGAGGCGCGGCGGATCGCTCGTCAACCAGCCGTTTGACCTAGGCTGGCAAGGCGTGCCGTGTGCTCGTGTCATAGACTGCGCCCGCCCGGCTAAGAAGCGCGCAAAGCAACAACGTCGGGAAGGAGGTTTCTCCGTGCAAGAGTAATCAAGCTTTGGAGGCTGAGTGTGCTGCACCGCCAAGCGCTGATCCGCGTGTTCAGCTGTGCTGCCGCACCGCCCGACCCTCAGCCCCTCAGGTATGAGAAAAATTGCGCTTCAATCCAGCGCCAAAGGGCCCCGATTTCCGGCGCCGCCTTTCCGTCGCGGGCGTACTCGGTGACGCCGAGGCCGGCCGCGATCGCATCTTCGAAAATCGATGCGCGCGGGCAGCTTCGGCTCTGGCGAGCAACACCAAGGCGCATTAACTCCTCCGCCGCCTCGTTCGCACGCAAGGCTGCGGTAGGTCGATGGGCACTGGATTGAGCACGAAAGCGGCTTTGCGCTTAGCGAGAAAGACGGCGCGAAAAGTCGCCGCGGCGGCATCCACATCCAAGCGGGTCGGGCGGGCCGGCAGCAGGCAAAGGTCTACAGAGTCGATGACGAGGCGGACGGCCCCGGCGGTCCGCATCGGCGGTGTCGAAAACGGCGAGGGTAAAGCCGACGCCGGCGAGTCCTTCCAGAATTGCGGGTAGGCTGCGGCAACCGTTCACTCAAGCGGTTCGATCACGACCGTGTTAGGAGCATTTGCGGCCTTTCGCCGGTCAGACCAGCGTACAAGCGATCCCTGAGAATCAAGATCGAGCGCGATTACCTTTCGCCGGCCGCTGCCGCCGCCACGGCGAGCGAGGCCGTGAGAGTGGTTTTTCCTGCGCCGCCTTTTCGCGTAAGGAATGCAATCGAGCGCATTGCGAACTACTGGTTGGACTGCACCAAGCTCTACAGGAACCAGCACTGCTTGACAGGCCGTAGTGCTCCCGTCAAGCGGGCCGCCAAATTGGGGCATTACTGAGTTGCCAATGTGACCATCCACTGGCGCACAGCATTGGCGTGCGTTTCGCGATAGCGAATTACAGATGCCATAGCGATGCGAAACATCGGAAGCGCGCAGCCTTACAGATTGCGTGATTGCCGCGAGAATCCGAAGAGTATTTGACCACTGCCGGCAGGATCTGACCGGCTGTTGCAGGCCGATCGTCGCTGATTGAAACGGTGCCGCCTAGATGTGGCGACGTTGAACGATCCGGATCGGGTGACTCGGTTAGTGGGAAGAGGCAACCCAGAAAAGAACCAGGAAAAGCCAATAACCTGCCTCTAGTACGCAAAGTTTCGTTAAGCTCAGTGTGATGATCTGTCTGCAAGCCGCCATTTAACCGTTCCCAGCCATGCGCTGGGCGGCTCAACTACCGAAAGCACAGAGCTATTCGAGCCGCTTAGGCTGGAGATTGTCCTGAGGCCAAAAGCGTCGACCGTGTGAGAGGAGAGGCTGATGAACGCCCGACATCTGCTGCCGCGTGCCGCCAGGAAACCGCTTCCCGTGAAGTCGGAACTGGAGGCAGAGATTGGCAATTTGTTGGACCCAGAAGGCCAAAAGCCGCCTACGCAAATCGAAGATGATGGCGAACGAATCAGTCCCTTGTCGCGCGGCTGACTTCAAATTCGATCGACGAACTCGAGAGCTAGGGTCTGACCTGACCTCCGCAGTTCGAGAACTACAAGAGTTCCTGAAGTCCGAGGTGAGCGCGTGCAGCGTGAAATCGTCAATTATGCGCACCTGACTGAGACCACATTGGCCGCAATCAAGAACATAATCGAGACGATGTCATTTCGGGCTTTCCCACGGCTCGAGGTCCGATCACGCCCAGCGAGCCGACCCGAAGCCTCCGGCGCTCTGGAGCGGGTGCAGGCAAGCTCTATTAGGTACGATTTTGCTGAAAGTGGTCGAGAAGCCGCACCGGGAAGGCCCGCTGAGCGCGCTTCGTCAATCGTCTCGATCACGACGCTGCCCCGCTGGGGCGCTAGGTTCAGTGGATTGAGACATGAGCAGAAGTACCGATATTTCCGCCCCCGACCACGACCAAAGGGCGCAAGCCGCCAGCCTCTTCATCACCAGAAACCCAGGATCGCCGCACGATTATCAAGCGCTGCTTGTCTGGTGGGCTTGGTCGCCTCGCGGGACTTGCCCACTTCAAGGCGAATAGACCTGACCGGCTCGGCGATGCCGCTTGGGCTTGCTGCAAACCGCCCTGGCGACTCAATTTCAAGGCAACCCAGGCCGCCCCGCAGAACCCGACGAGCTACGAGTTGACCTGGAAACACGAGTTTCTCCGGCCTGCACAAGCCGTGCCGGCCAATAGCAAACAGTGGGCTGCTCGCACACTATCATGGTCGGCATAGCTTGACACGTCGATCAGGGCAGCGCCGTGTCAGAACCGCCACCCTGAAATTGCCCATTACCGAGTTGTCTCTTCCGCGAGACCCGTGGGCCGCTTCCAGTGCGCGCAGCAGTACGGTCTCGGCCTGGTCGTCTGCGTGATGAGCGGTGAAGATCCACGCGAGCATGCGAGCCTCCCGCATTCGGCGCAGCCAACGCGTATCGCGCCTCCCGCGCCTCGGTCTCACTGGCCCCGGGTCCCAGAGCAAGCCGTGCGGTCACGAACGGGAGTCCGGCGACGCGGACGAGCTCGCCGACCCGCACGGCGACGTCACCACTTCCAGGGAAATACCGTGTCCGCGTGCGCGACCAGGAGGTCGAGATGGTGAGACTCCCGCTCCTGAAGCAGGAGGTCCAGCAGGGCAACCGAATCCGGCCCGCCCGACACCGCGACAATGGCGCGGGCAGGCTGGATGTCGAGGGAAGCGAGATGGGATACGAAGCGGTCCTGCATGAGGTCAAAGATAATTGAAAGATTTACAGATTGAGAGACTTCATCAATCTCGCAATTCCCGACTACGGCTGGGCCGGCGTTGTCGCTTTCGGAAAATCTGCCGGCTTTCACAATCGTGACCTTCGCCGGATCCACGTATTTCCGAAGCGCTGCGGTCACATCGGCCGGACGCAGAGCCAGCAGGCGCTTCTCGAAGTCCGCCTCGAAGGCCATCGTGCGGCCGACATAGAGCCTCGGTTGACAGCTCTCCCGAGAGCGCTGGATCCTGGGAGCGGTCGACCTGACGGTTCTGCAGCATTCCCGCACGCGCTTTCTCGACCTCTTCCGCCGTGAACCCGTCCCGCCGGGCCCGCTCTACCTCTTCCTTAAAGCCGGTCTCCACCTTCGCCACATTCTCCGGCGCGTAAATGGCATAGCCGATGAACTGGCCGGCCTTGTCGAGCGGGCTCGCGTTCACGAACGAACCGACCCCATAGCTCACGCCGTCCTTCTGCCTGATGCGGACCGCGAGACGGGAATTCAGGAAACCGCCGCCCAGGATCTCGTTGGCCAGCATGAAGGCGGGATAGTCGGGATCGTCGTCCCGCATCGGGACGTTGGTTCCGGCGATGAACCAGGCGTTGGCCTTGTCGGGTGTCGCGATGGTGATTCCGGTTGCAGGAATGTCGCGGTACTCGTTGGCCAGACGCTCGAATGGCTTGGGACTCTGCCACGTTCCGAACAGCGTTCCGACCAGATCGGTCACCTGCTTCGAGTCGAAATCCCCTACCACGGCCATGGTCGCGTCACTCGCGCCATAGAACTCGACGTAGTACCGCTTGGCGTCATCCACCGTAGCGGCACCGTAGTCGGCGATCGACTCCTCGATGGTGGGAGTGTATCGGGGGTCTTCCTTGGGCCAGGGGCTCAGGTAGCGGGTGAAGCTGTTGAAGGCCAGGGCCTGGGGATCCGACTTCTGCTCCTCGAGCCCAGCCAGATCCTGCCGCTTGAGCTCGTCGAACTCCTTCGGATCGAAGGCCGGTTCCTTGAGGATCGAGCCCAGGAGCTGAAGGGTCGGCACCAGGTTGGGCCGAGTGGTTTCGATCCGGGCCACGACCTGATTCGGGGCGCTCATGATCGCAACCCGGGCCTTGAGTTTGTCGAGCGAATCCTTGATCTGCTGGCGGGAGAGCGTGCGGGTGCTCCGCATCAGCATGTCGCCCGCGAGATCCGCCGCCGTCGCACGATTCTGCAGCGATTGTGCGCTCCCGAAGCGGAGCGTCAGGCTCGCGTTCACCGACTGGCCACGGGTCTGCTTCGGCAGCAGGGCCAGCTTTCAATCCGCCGACCGCGGTTCGGGTCGTCCTCTGATCGATGTTTCCCGGCGAAGGATCGAACGCTTCACCGACGGCAAGCGTCGTGTCTCCCTTGTAGTCCTTCACTAAAGCCGCCACGTCAGGGCGTCGCGGGGATCTCGGCGCGATCCGGTTTCTCCGTGGGGACAAAAGAGCCGACGGTTAGGTTCGACGGCTTCAGGTAGGCCTGAGCCACCCCGCTGCACATCCTGAACGCTGACCGTCTTGATCCGGTCGCGATAGAGAAACAGCATCCGCCAGTCTCCCATCGCCTGCCACTCGCTCAGATTCCGCGCCACACCCTGGAGAATTGTTGAGCTGCAACTCGACATTCTTGATGATGGTTGATTTTGCGCGCTCGACTCCTTCGGTGCTGGGCGGCCGGCCCACCACGCATCGCTCAAGCGTCGCCAGCAGCGCGGTCCGCGCGCTGTCCAGAGAACTCTCCTTCCCTGACCTGCGCCGTGGCTTCGAGAACACCCGGTTCCTTGAGTCGATAGACCCCGGCCGAGACGTCGGCGGCGAGACCGGTCGCGACCAGCGCGGCGTAGAGCCGGCCGGATGGGGCGTCTCCCAGCACACGGGACAGAACTTCGACCGCCGGGAAATCGGTGTGAGACCCGGCGGGCACGTGATAGATCGCGATCAGCGCCTGGACATCGCCGGTGCGACGCAACGTGACGCTCCGCTCTCCGTCCTGGGTCGGATCCAGGGTGTAGGTCGGATAGACTCTTCATGTCGCCATCCGCGCTTGGGCCTCGGGATGGCGCCAAACTTCGCGGTGATGAGACGCAGGGTCTCGCTTCGTCGAATTTCCCAGCCACGACCAGCAATGCGTTGTCAGGCTGGTAGTACTTGATAGAAGCAGCCTGCAGCCGCTCGATGGGCACCTGCTCGATATCGGAACGGGCCCCAATCGTCGAGTGCCCGTAGTTGTGCCAGAGGTAGGCGGTGGACATCGCCCGTTCTTCGAGAATGCTGCCCGGATCGTTCTCACCCAGCTCGAACTCGTTCCGCACCACGGTGAATTCGGTCTCGAGATCCTTCTGGCCACGTAACCGTGAATCATCCGGTCGGCTTCGAGATCGAGCGCCCAGGCCAGGTTGCTGTCGGTCGCCGCGAAGGTCTCGAAGTAGTTGGTGCGATCGAACCAGGTCGTCCCGTTGGGATCGGCGCCGTGCTCGGTCAGCTCCTGCGGGACGTTGCGGTGCCGTGGAGTGCCCTTGAAGAGCATGTGCTCGAGGAGATGAGCCATTCCGGCGCTCCTCGTATCCTCATTCCGGTGAGCCAACCATGTATGTGATGTTGACTGTCATGGTGGGCTTCGATGGATCGGGAAACAGCAGGAACCGGAGGCCATTGGGAAGGCTGTATTCGGTGATGCCTTCGACGCGTCGGCCCCTTGATGGCGCGGACGGCCGGGCCGGTCGCTTGAGCAGCGGCGGGCTTAGGCTTGGGCGGTGCCTGCTGCGCGAAGGCAGGAATTGTGGGCCAACTGAGTGTGGCGACGACCAGCGCCACGCTGATGGCACTTGGGAAGGATGCGCATGGAATCTCGACCGAAATCGCGGTTCACCGGGACACGGCAGGTAACTCGATGAACATAAGGGGAATTGCAGCCCTTTGGTTTCACGCCTGCTCTTGACTGGCTGGCAGGTCGTTACATGGCGTGATCCCAGCGAATCCATCGGCCCAAACCTTGCTTTCCTGCATGGCGCCTCCTGAACACCGTCCCAGGGGGCTTTAACAACCCACCCAAGTCTCACGACGCAGAGGTGAGTTGCCCGTGAACGCGGCCCCAGCTTCACCCGATCGTCGAACGATCGGGCGGCTCTCGATCGCGCTCGTGTTGTTGGACCCTGATCCACACGATTGCGGTGTGGGGATACTGGGACCGTTTTCCGGCGATACCGGCCGTTGGCTCCACGAGGTGGACCGGCTCGCGCAGGCGGAAGTCCTCGATCGCGACTTCCTCATCTGATCTTCCTCCGCTGCCACTCTGGCTGCTGCAAGTGCGGTGGGTCGCGTGTTCGGGACGACACCAGCGGTCATCTGGGTCACGACCAGCTTCCTCTGCTGCCTCATTGTTCTGGCGTATGCACGCTATGCTCGCTGCTGATTCCGGGGCGGTTCTACACGCTCACCGTGCTGGCCGGAGTAATCCCTGGCGTTCGCCGCCGCGAAGGGACGCCTCGCCGCTGGCGGACCTACACCCCGGCTGCCCGATCGGCTTCCTGCTTCTCCTCCTTGGCCTCCTGCTCACCCTTGATCTCGAAGCGGCACAGCAGCCGCGCCGAGCCGTGAGCGCGCGGCATGCTGCTCGGCTTGCCGTGCTGTGCAAGCAGGACTTCTGGCTCCCAGCGCTCTATCTCGTCTCCGTCGGAATCCTGCTCCCGCTCGCCGAAGATTCGAAAGACCCCGTCGCCCGTCGCGCGGGGATCCTCAGACTGGCCGGTTTTCTCGGCGTGATTCTTCTCGGCGTGTTGGGTGGTCGCTGAGCCGCTGGCTGGCCCGCGGTCGGACATACGGCCGTCGGCTGGGGTGTCGCGGCGGAAACCGCCGGCCGCGGATTCCCTCCTGAAACGTCTCACCGTTGAGTTCTGGAGCCTCGGATTCCTCGGCTGTGTCTTACTCACCGGCCTCTGGGTGGGTGGAACGCTCACCACGCGCGAATGCCGCCGCTGGGCGACAACCTGCGGAGTACTCGCGCTGGCCGCGACGCTGGTCTATGGCGAAGCGGAGGGCCTGGGGCCGAGTCCGCTGCTGGCCGCGACGAATGGAAATGCAGCTCCCCACAACGAGATCTACCGACCATCCGCCAACTGGTCGAGGGCATGCAGGGCCACGTCTTCCGATGATCGCCACCGTGGCTTTGGCGATCGCCCTCGCGGTTCGATGTATGAAGCGCGACGGTTCCCGACGGCAGATGGTGCTGCTGATCCTGCTCGGCCTCTGCCTGGCGGCACGCCCAAGCGGCCTCTTCGAACACGTGGAGTGGTTCAGCTTCATGCTGGAAACGCCGATCTACGTCCCGCGCTTGCCGAGTTCCTGCCCCATTTCGAGCCGGCGACCGCGCCATGGGTTGCCGTCGCTCTGCTGGCTCTGATCGCGTGGGCGGGATCGTTTACCACAATCAGGCCAAGGGACTCCTCACCGAACGGGTGTACGGTCGAGTGCAGACGCCCAAGGGTGTGATTCCGACTCCGGGCGAATGAAGCCCGGGAGTACAATCCAGCTCAAAGCGATGCTCGATGCCGCGGATCCGAGTGGCCAGCGGCCGCTCTTCGTATTCGGTCGCTCGGGAGGTTACAACTATTTCCTGGGACGACCGAACCCGACTCCGCTGACTCACGGCTTTCACATCTCCAACGCACGATCAGACGAGGTGATCGCATCCCTCCGGATGACGGCTCCGCTTCTGGTGGATCGCGGCGGAGGAGCGATTCGAAGAGTCGAGTCGCCCACAGGCAGGCCTTTTCTCACTCGCTGGGAGGCTCCGCTCGTCACAGTTACATCCTCCGCGAAGACCGGCCGCTCTTCGATAAGGTCACCTGGGCTGCGCCATGCTGGGCCAGGTGCCGCCCAGGAAAAAGCGCTTTACACCGTTTACGATTGCGGCCCGGGGGCGAAAGCCCAGGTGATCCGGCGAACAAACGATCCGGTCGCTGATGCCCAGCGACAACGGGCCCGGCCGGAGCCGGAACCCGATGAACTACGTACAATGACGTTACTGCAGCGGCAACAGGGCCGCCATGTCAAAGGCGTTCTCGCCGAACCCACAGATCGGGTGACCGAACCGCTGAGGCGCGACGAAATGCCCGTTGCCATCGTGCCAGGTCGTAAATGATGTCGTCCGTCTGGTCGGCATCCACTCCCAGCCCCGCAGCAAAATTCAGGGCGAGGCCATCCCGTACCCGCCACGCGATGCTGTGGTCGGCGCATGACGTGTCGCCGCTCAGGCCAACCGCCCCAATGAGTGCGCCGTTGCATCGTACAGCGCCAGTCCGCCGCCGAAGACATTGATGCCGCCCGGCTTCTTTCCGACCATGAAGTCACTCTCGGTGCCGTAGCTGTCGAAGTCGCCGCCGTAGACCACACGATACATCAACCGGATTGCTTTCCTGTAGGCCGAAGAGGCTGCCCCCCGGTTGCGTAGAGCCCACAGATTCGCGCTCGAAAGGGCAAGCCCATCCAAGCTGAAATCGTTGGCGGTGTTCGCCTTCTGGGCCGAGATGGCCCGGCTGCCGAGCCACTGATCGCCCACCCCGGTACCGCTGTGCGGCGACCGGCAACGACGACGCCGTGACGATCCACCACTGTCGCCCACATGGGGAGACCGAGACCTCCGTTGCCGGCTGTCCCGACCGCTACCGCCGCGCGTCGAGCGCCGTCTGGAGAGTCGCGTTGGTAACCCCGATGTCCAGCGGGTGAACGTTGCGGGGCCGGCGTTGTTGTTGCGTGACATCGCCGCAGGCGGCAAGGCCCAGAGCCGCCGCGATCGATCACTGCGGGAACCGCACTCTCGGCGGCTTCCCAGGATGTTGGACATGTGATGGACTCCTTTCTCGCTACAAATGTGGAAACGGACAAATGCGCCGCTGGAATCATTCAACTGAAGCTGGCGGGGGTCTGGCCAGGAACCGGTGGTTTGCTGGGGCTTGAACTACAGGGGTCAAGGTACGCACCTGCGCAGGCTCGGCGGTGAGACCGATGCGGGATGTGAGACCCGCGAAGAGGCGCCTGCGCGCCAGTGCTGTCCGGCGTAACGGCCGTCCCGGCCCACGGGTAGGTGACCAAAGTGCGGAGGACTTCTGCAATCGACAATAGGGGACTCCAGGGGAACCACCTTCGCTGCGAGCGTACTCGCGGGGCCGTGGCTGGGCCGTCGGCGCACCAGGGAGTGTCGCGGGTCCCGCGGGACTGGGTTAATCGGCACCGCAAACACGCTGGCGGCGCGCCCTCACCAACGAAGGTATCAACCCGCCTCAGCGAACGTAGTATGCTACAATAACTTATCGCCTGAGCCAGCCGCAGGTGCAATCCTCATCGCACGGCGGCAGTTACCAGCCCTACTTGTGCGATCTCGAGGACTCGATGCCGAGAGGGAGATGGAGGTAGCCCCATTCGATTCACCGCGGTCGTGCTGCCCACGGGTCGCCGGCTACTCAGCCAGCTAGGGGAGTAGAGTAGGAAAGGCCCAACGACGACAACGCCTGTCCATAGTCACCTTTAGATAGCGCGTCACAATCACCGTCTGAGGGCTGTTGATGCCCCCTGGCGGCAGACACGGTGATGCTCGCCCGGAGTGATCTCCGCCGAGGGGCGCGCCTTCGTCACTGCCGTAGACCACCACATCTCGACGGGGCAACACCTGAAGCGTGAGTCAGTGTGATCCAACTGGTCTGGGCCGCGGCCACCCAGCGAAGAGTGCCGCCGCCGCCACCGTTCGTGATGCTCAAGGTGAAGTGTGGCGAAGCGGTAGTACCGGTGAGCGAAAAAAACGCGGATGCTGGTCGGATTGAGAACAATCTTTCGGTACCGCGGTGACCGCCTGCGAAGTCGGTCCGGGGCCGCTCGGCGTGCTCGACGACGAGCAAGCCCCGTAAGCGAAATTACAGACGCGGTGAGCAGCAGGACACTCCTGAGCGTTATTGCTCAACATAACTGCCTCCCGAACCGGGGGGTGCTTGCAATCCGATTCCAACCTATGGTGTCTGAGTCAATCAGTAG
>ERZ1370068.9457-contig-8234_pt1 | contig 29386 bp, 37 predicted proteins | sample MGYA00561227_ERZ1370068 | MGnify/ENA primary metagenome ERZ1370068 (study PRJEB38410, sample SAMEA6850437) | metagenome | study: Metagenomic assessment of the ecological functions of the soil: analysis of the soil microbiota associated with the...
TAGCTACGGTATTATTCCGCCAACTGGACGCTCAAGGTCGTAGCGGGTTGACCAAGGGACAATCCTGACAGACTGGTTAATCGTCGACGTCGCTTGTCCCGAATCGTGGGTCAGTACGCATCGCTGGTAGTCACGAGCGCGGGGACGCGAGGATCAGTTATTGGGACGCGACCTGGCCAGGATCTCGTCGCGGTGATGCAGGAGATTCCGGTGTACAGCCCGCAGATCGTCGACGATGGCGGGAACGTCGGGCTGCTCTCGTCGCTGGCGGTCGACGCGCAAGGCGATCCACACGTGAGAGCTACCGGGATAATTCCCTACGGCGCGGGCAATTCAAGTATGCGCACCGCGTCGGGCGTGTGGACGTTGAGACGGTCGAGATACCGCTGGGGAACGTCGGTCAGTACTCGTCAATCGCGGTCGATGGGTTCGGAAGCCACGCATCAGCTATTACGATCATACGCAGGGCGTCCTCAAGTTCGCGACTCGTAACGGAGGAATCTGGACCGTCGAGGTCGCCGATGCCGCTGCGAACGTGGGGTGGGTACCGCTGGCGCTCGACGGCCAGGGAATCCGAGAGCACGCTTACTACGACCAGACCAATCACGATCTCAAGCTCGCCCGCAAGTCCGGCGCCTGACCGTGGAGGTGGTGGACGCGACGGGGACGTCGGTCGCTACCCGTCCGTCAAGCTCGACGCGCAGGGCGCGCCGGCCATCTCCTACTACGACGCAACGCTCGGCGAATCTCCAAGTTCGCGAGCTGCGGCGCCACGTGACGGTCGTCACCGTGGACTCGATCGGCGACGTCGGTCGTGCTTCCACTTCACTGGTTCTGATGCCATCAGCGCCGCGGGATCGTTACCGGAACGCCTCGTCACGCGATCTCCGCTCGCGAGCCGCCGGAGCGGCGTGGACCTCGGAGACGCTGCAGAGCGAAGCCGACGTCGGCCAGTATCACGTCGCTCACCGCCTACCTGACGACGAGCACCCGCGGGACAACCGCGCGTGAGCCATCGGGTCAGCTACTGGAATTCGGCTCGTTCAACCGGCTGAGTACGCGCAGATGCATTTATGGCTGGACATCGCCATGTGGGCCTACCCGCCCTGGTGAGCTCACAGTGGTTACGACACGATCCGGGCGAGCGGGCGCGTACGATCACGGTGCGCTGGGCTCGGGATCCTGTGATGATAGGCGCGGGACGACTTCAGCGGCTACCGCATCTGCCGCGTCTACGGTGGCGCGCCCGACACGCGACCCGGCTTCAGCTCGTCCGGCGTTTCAGCGTCCAGACCGCCGTGATTCGGTCTACATACGCGGCAGCTTCCACAACATCACCGAGGCGACGCCCATGAAGCCAGCGCCCGCGACCTTCATCGATGCGGATTCGAGCGGCGCCTTCTTGAAGCGCTGCCGCCGGGATTCCGCGGGCAAGTTGGCTACTCGCCCGGGAGACTCGGTCATCGCGCTCCTCCCACCGCCGGGTCTGCCACGACGGGTTCCGGGCCCAGGTACGCGATCACCTACGAGGCGCGGAACACCATCTCCAACGACTGAGCATCGACATGGCCATCGACGACGCGGTCGGCTGGCCCTGGATCCTCCGACCGCGCGGCTTGCCCGAACCTGAACAACAAGGCGCGACCAATCCTCGATCGGACCGGTGGAGCCGACCAGCGGTCCTTACCGCCAACCTCACCACGGTGGCCGTGGTGCCGAATCCCCTTCCGCGCGAGCGCGAGGTCTGGGACCAGATCGGCGGTCACGAGGTTCACTTCATCAACTTGCCCACCGCCGCCAAGATACGGATCTACACGGTCGCGCTGGAGGTCTGGTGGCGGAGCTGCATCACACCGATCCGGTGCGCGACTTCCCGAGCGCTGGGATCCCTCAAGAATGGCCGCGGTCAGGACGTCAGCTCGGGCATCTACATCTATCGTGTCGAGGCGGTGAACTTCTTCCGCCGGGACCGATTCATCGTCATTCGCTGATCCGGCCGAATCGCCCGGTATGCAGCTCTCGATCGACGTGCAAACCTGGCGCGGGCTCCATCGCGGAGTCGCGCCACCTTCTCGAATCTCGCCGCCGTCGACGGCGAAGGCCGGCTCCACGCGGGTAGCGCCGATCCGCGCCGGGTCACGTCCTTCCGCTCCTCGGCCAAGCCGTTCCAGCTCCTGGCGCTGGTCGAGCGCGGTCACGCCGCACGCTTCGGGTTCAGCGACGAGGCCGTTGCGGTCATGGCGGCATCGCACACCGGGAGCGCCTGCCACCTGGGTCTCGTCACCGGCATTCTCGAGCGCATCGGTCTCACCGACCGGATGCTCGCTTGCGGCTTTCACGAGCCGCTCGATCCGGAATCGCTGGCGGACGTGCGAGCCCATCCCGAGAAGCGCGGCCCGCTCTACAACAACTGCTCCGGCAAGCACGCCGGCATGCTGGCGCTGGCCGTGGCGGAGTCGTGGCCGACCGAGGGGCTACGCGCGGCCCGACCATCCGTCCAGCAGCTCGCGCGCCGCGCCGGTCGCCGATCTGCTGCGGGGTCTCCTCCGACGAGCTGCTCACCGGCACCGACGACTGTGGCGTGGTGACCTTCGGACTGCCGCTCACCGCCATGGCGCGCGGCTACGCGCGGCTCGCCACGGCGATGGACGGCGGAGAACGCGCGCGAGCAGGCGCTCCACCGCATTCGCACGGCCATGACCACGTACCCGGCGGCGACTGGAGGCGCGGCGCGCTTCAGCACGCAGCTCATGGAAGCCACACGCGGCCGCCTCCTCGCCAAGGGGAGCCGAAGGGCTCGAATGCGTCGGCATTCCGGGCCGCGGCCTGGGGTGGCGCTCAAGAGCCTCGACGGATCGAGCCGAGCGCTCCCGCCTGCGTTCCTGGCGCTCCTCGAGCACCTGGGCGAGCTCGGCGAAGCCGAGCTCGAACGCCTGGCCGCGTCACGTCGGCCGATCCTGCGCGACCACGCCGGCCGCGAGGTCGGCCATCTCGAGGCCGTGGTCCGATCGCCCATGCGCGCCTGAGCTTCGCGCCCGCGACCGCTGTGCTAGCCTTTGGCAAGCGCCCCCGTGCGATAATCTTCCGACCCATGCCCGTTCGCTCTGCATCCCGCTCGATCCACCGAAGACTCCCGCTCGCCTGGGGCATCCTACTGGCCGGGGCCGTGTCGGGCCGGGTCAGGAACGCCGCCGGGCTGCCGACGCCCGCGCTCGCGAAATGGTCGCCGCGGCTGCTCGAGGCCGTGCGGGCCACGCCCGATGACAGCGTGACCGCCTGGATCGAATTCGCGGACAAGGGCGAGACCTCGCCGGGCGATCTGGCGCGGCGGCTGACGATGGCCGAGGCCGCGCTCTCCCACGCACGCGCGCCCGACGGCTGCGCGCCCACGTGCACCCACTCGTCGACTACGCCGACCTGCCCGTGAATCCCGACTACGTCGCCGGGCTGGTGGCGCGGGGATTCGCTCCGTGCGGCGCCTCGCGCTGGCTGAATCAGGTGGCCGTGCGAGTTCCCGCTGCGCGGCTGTCCGCGGCGGCCGAGCTTCCGTTCGTGGCGCGCCTGGAGCCGGTCGAGCGCGTGCTGCGCTCGCCGGATCCGCCGGCGACGTCGCCGCTGCCGGTGCGAGCACCGGCGACCGCGCACTCCGGCGGCGAAGATCATGTACGGATACACGCAGAGCCAGATGAGCCAGGTCGGCATCCCGGATCTGCACAAAGCCGGCTACACCGGAACAGGCGTCCTGATCTGCGTGCTCGACGACGGATTCAATTGCTTCACCAAGCACGGGCGCTGCGCGACCAGGTGATTCCGCCTCGAGCGCCAGCGTGATTTCCCTGCGCGGCCTGAACACCGTGCAGGACACGCTGGTGTTGGATCCGCGCGACGCGGGCATGCAGCACGGCACGTGGTGCCTGGGTGTGATGGCCGGCCGCAAGTTCGGCACCTACGTGGGTGCGGCATTCGACGCCCAGTACGCACTCGGCCGCACCGAGGTCGATGCCTTCGAGCGCACCCAGGAGATGATCTACTGGGGAATGGGCGCGGAATGGGCCGACAGCCTGGGCGCCGACATCATCAGCTCGTCGCTCGGGTATTCACGACGTTCGACCTCGACCGCCTACAACTATTCCTATTCGGCAATGGACGGACACACCACGGTCATCAGCCGCGCGGCTCAGATCGCTGCGCAGAAGGGCATCATCGTCGTCAGCGCGGCTGGGAACGAGGGCAACCAAGCTATGGCACTACATCACCGCCCCAGCGGACGTGAACGGCGACAGCCTGATCGCGGCCGGCGCGGTGGACCTGAACGGCACGCCCGCCTCGTTCTCCTCGTACGGGCCGAGCGCTGACGGACGGGTGAAGCCGGACTTGGCCGCCTGCGGTGTGTCCTATCCACTGGTCTCCGGGAGCTCGGACCCCAATGCCTACACCTCCCAGAACGGCACATCCTTCGCGACGCCGACTCTCGCCGGCCTCGCCGCATGCGTCATCCAAGCGCGGCCCCAATGGACGCCACGGGAGGTGATCCTGGCGCTGCGCTCCTCCGCGCTCACGCCATCTCACGCCGGACAATCGCGTGGGGTACGGAATCCCCTAACGGACTCCTCGCCCTCGACTCCACGACGGGCGTGCCGGGCGGGCCGCCGACGCGGCTCACGCTCAGACTCGTCGGCTCCAATCCGGTGGTGCTCTCCCATGGTCCCGCGAGCTTCGTGCTCGCGCTGAGCGTCGAGATGACCGGCCGATCGGCGACGTTGCGCGTGTTCGATTCTCAGGGCCGGCGGGTACGCGAGCTGTGGTCAGGCGTGGTAACGTACCCCGCGCTCTTGCCGCCGATCTCGTGGGACGGCCGCGACGACGCACGGTCGCGCCGTGGCTTCGGGGCTCTACATCGTGGATCTGCGCGCCGGGGACGAGCACGTGGCGTTGCGGCTCGCCGCCCTGCGTTGATGAGACGCGCCGCGACCTTCGTGACGAAAGGAACAGCATGAGACGTGCGAGCCTCCTGCTCGCCGCCGTCCTGATCTGCCCGGCACCGGCGCACGCCGCCGAGACCGCGGCCCCCATCCGAGACGATCACGCTCAAGAACGGCATCGGCCTGCTGCTCGCCCCCGATCCTGAAGCCGAGGCGGTCACCGTCTCGGTCTGGTACGACGCGAGGAGCCGCTACGACAAGCCGGACCGTACCGGCGCCGCCCATTTGTTCGAGCACCTGATGTTCGACGGCTCCGCCCACTTCGCCTCGGGTCAGCACGCCAAGCTGGTGCGCGGCGAAGGCGGCACCTCCGGCGGCTACGCGACCAGCGACTTCGTTGCCTTCTACGAGACGCTGCCCTCGGATGCGCTCGAGCTCGCTTTCAAGCTCGAGGCGGACCGCATGACCGGGCTCAAGCTGACCCAGGCGTCGCTGGACCTGGAGCGCAAGGGCGGTGGCCGACGAGCGCGAGCAGCGCCTCGACCCCGCTCACTCGCGGACTCCAGCGGGTCTACGCGCTGATGTTCCCGGGGAGCGCCTATGGCGTTCCGGTGTTCGGCCGCGAGTCCGATCTGCCACGGCTCACGGTCAAGGACCTCGACGAGTTCTATCGCCGCCAGTTCGTGCCCGCGCGGGCGCGAGTGACAGTGGTCGGCAACTTCCGCCGCGACGGCGGCGCTGGCGCTGGCGAAGCAGTACCTGGAGCCGTTGCGGGGAAGCGGCACGAAGCCCGGTGCGGCGATCGCCGAGAAGCCCCAGACCAGCGAGCGCCGCGCGGTCGAGCGCGGCCACACACCGGTGCGAGTCGTGGTGCTGGGATGGCGGCTGCCCCCGCGCACCGACCGCGACTGGTCGGTCTACAACCTGCTGGTTTCCCACCTCACGCGCGGCGACGACGCGCCGTTGACGCGAGCCTCATGAAGGACCGCCGACTCTGTCTCTCCGTCCAGGGCGACGTCGAGAGCCGGCGCGACGCGTCGATGTTCTATCTGGCCGCGGCGCTCGCGCCCGGCGCCGACAGCGCCGAGGTGGAACGCACGCTGGTGAGCGGCGTGGAGGCCGTGGCCCGCGAGCTCCCCGCCGACGATGCGCTCGAGGCCGACAAACGTCTCGCCGAGATCGCGCTCTGGTACAACCTCGGAACCACCTCCGGCCGCGCCCAGGCGCTGGGACTCGGCTGGATGCTCGCCGGCGATCCCGCCGACTACAAGCGCCAGCTCGAGCGGATCAGGATGCCACGCCGCAGGACCTGAAGAACGCGGCCGGGAAGCTGACGCCCGCGCAGCTCAGCCTGGTGTGGCTGGTGCCCGCGGCCGCCGACACGGCCGCACGCGGCGCCGGGGGTGGCCGATGACGCTCCGCACCCGCCCGGCCGGACTCGCGCTCCTCGTCCTCGCGGCGACGCCGGTCGAGGAGCGCGCCGCAGCTCGAGCGCACGCTGGACAACGGGCTCCACGTCGTGGTGTTCGCGGATCGGCGCTACCCGATCGTCAGGTCCAGGTGCTGGTCGCCGCGGGCTCGCGCCACGAAGAGCCGTTCGAAGGCGGCGCGGCGCGGCTCACCGCGCTGCTCCTCACCAGCGGCACCGCGAGCCGCTCGGCCGAGCAGTACACGAAGGAGGTCGAGGCGCTGGGGGCCACGGTCGCCGGCGACGCCACCCGGGACTTCGCCACGCCTCGGGCACGTTCCGCGCCGCCGATCTCGCTCCCGGGCTGGACCTGATGTCCGATGCCGTCATCAATCCCTTGCTCGATGACGACGGGCTGCGCACGGTGCGCCGTGAGGCGGTCGGCAAATGGATCGAGTCGCGCGATCACCCCGACGCGATCGCCGACGAGCACGTGTGGGGCGTCGCATTCGACGGACATCCGTATGCGCGGCCGGAGCGCGGGGCGATGGAGGAGGTGGCGGGGCTCAATTCGGCGCGTTTGATCGCATTCCATCGCGGCTGCTATCGGCCCGATCACGCGTGGGTGGCGATTGCCGGTGACGTCGACCCGGAGAAGGCGTTCGCGGCGGTCCGGGAAGCCTTCGGCGGCTGGTCGGGGCGGTCGCGAACCGGCGGCGATCCAATCGCTCCGCCGCCCATCCAGGCGCCGCGGATCCGGCTCGTCGATCTTCCGGGGGCCACGCAGGCGGCCATCCGCATCGGTTGTGTGGTTCCGCCCGGCGACGCCAGCGATCCCTACGCCATCACCGTGGTCAACGATCTCCTGGGTGGTGGCCCCGGGTCCCGTCTCGCCCCGGAGTCCGGGCGGGTGCTTCGCTCCTACAGCGACCTGCAGCTCTACGGCGAGGCCGGTCTGCTGGTGGTTGGCACCTCGGCGGCCACCGATTCGGTGGTGCGGGCCGTGGGGCGTCTGCGGGACGAGCTGAGGCGCTTCGTCTCGTCGCCGCCCAGCGAGGCCGAGGTGCAGCGGTCCCGCCACGCGATCGCGCGGAGCTACCCGATCCGCAACGAGTCCATCGCGGCGCAGTCAGCGCAATGGCTCGGCGCGGCGGCCCGCGGCTTCAGTCCCGGCTATGCCGAGCGCTATCCCGAGCGGATGGAGGCGGTCACGACCGACTCGGTGGCGCGCAGCCGCGACGCGGGCGCTCGATCCGGATCGGGTCGCGATCGTGGTGGTAGGCGACGCGAGCGTGCTCGAATCCCAGCTCGCGAGCCTCGGCAAGGTCGAGGTGGTCTCGGTCAGCGCCGAGCCCGGACCGGTGGCGCTGCGTCCGGCGATGCGCATGGACGACCCCGACTCGGCGTCCGTCACGCGGGGCGCCAGCTCGTGCAGAAGGCCATCGCCGCCCACGGCGGCCTCACCCGCCTCAAAGGTGTGAAGGACTCGCGGGTCCAGGGCGAGATCACCTTCTATCAGGGCGACCAATCGGTGACGGGATCTCACGTCGAGCTGCGGCGCGAGCCGAACCGCCTGCGAGTGGAGAGCGAGTTCCCCCAGGGCGCGACGATCCAGGCGGTTTCCGGCGACACGGCGTGGACCCACGTCAACAACGGGGTCCGCGATTCGGTCGTGGACGAAGGTTCCGATGCGGCGGAAGCCCTGCGTCACGAGTACGCGGGCGACCTGCAGCACCTGCTGGTGGCGGCGGCCGATCCTAAGTCGCGCGTCGCCTGGCGCGGCCAGGAGCCGGTCGGTCAGATCATGACGGACGTGGTGGAAATGATCGATCCCGCGGGCGCGCGGTGGGTATTGTTCCTCGAAGGAGACAAGCATCGACTGATCGCGGCTGAAGAGAATCAAGGGTCCCTGCTGCGCGGTGCCGTCGTGCGACGCACGTTCGGTGATCTGCGAACCGTGCAGGGCCTGGCCTGGCCGTATTACGAAGAGCGGTGGCTCAACGGCGCGCGCGCGCTGTCGGTCAAGGTGAAGAGCGTGCAGCTGAACTCCGGGCTCACGACGGAACCGTTCCGTCGCCCCGGACTCGCCGCGAAGCACCCGCGTCGCTAGGGAGGGCTCCATGTCGGATCGAACGGCGGTCGCAGCGGAGCAGTACGTCTATTTCTTCGGCGAGGGTCACGCCGACGGCAGTGCGCGGATGCGCGACCTTCTCGGCGGCAAGGGCGCGGGTCTGGCCGAGATGTCGAACGCGGGAGTCCCGGTGCCGCCCGGCTTCACCATCACCACCGCGGTGTGTCGCCACTACTACGCCAACGGTCTCGAGCTGCCCGAAGGCTTCGAGGAGCAACAGCGCTCGGCGCTCGCGCGGCTCGAGGAAGTGATGGGCAAGAAGCTCGGCGATCCACGCGACCCGCTGCTGGTGTCGGTGCGCTCCGGAGCGAAGTTCTCGATGCCGGGCATGATGGACACGGTGCTGAACCTCGGGCTCAACGACCGCTCGGTCGACAGTCTCGCCTGGCGCACGAGCAACCCGCGCTTTGCCTGGGACTGCTACCGGCGCTTCGTCCAGATGTTCGGCTCGGTGGTGCTGGGCCTCGAGAAGCGCGAGTTCGAGGAGCATCTGCATCAGTTCAAGACGCGCCGCCGCGCCAGAGCGACGTGGACCTCACCCAGGCGGATCTCGGGGACCTGGTGCGTGACTTCAAGGCGCTGGTGAAGCGCGGCGCCGGCCGCGACTTCCACGCAGGACCCACGCGAGCAGCTCGCCATGGCGCGCGACGCGGTGTTCCGCTCGTGGAACAACGACCGCGCCATCTATTACCGCAAGCAGAACGGCATCCCCGACGACCTCGGGACCGCCGTGAACGTCCAGTCCATGGTGTTCGGCAATCTCGGGGCCACCTCGGGCACGGGCGTGGGCTTCACGCGCAATCCCGCCACCGGCGAGAATCATTTCTACGGCGAATACCTCGAGAACGCCCAGGGTGAAGACGTGGTGGCGGGCGTGCGCACGCCCGAGCCCATCACCACGCTCGAGAAGCGCATGCCCGACGTCTATCGCCAGCTCCGCGAGATCACCGGCCGCCTGGAGAAGCACTACCGCGACGTTCAGGACTTCGAGTTCACGGTGCAGGAGGGCAAGCTCTTCCTGCTCCAGACGCGCACCGGCAAGCGCACTGCGCAGGCTGCGGTCACGATCGCGGTCGACATGAGCAACGAAGGCCTCATCACTCGCGAAGAGGCGGTGATGCGCGTGGAGCCCGCCTCGCTCGACCAGCTCCTCCATCCCGCATCGATCCGAAGGCCAAGCTCCAGGTCCTCGCGACCGGGCTCGCCGCTTCGCCGGGCGCCGCGTCGGGCCGCGTGGTCCTCGACGCCGATGCCGCTGCCGAGCGCGGCCCCAAGGAGAAGGTCATCCTGGTGCGCAAGGAGACCACCCCGACGACATCCACGGCATGGACGCGGCCAAGGGCATCCTCACCTCGACGGGCGGTCTCACGAGCCACGCCGCGGTCGTGGCGCGTGGCATGGGCAAGCCGTGCGTGTGCGGCGCGGGCACGGTGGCGGTCGACGAGAAGCGGCGCTGCTTCGTCGCCGAGGGCGTCACGGTGAAGGAGGGCGACTGGATCACCATCGACGGCGGCACGGGGCGTGTGATGCTCGGCCAGGTGCCGACGCTCGAGGCCGAGGTGAGCGGGGATTCGCCACGTTCATGAGCTGGGCCGACGCGTTCCGTCGAATGAAGGTGCGCGCCAACGCCGACATCCCGCGCGACGCCAGAAGGCGCGCGAGTTCGGCGCCGAAGGCATCGGCCTCTGTCGCACCGAGCACATGTTCTTTGCCGAGGAGCGCCTGCCGCACGTGGTCGCGATGATCATGGCGGCCCCCCAGGTCAAGGTGATCGAGAGCCGGTTGCCGGCGCTCAAGGCGCAGCTCGAAGGCGCGAGCGCGGCCGAGACAAAAGCGCTGAAGGCGCAGATCGCCAGGCTCTCGAAGGAGCTGGCCGAGCCGCTCAAGCGCTATCGCGGCGCCCTGGCTAAGCTGCTCCCATTCCAGCGCGCGGACTTCCGTGGTCTGTTCCAGGCGATGGACGGCTATCCCGTCACGATCCGCACGCTCGATCCGCCGCTCCACGAGTTCTTGCCCAAGCGTGAGGACCTGATGGCGCAGGTGGCGGTGCTCCACGCCGACTGGGAGCGCGCGAAGAAGCGGAGCAAGAAGGCGGCGAAGCCGGCCAAGCTGTCGCGGCTCGAGACGCTGCTCCATCGTGTGGAGGAGCTGCACGAGTTCAATCCCATGCTGGGACACCGTGGCTGCCGGCTCGGCATCACCTACCCGAGATCACCGAGATGCAGGCGCGCGCTATCTTCGAGGCCGCGTGCGACGTCGCGGGGAAAGGCGTGCGCGCCATCCCCGAGATCATGATCCCGCTGGTGGGGCATGTGAACGAGCTCAAGGACCAGGCGGCGGTGGTGCGGCGCGTGGCGACCGAGGTCATGGGCCGCCGCGAGCAGCGCGTCGAGTACCTGGTCGGCACCATGATCGAGGTGCCGCGTGCCGCGGTGACGGCGAGGCGCGATCGCGGGCGAGGCGGGATTCTTTTCGTTCGGCACCAACGATCTCACCCAGATGACCTTCGGTTTCTCGCGCGACGACGCCGGCAAGTTCCTGGGCGAATACGTGAGCCGCAAGATCCTCACGACCGATCCGTTCGTGTCGGTCGACCAGGAAGGAGTGGGCGAGCTCATGGAGTGGGCGGTCACACGCGGTCGCGAGACCCGGGCCAAGCTCAAGGTCGGGATCTGCGGTGAGCACGGAGGGGATCCTTCGAGCGTCGAGTTCTGCCACCGCATCGAGCTCGACTACGTGTCGTGCTCTCCTTTCCGCGTGCCGATCGCGCGTCTCGCGGCCGCGCAGGCCGCGGTGCGCGGCCAGGCGAGCGGCTCCGACCAGCGATGAGGCGCCGGGCCGCGGCGCGCGGCTGCGCCGCGATCCTCCTGGTGGGGATCGCGGCGACCGCCACCGGCGCCGAGAAGAGCACGGCGGTTCCCGACGCCAAGCGCGCGCCCGACACCATCGTGTTCGCTGGCATCCCCTGGCGAGCTCCCGCCGACAGCGTGGTGCATGCGCTCGCGACGCGCGGCTACGCCGAGACTCCAGGGACCCGCAACCAGGACCGGATCACCGCGTCGGGCCGGCTGTTCGATCATTACGCCATCGTGCAGGCGCGACTCGACGATCAGGGTCGTCTGTCGCGCTGGGAGATCTCCATCCCGACCCAGAGCGAGATGGAGGAGTACGAGATCCAGCGCAAGGTCTACGACGACGCGATCCAGGAGCTGCAGTCGAAATACAGTGTGCGGCACGAGATCGTCGACCACTACCGCTTCCCCTACGAGAAGGGCGACGGCAAGGAAGCGCGCGGGATCCGCGGCGGCGAGATCACCATCCGCTCGCGCTGGGACTCGCGCAAGGGCGATCGACTGACGGTCGAGATCGACCGGTCGATGGCGGTGGCCTTCACCTATGACTCGCGCTGGTGGCGTAAGGTCGAGGAGGAGCGCCGGAAGAAGAAGGCGAAGGACCTGTAGCGTGGCGCCGGGCGCCGCGCTCGTCGGTGCCCGCCGGTTCGAGTCTCACGCTCTCTCAGCGAGGGCGGCCCTGGCTCGCGGGCTATGCTCACGTGCCCGGCTTGGTTCGTGTCCATGTGAGCGGTCCGAAGCAAGATTGACTTGACGGGATCGCGCGCTCACCTCCTGGTTGCTCTGCGGTGTAGACCCGTAACTCCTCCAAGGGCGCCCCAAGCGCCCGACCGTGAGCCTTTCTCCTTCACTTCTCAGCATGCGCTCACGTTACCTCGATCTTCGCGTGCCAGGTGATGCGCTGAGCGCAGTGAAACGACGTGATACAAGTAGGTCCCCGAATACTTCTCGACACCCGCCCCCGTCGAGCGACACCCATGAACTCATTTTCGCTCTCCCATCTCGCGGATGGGACTCTGACCCGCGACCTCCATGCCCTGATCGCGCGGGATCGCTCTACGACCGCTCAACTGCTCGCCCACCTGGCCGAGTTCGACGAGCGCAGGCTCTACCTGCCGGCGGGCTTCCCGTCGATGTATGTCTACTGCGTCGAGGAGCTCAGACTGTCCGAGGACGCTGCATACAAGCGGATTCAGGCGGCGCGAGCCGGCCGGCGTTTCCCGGCGCTATTCATCGCGGTTGCGGAGGGGCAGCTCAACTTGACCGGCGTCGGTCTGCTCGCACCGCACCTGACTCTCGAGAATGTCGCCGAGATGCTCGAGGCTGCCCGGGGAAGGAAAAAGGCCGAGATCGAGGAGTGGTTGGCTCGACGATTCCCTCGCTCGGAATCCCTTCCCATGCTCGAGGTCCTGCCGAGCGCTTCACCGCGTCCGGGCAGTCAACTTGCGCCGGCGCAAGTTGGGGATGGGCTCGGCCCAGAGAAGGCTGTGATTGGCGCGCCGCAACCGAGGCTGAGCCCGGTGGCGCCGGACCGCTTCATGCTTCAGGTCAGCATCGGTCGGGAGACCCGCGAAAAGCTGGAGCACGCTCAGGCTTTGCTCAGTCACCAGATCCCCACGGGGAGATCGCAGAGGTGTTCGACCGAGCGCTCGACGCTCTGATCATGCGCCTCGAGAAACAGAAATCGCGGCCTCCGGACGCCCGCGCCCGCCGGGAGGCAGCGGCAGCTCCCGCCACGTCCCCGCGCACATCAGGCGCGCCGTGTGGGACCGGGACGAGGGCCAGTGTACGTTCGTGAGCGATGATGGACACCGATGCCCGTCACGCAAGTTCCTCGAGTTCGATCACGTCGAACCTGTGGCGCGGGGCGGGCAGGCCTCGATGACTGGAATACGGCTCCGCTGCCGCGCACACAACCAGTATGAGGCGGAGCGAGTCTTCGGGGCCGAGTTCATGCGTCGTAAACGTCGAGAGGCCACGAAACGGAGCCGGGCCGGCCACAAGGCGAACGAGCTCGCCAAGAACCGAGCCGAGGAGCTCATCCCAGGGCTGAGGCACCTGGGGTTCACCGCCGAGGAGTCCCGCCGAGCGTCGGCATTCTGTGAACCAATGTCGGAAGCCTCGCTCGAGGAGCGATTCCAGGCTGCCTTGTCCTACTTGAGGCCGAAGGCCAAGTATGGCCAGTCCGTGTCCGCGTCACCCTGATCCGATGCCGATCGCTCTCGAGAGACGTGCATGAACCTTGCGCCATGGCCGGCGGGACGGGGCGGCTTCGTCGCCGTCTTGATTCCGGCGCTCGACGAGGAAGCCGCGCTGCCTTTGGTGCTCACCGCGATACCCCGCGAGGCGGTGGGCAGTGTGATCGTGGTCGACAACGGCTCGACCGACCGCACCGCCCACGTGGCGCGGGAGGCCAGCGCCACCGTGATCCACGAGCCGCGTCGCGGCTACGGGGCCGCCTGCCTCGCGGGGCTCGCGGCGCTGCGCCAACGACCCCCGAGGTCGTCGCGTTTCTCGACGCCGACGGCAGCTCCGATCCGTCCGAGCTGCCGCGGCTGCTCGAGCCGATTCTCTCCGGCCACGCCGAGCTCGTGATCGGCTCGCGCGTGCTGGGCAGAGCGGAGCGCGGTGCGCTCACGCCGGTCCAGCGCCTCGGCAACTGGCTCGCGACCCGACTCCTGAGCCTGGGCTTCGGAGTCCACTACACCGACCTCGGTCCATTCCGCGCGATCCGCTGGGCCACGCTCGAGCGCCTTGGGATGCGCGACCTCGACTTCGGCTGGACCGTGGAGATGCAGGCGCGCGCCGCGCGGCTCGGCGTCACCGCGATCGAGACGCCGGTTTCCTCGCGGCGCCGGCGTGGCGGTCGCTCGAAGATCTCGGGCACCGTGGTCGGCTCCGTCGCGGCGGGATGGAGGATCCTGTGGACGATCGCGCGGGTCCGGATCGGCGGTTGAATTACTGCCCGGTGATGTCCGCTTCCGCCCGGCTCGTCGGCCGCTCCATGACGCTCATGAGGCGATCGGCCTTGCCCGCGAACTCCGCGACCGTGGAGTCCGCCCACTCCGACTGCCGGTAGGCGGCGAACGCGTCCCATGGGAGTCCCCACGCCAGCATCATCTGGGCGCGCGTGCCGAGCGACCACGCCAGGAAGTGCCGGTCGCCCGCCGTCCGGGCGATGCGCTCGACCACGATCAGGTGATCGAGCGCCTCGCGCACCATCGCCACGCGCTCCGGAGATCCGCGCACCGCGAACTCGTCATGGCCCAAGTGGGTGCGTGTCTCGTGCACGGCGTTGAGCAACGCCACCGCATAGTCGAGGTGCGGTCGAGGTTGCTGCGGAGTCTCCGCGATCGCACGCTGGAAATAGGGAAGGCTCGCCAGGTAGCGCTTCGCGTGCACGAGGTCGGCGGCGCGCTCCGCCGCCACGCCCGGGGGCAGGGCAGCGAGCGGGGATCGTGCCTGGGGCGGAGACTCGTGGCGTTCGTACGTCCACACCACCAGGGCGACCAGGGCCAGCCCCGGCAGGGCGACGAGCATCCACGGCACGCCGCGCCGCGGCGGCTGGGAAGGTGGCGCCGGAGCCGCGCGCCGCGGAGTGCTCTGCTGGCGCCGGCGCCGGGTCACGATGTGCCGCGCGCCGGCCGCACGGCCACGCGTGCATCGGTGCTGTGCGGCGGCGCCAGCACCACGGTGGGCGAGCGCGCCACGAGCGGTGCGGGGGCGCTGCCGCCAGCTCGACGCCGGGCGGCAGCGTCAGCGCGGTCCACACCGGGACCGGGCTCCAGTGCCAGCGCGCCGATCCGGCGTCGCGCACGAACAGGAGGTCGATCGAGCCCCAGCGCGTGGGCGCGTGCGTGATCCGTGATCCGGTCCACCAGCGGTCGCGCGCGCCGAGCGTGAGCTGCAGCGTGTCGCCGTCGTCGAAGATCAGCGCGTTGCGCGTGAGCGCCACCAGCGCCGCGGCGCTGGTGGGATGTGGGGAAGGTTGCGGCCAAACGCGCCGGTGCGCGAGAACAGCTCGGCGGCCGCCCCGCTCGCATTGCGCCAGTGGAGCAGCGCCTCGAGCACCCGATCGGCGTCGGCGCGCCGTCCCGCGAGCAGGGCCCACGTGCCGAGATCGGCGCCGACGTAGCCGTGCAGCGAATCGGCGTGGCCGTAAGTGACGAGTCCCGGTCCGCCGGTCACGCGCCATACCCGCGTGGCGAGCGCCGAGAGACGCGGATCCCCGGGCGGCAGCGCCGCGCACGGCCATCCGACCGCGAGGTTTCCCAATCTCGTCCCACCTCCTGCCATGACGGCGGCACGTCGGGGCTCTTGGTGGCGCGCAGCGCCGCGTCGAAGTCGGCGAGGTACCGGGCGCGGCTCTGCTCCACCGCGCTGGCGTCGCTCGCGCCCGGCGGCGCGCAGCAAGCGCGCGGCCGCGCGGTAGCCCACCAGCGACCAGGCGTCGTTGCCCACCAGCTGCGCGCGGGTGAGCTCGCCGTCGCGCGGCTCGCCATACGGCATCATGAGCCCGAACTGCCACCCGGACTGCCGCCCGAAGTCCCGTTGCCACTCGAGCCATTTCCACGCGGCGAGCGCCGCCTCCGCGTAGCGCGCGATCGAATCGGCGGGCGCCGGGCGCAGCAACGCCTGCTCGAACGCCCACAAGGCCTGGCCGGTGCCGTCGAGCTGCCCGCGCTGGGAGAGGAACGCGCCCTGCGGCCACTGGAAGAGCCTGAATCCCCGACGAGATCGCGCGCCTCCTCGTTGAAGCCGGCCACCGACAGCGCCGCGATCAGCCGGGCGCCGTCGCGCAGCCACACGTCGCGGTAGTGGAACGGCCCGCCGATCGGCACCCAGCTCGACCCGCGCCGCTCGCGACACGCGAGGAGCAAGACGAGCGCTCCGCGCAGCGCGTCCTCGACCTCGGGATCGCTCAGCTCGAACTGCGCGCCGTGCGCGAAGCGTCGAGGTCCAATCGTGCCGAGCCTCGGTCACCCGTTGCGCGTGCGTGATGGGCGCCAGGCTCGCGAGCGCAGTGGCGGTCATGGGGTAGGCGGGTAGCAGCACGTGCCGCGTCAGGCTCTGACCGGGAGCGAGCGTGGTCTCCACGCGATCACTCGCACCGCTCGCGGGCCCCGGCGTCCACCCGTAGACCGTGTCGGGGCCGCTGCGCGTGCTCCAGGTCAGCGGCGGGGCGGGCACCTCGGGAGCATCCCAGGCCACGAACACCGGACTCGAGTCCGGCGCGCCGAGCTCGAGCGCGAGCGCGACCGTGTGCGGGGCGGCGCCGCGGTTGATCGCGCTCACGAGCAGCGACACCACCAGGCCCGTGTCGCCGGCGACCGGTGGCTGGAACGCGACCGCCTCGAAGCGCCACGCCACGTCCCCGCTCGAGCGCTTCCAGGCCGCGACCGGCATCCAGCGCTCGAGGTAGGCGATCCGCTGGGGCGCGGCCGCCTCCGCGCCGTCGGCGCTGGCACGCACGCGCACCTTCCACTCGCCGTTGTAGAGGTCGCCCTCGGGCGTGATCTCGTAGCCACGCGTTGCGCCCGCCGCCATGAGCGCCGCGGTCGGACGTGCGTAGGCGTCGGGGATCGAATCGGGATCGAAAGCGAGCGGGCCCTCCTCGGTGGCCAGGTCCGAGCCATGCCCGCAACCGGCCAGCGCGCACGCGATCCAGAGCAGGTGAGCGGCGACGCGTTTCACTCCGCCTGCCCTCCGCTCGCGAGCCGTCGCTCGGCGCCGCGGAGCGCCGAGGCGATCATTTTGCTCGAAGGATCCAGAGCCGCGGCGCGGCGGAACTCCACGAGCGCGTCGTCGACCAGGCCGAAGGTGTGGAGCGTCTGGCCGTTCTGGAACGCGATCAGCGCGTGATCCCCGGGCTGCTGCGCGAGCGAGTCGGCGCCGCGGGATTCCCGCATCGAGGCGTTCACCATCGCGATGCGCTCGACGCTCGAGCGGGTCGCCGGCTCCTCCTTGCCCAGATGGACGCGTGCCTCCTGGGCCCCGTTGTAGAGCGCGCTCGCGTAGCTCTGGCGCGCGGCCCACCAGTCCGGCGCCTGCCGCGCCGCGCTGCCGAAGTACTCGAGCGCGGCGAGATGGTGACCGTCGCGACCCAGCGTCAGCCCGATGCCATAGGCAGCGTCGGCGCCGAGGCGGTCGGCTGGATGGGCGGCGCGCTCGGCCGGCCGCCGCCTGGGCCACACGCGCAGCGACACGAACCCGAGGAGCACCAGTCCCACCAGCGGGACCAGCCACCACGGCCGCGGGCGCCCGCCGCGAGCGCTGTCGCGCCCCGCGAGCCGACCGGGGCGCGCGCCTGGGGCGCCCGCTCATGATCCGCTCGCGATTGTCATGGCGGCGCAGTCCAGCGTCGCGGCGCGCCACGAGCCAACGGCGCCTTTGCCTGCTCCGCGCGCCCGATGCGAAGATGCGCGGCCGACCAGGAGGCGGCCGCGTGCCCACATCCCAGCATTGGCAGATTCCCTACGTGCTCGACGTGATCGCGAGCGAGCGGCCCGACACGGTGCTCGACGTCGGTGCCGGCTTCGGCAAATACGGGGCGCTCGCGCGCGAGTACGCGTCGCCGCGCCGGGTCGACGCGCTCGACGTGACGGAGCCGCGGCTGCCCGGTTACGACCACGTCTATCTCGGGGACCTGCGCGCACTGGAGCAGGTGCTGCCGCCGGACGCGCCGCGCTACGATTTGGCGCTGTTCATCGACGTCATCGAGCACTTCGAGAAGGCCGAAGCACATCGCGTGGTGGCGGAGCTGCTGCGGCGCGCGCGCCGCGTGCTGATCACCACCCCGCTCGGCTTCCGCGCCCAGGAGATCCCCGGCATGCCGTTCGAGACCCATCGCTCGGGATGGTGGCCGTGGGATTTCGGTCGCTACCGCGTGCACCGCCGTCAGGTCTTCCGGGGCACTACACGCGCTGGCTCCGACTGCCGCGGCTGTGGCAGCTGCTCGTGGTGGTGGAGGAGAAGCCGGGCCGCGCGTGATGATCGCGCCGGAAAGCGCCGCCGCGCGCCCGTGAAGAGCGCGCGGCGCGGTCGTGACGCGGCAGCGAGCTAGTGCTTGTGAGCCTGCCTCGAGCTGCGCCGGCGTCATCTTGGTGAGCTTGTACGCGTGCGCCTTGCCGCGCACGCTCTCCGGCACCATCGCCAGGGCCGCCTCTTCGCTGGTCGCCTGGACCATCCGATAGCCGGTGTGGTTGCCGTCCATGCAGCCCCACTGCCACTGCGAGAGCTCCTTGGACTTGTTCACCTCGTCCATCAAGCCCAGGCATTCTTCGGGCGTGTGCGATGCCTCGACCAGGTACGTGGCTTTGGTGGCCTTAGCCGGCTTCTCCGATGCTGCCTTGTCGCTTTGCGCGAGAGCGATTCCAGCGACCAGCAACAGCGCGAAGCAAGCCACGGTGAACGAATGACGCTTCATGAGTCCTCCTTGGGAGATGTGACGTCGTGAACGCGAAACAAACCTGTGCGGAGCCTAACGCGTGCAAGTCCTGACCGCCATGACGGACTGAGGCCGCCGGGAGCGTTGTCCGTGGCGGGAGGAGCCGCTATTCTCCCGGCCCGAAACGACCTTCCCCCAGCCGGGAGCCGCATGTTCGTCGAGGAATACCTCCAGGACCTGCGCCGCGAGCGTTACGCGCCGCGGGCGCTGCTCGTCTATCTCCGTCGCGTGGGAATCCGCTCGCGCGACGCCATGGTCGCCAATCCCGGCGCCGTGCGCTCGATATGGACCGTGGGACTGGCGTTCTTCGCCGCCGCGTTCCTGGCGGCGGTGATGATCGCGCTCCGTTTCGACCGTCAGCTGGCCTACGACTTCTTCCCTTCGCACCGCGTTGTGGATCCTGCCGGCGTTCGGGTTCGTCACGCTGAACCTCGAGCACCTGCGGGATCGCGACGGCTACCCTTTGTCCGCGCTCAACGTGCCCACGATGCTCACCCTCCTGCGGGTGGTGCTCGTGCCGGGCATCGCGCTCTTCCTGCTCGAGCGACACTTCCCACTCGCGCTCACCACCTTCCTGATCGCCGCCCTGTCCGACGTGGCCGACGGCTGGACCGCGCGGCGCTGGAAGCAGGAGACCAAGCTCGGCGCGGTGCTCGATCCGGTGGTGGACATCGTCTTCAACCTGGCGATGTTCTTCGCGCTCATGGCGGCGCACCTGTTGCCCGCGTGGGTGTTCGGAGTCGCGGCGCTGCGCTACGGCCTGGTGCTGGTCGGTGGAGCCTCGCTCTACCTGTTCGTGGGACCGCTCCGCATCCGTCCCACGTTCTTCGGCCGCGCCACCGGGGTGGTGATGTCCACGCTCGTGGCGCTGCTGCTCTGCCTGAGGGCCGTGCCCGGGCCCATCGCCGGAGGTGTTGCTCCCGCTCACCGAGATTGCGCTCGGCGTACTGCTCGGCGCCACCGTGATCCAGGTGATCGCGCTCGGCTGGTACAACCTCAAGCTCATGACCGGAGAAGCGGCCCGCGCCCGCGGCCGCGTGGTGGGTGACGTGAGGTGGGGCGCCCAGTGAGCGCCGAAACCCTGCGGGGCGACCTGCGGCACTTCTTCCCGGCCGAGATCCTCCAGCTGCTGTCGCTCGCTCAGGCGAGCGGCCGGCTCGAGCTCCAGCGCGCGAGCGAGCGCGCCGAGATCTTCATCGAGCGCGGCCAGCCCGTGCTCGCTCGCACCGATGGCGCGAGCGTCCGGGTGGGCGAGCTGCTGGTCCACCGCGGCGCGGTGTCTGCGGAAACCCTCGAGACCGTGCTCGCGCGTCCCGGCGAGCCGGGCGCGCGTCTCGGCGCGCGTCTGGTCGCGTCGGGAGTCGCCACGCCGGAGCAGGTCGAGAGCGCGGTGCGCGAGACGCTGCGGCGCGTGCTCTACGGACTGCTCTTGTGGCGCGAGGGCACGTTCCGCTTCCTGCCGGGCGAGCGGGCGAGCGGCGAGGACATCCGCCTCGATCTCGATCTGGATCGGCTCATCCTCGAGGGCCTGCGCGCAGGCGGACGAGAGCCGGCGCGCGAGCTAGCGAGTCGCCGGCGTTAGCTCAACATGCCCCGGCGGCATGTCGAAGCGCTCAGGACAGCTCCGCCTGACCTGCCTTCGATCTCGAGCAGGCGCTTCTTCCGCCACAGTCCGCCGCCGTAGCCGGTGAGATCGCCGTTCGCCCGACCACGCGATGGCAGGGAACCAGAATGGCGATGCGGTTGTCGCCGACCGCCTTCGCCACCGCGCGCGCCGCGTCGGGACGGCCGAGAGCGCGCGCGCGAGCGCGGAGTAGGAGACCGTCTCGCCGTACGGGATGCGCCTCGAGCCGTCGCCACACCGCCTGCTGGAATTCGGTGCCGGGTGTGGCGAGCAGCGTCGCGAAGCTCCGGCGCCGTCCGGCGAAGTACTCGCCGAGCCTCGCGGGTCACGCGCTCGATCACACCGTTCGTCCCCGGCGCGAATCCGCAGCCGAGCCGGCGGCGCAGCGTGGCGAGCTGCGTCTCGAGCATGCGCCGATCCGCGAACTCGAGCAGGAGCAGTGCGCGCTCATCGGCGGCCGCCACCATCGGCCCGAGCGCCGAGGGAATGCGGGCGATGGTGAGCAGCGGCGCGTCCTTGACGGCGGTGGGGCTGTTGCCGAGCAGGCGGCGGAAGGCCTCGTTGAAGCCGCTCAGTGAATCGTAGCCGCTCGCGAAGGCCGCCTCGGTCACCTCGCTGCCCGACTGGATCTGCCCCAGCGCCGCGGCCAGGCGGCGCGCCCGGCTGTAGGCCTGGAACGTGAGCGCGTGGTGGGTGTGGAACCAGCGCCGTACCCGTCCCGGGGAGAGTCCGCGCGCGCGCAGATCGGCGTCGCGCCACCGTCGCGACGGATCGCTCTCGACTTCGGCCAGCAGCGGCGCGAGCCACGGCGGCGGCGTGCCGTCGGGCTCCATGGGCCGGCAGCGCCGGCACGGCCGGAAGCCCGCCAGCAACGCCTCGCGCGGTGAGCGGAAGAACTCGACGTGCTCGGGTCGCGGCCGTCGTGCCGGGCAGGTGGGGCGGCAGAAGATCCCGGTGGTGCTCACCGCGGTCACGAACACGCCGTCGTAGGATGGATCGCGGCGCGTGAAGGCCGCGAGCATGTCGTTCCGCGAGGGGAGTGCAGGTGCGCTCATGGGCTCGTTCATGGGTCTATGATAGCGAGGCGCGCCAGCCGCACTACCGGGATTTGCGCGTCGAATTCACCGGCGACCTCATGCCCTCGCCGCCCGTGCCCGGACGAAACGCGAAGAGGCGGCAAGCCTCACGATCCCCAACGGCGTCAAGGAGCTACCCGGCGATGGCGCTCTCCGGCAGACTGCCCGGCTCCACGAGCAGGTATCGCACGCCGTAGCGGGCCGCCAGGCGATCGAGTGTGCCGGCGCGCAGGCTCTCCGGCATGACGATGGCGGGGAATCCAGAGTAGAAGGACACCTCCGCGGGAATTCTGGGCGATGATCGGGCCGGGAGAGAACGACGCTGCGATCCAATCGCAGACACGCTCGCGGCGCGCCCGCTCGATCTCGTAGTCCGGGAACTGGGGATTGAGGTTGATGCGCGGGTAGGGCAGCTCGGTCCAGAACGACCAGGCTAAGCCGATCCCCATCGCGGCCGGGATCGCTCAGGGTCGCCCAAGCGTTCGACCAGCGTTTACCGATCGTCCAGAAGATTCCGAACAGCGCCAGGCTCGCGGCGGCTGCTGTCCCGATGCGGGGCCACGGGCCGGTCAGCACGAATCCGAGTCCACGCAGCCAGAGGAGTAGCGGCGGTGCGCCGATCACGAAGAACAACGTGGCGACCGCCAGCGCAGGGCCCCACGGCCTTCGCCACCAGCATTCCGGATCGTTCAGCGCCATCGCTGCCGGGCGAGACAGCACGCAAGTGAGGGGGATGAAGTCGCGCGCCCACAGGTCGTGCGCGACGGCATGGAGATAAACGAGTGCCAGGGTGAACGACAGAACGATCGCCCGATCTGCGATCGTCGAACGACGGATGCCCACGGCGGCCAGAACCAGCAGCAGTGGATACCATCTCGTCAGAATCGCCGTGCCCAGATAGTCGAAGGGAAGCAGGGCCGGTCCCAGGGCCCCACTGAACCGTCTGATGGCGATCGGATCCGGATCGCCGGGCGCGCGGCCCAGGAAGAACGCGGTACTTGGCGCTGATCGGCACGCCGATGGTCGCCCACGTCACGCCAACGAGGGTGACAACCGCGAGTGCGCTCACCGTCAAGTACCAGCCCAGCGCGTCGCGCCGGCACCGAGCGAGCACGATCGTGGTCGTGAGTCCGAGGATCGGGATCAGCTCGTACTGGAAAAGGCCGGCGCCGACGGTCGCGAGCCCCAGCAGCGCGCCGAGACGCCGCTGAGTGATGGGCATCTCCAGACTGCGGCGCAGCAGTTCGAGGAAAAGCAGGGCGATCACCGCAACGGTCGCCTCCCTTCATGATCAAACCGCCATAGAGGATGGACCAGGGTTCGAACGCCACGATGGCGGCCGCCGTCATCGCGACGCGCGAGCCGTGGCGGCGCGAGAAGCCCCACACCAGCGCGATGCCGAGCAAGCCAAAGATCCAAGACAGGCGCGGCGGCGCCCGCGGGGTCTGGCCTCGCACCAGCATGACGGCGGCCAGGAGGTACCCGAATGCGGGCTCGTAGTAGTCCTCGATGTGCGTCACGGCGGGAGGGGAGGTGAGAAAGTGGTGCATGAAGTCCACCCTGGGGACCCCATGGTGGAGGATCGCGCGGCCCATCTGGAAATAGATCGCCGGGTCGCCGGGACCGAAGAAACTCGGGATGCTCGCGATGACCTGGGCGCGCATCCATGCGGCCAAGAGGAGTACGGCCAGCAGGAACGATAGGGCGCCGAGACCCGGAGGCGCCGGTCGCTCGGAGGATCCGCGCGCTGTTTGCGCCTCGTCACCGCCTCGGTTCGGCCGTGGTCTGGGCACCGGGTCCTTCACGTGTTCGGGAACGGTGCAGCGCGCTCGAAACAATCAGGCTAGCATCAGCTCGTTCCGCAATCGAATCGGCGGGCTCGCGTCCGTGATCCGAGAATCCTCTTGCATCGACTCCATTCGACTTCTAGTGTGCCATTCGCCCCGGTGAATCCCCGCTCGTCGACCTCCCGCGCCATCACTCGTGATCGCCTTCGCCATCCATATCGCTCCCAGCGCGCCATGGCTCCTGCTGGCTCTCGCGAGCCTGCTGCTGATCAGGCTCGCGATCTGGGCTTATCGCTTCGCCACGCCTCCATTGCCCATGCTGGCCAAGCGCCTGCTCCCGGCGCTCCGGCTCGTCGCGCTCTTGGCGCTGGCGTGGCTGCTGGCGCAGCCGGTGCTCGAGCGCGCGCGCGGCGGTCGCGGCGCCCACCTGGCTGTGCTCGTCGATCGCTCCTGGAGCATGGACCTGCCGCGTCGACGGTCCGGGTTCGCCCACGCGCGCCACCGCCGCGGACGCTGCGGTCAAGGATCTCGAGCGCTCGCTCGCCGGCCGGGCCACGGTGCGCGAGATCCCCTTTGCCGGCCGGCTCGGCGCCGATAGCACCTGGCGCTCCACGCGTGGAGCGAGTGCGCTGGGCTCTGCGCTGGCCGCGTTGCCGTTCTCGCCAGAAGGACAGGACCTGGACGGTGTGGTGGTGGTGAGTGACGGCGTGGTGAACGCCGGCGAGGATCCGGTCGCGGCGCGCGCGCGCTCGGCGTTCCGGTCCACGCGGTGGTGATCGGCAAGCCACAGGGACGTGACCGCGCCGTGCTCGAGATCGAGTCCTCGACCGATGCGCGCGTGGGCGAGCCCACGCTGGTGCGGGTCAAGGTGGCGAGTGGCGAGGGTCGTGGCAATCCGATCGCGGTCAAGCTGCTCGATCAGGATCGCGAGCTGGCACACGCGACCGTCGTCTCACGCCGGCCCGGGGAGCCGAGGCCACGGCCGAGATGAGGGTCACGCCCACCCGCCCCGGCCTCGCGGTGTGGACGGCGAGCGTCGATACGCTGCCCGGCGAGGTCACGGTGCGCAACAACGCACGCCAGGTGGCGGTGGAGGTGTCGCCCAACAAGCTCGGCGTCTTGTTCGTGAGGCGGCGAGCTCAGCTGGGACATGACCTTCCTGCGCCGCGCCCTGGCCGGGTGACTCGAGCGTCTGCGCTCGATACACGCGTGCGCCGGCGCGGCGGATGGCGGAGGCTCGAGAAGCCGGGTGGCGCACCCACGGCGGCCGATCTCAAGAATCTCGCGGTGGTGGTGCTCGACGGCGTGGCTCCGGCCGACGTCGGCCCGGAGTTCGACGCCGCGATCTCCGGTTTCCTGCGCGGCGGCGGCGGATTGCTGGTGCTGGGTGGAGGTCGCGCCGGGACTGGCCCGCTTCCGCAGCGGGCGCCTGGGCGGTGATCTCGGCGTGACCGCCGATCCAGGCGCGCGGCACGGCGCGAGTCCGATCCCTACCGCCGAGGCCGCGAGCTGCTGGCGTGGGACGAGACCCCGCGCGCGGCGATCGCGCGTGGCGCACCTCGGCCCCGCTCGCCGACGTGATCGCGTTGCGCCGGAGGCGGCGATCGCGATGCTGCTGGCGGCCGCCGACGGCGGACCGCCGATCGTGCGATCGCGCGTCGCGACGGACGCGGGCAGGCGCTGCTCGTGAACGGCACGGGGTTCTGGCGCTGGTCGCTCTCGGGCCTACGACGGCTCAGCGGCGAGCGCGGCCAACGGCTGTGGCGGCGCGTGGTGCGCTGGCTCGCCGAGCCGGTGCAGGGCGAGCCGCTGCGCGTGCGAGCCCGAGCGCTGGCTCTCGGCGCGCGGGGAGCCGGTGCGGTTGCTCGCGAGTCTCCAGGATCACAGATTCAAGCCGCTCGCCGGCGCCACCGTCGAAGGCGAGATCACCGACCAGGAAGGACGGCGCGCGCCCGTGCGCTTCACGGCGCGCGAAAGCGGTTCTTAGCGTGGCGAGGCCTCGACGCCTTGCGGCCCGGTCGCTATCGCGTGAGCGCGCGGGCGGTGCGCGGCGGGCAGGAGCTGGGCGCTGCCACCGCCGAGTTCGCGGTCGATCGCTGGAGCCTCGAGGAGGCCAGGGCCGAACCCGATTCCGCGACGCTCGCGGCGATCGCCGCGGCACCGGCGGCCGCGTCACCGATGCGGCACGCGTCGCGTCCTGGGCGCGCACCTTGCCCGCACGCGCGCTGGCGCTCGATCGCTCGGAATCGATTCGGCTCTGGGAATCGCCGTGGACGTTCGCGATGGTGGTTGGCTTGCTGGGCATCGAGTGGGCCTGGCGCCGCCGCCGTGGCCTGCCTTAGATTTCGTAACGCCCCTTACCGTAGCCCCGCAGACACGCCCCGCACGAGCCCATGCTCCTCGCGGGATCCGCCTTCGCGCTGCTCGCCGCCACCGCGCCGATGGCGTCGTGTGCGCCGCCGCTCCATCCGCGCATCGCCGAAGTCTTCTACGACGCAGCCGGTGACGACACCGGTCGCGAGTACATCAGAGCTGTTCAATCCCCATGCGATCACGCTCTCGCTCGCCGGCGCGCGGCTCGAGGTCGGTGACGGCTCGGGACGGGCGCTGGGCGCTGCGGTGGACCGGCGGATCGGCCGACAGTATCGCCGCCAGGGTCGGTTCGTGATCGGCGGCGCTGGTCGAGGCCACGCCCAGGGCCACGGCCACGCTCGATCTTCAGAACGGTCCCGATGCGGTGCGCTTCACGCCTGGTCCGGCGGCGCTAGCGAGGTCGGTGGGCTATGGCGCGCTCGAGTTCTCGGGAATACTTCTGCGGCGCGCCCGCGGTGGACGTGCCCTCCAGGGGCAATCAGCTCGCGCCCGGCTTCCCGGCGAGCCGCCGATCTCGGCAGCAACGCGCTCGACTTCACGCCGCGGCACCGTCCCAGGCCGCGCCAATCAGCGACGCCGCGATGCGGCGCTCCGGCGGAGGCTCGCGATGGACGGAGCTCCGCGGCCCGGAGAGGCGGCGCGACTCTCGGCGACGCTCGAGAATCGTGGGATCGATCCGATCGCCGCGAGCGGCTGGCGCTCGTGGTGCGCGACGACGGCGTCGCCACGCCGCTGGCGAGCGCGCGTCCTGGCACCGGCGCTGGCGGCGACCGAGTCCGCCACGGTGGCGATCGACCTGCCCCGCTCGTGGCGGGCGAGCATCATCTCGTCGCGGCGCTCGAGCTCTCCCGGCGACGGGCTCAGAGAACGACGCCGATTCGGTGTGGATACGGATCGGCCCCGGGCCGCTCCGACTCACCGAGATCCAATTCCATCCGCGGGCGGCGAGGGGCAGTGGGTCGAGGTCGTGAACGCCGGGGCGCGCCACTGGATCTCGCCGGGTTCGCGCTCACCGACCGCGGCAGGCATCCTGCGCGCCTGACCCGTTGGCCTCGCTGCCGCCCGAGAGTCTCGCGGTGCTGGCGCAGGACCGCGGCGCCCTGCTCGCACGCTTTCCGCAGCTCGATTCCACCCGGGTGCTCGAGGCTCGTCCATGGCCGAGCCTCAACAGACGGCGACGACGGCGGGCATCGCCGACGTGGTACGCGTGGTCGACCCGCGCGGCCTGCTGACCGACCGCGTTGCCTATTCGTCCTCGGCATTCCCGCCGGCTGGACGCTCGAGCGCAGCGGCGAGGTCTGGGGTCTCCGGAACCGGCGCCGGCGGCTCGCCGCCTGGCGTTCCCACGGACTCCCGGCGCCGTGGCGCAGGCGCTTCGAGATCGCGCCGCGCCGCGTCACGTCGGGCGGGAGCGCGCGGCTCGCCTGGGATCTGCCATGGCCGCGCGCGCGTGTGGCGTTCGGGCTCTACGACCTGGCCGGGCGCTCGCGCGGCGTCGTGCTCACCGAGACCGCGGTGGCGGCGCGCGGAGAGCGCACCTGGATCACGCGCGACCTGAGCGCGGGACTCTACCTCGTGATCATGCGCGCGCGGCCGAGAGCGGCGAGGGCGCACTCGCGGTGGCGCGACCGTTGCGCGTCGATGCGATGCGAGGTCACACACCATGACCCGCCGGATGGCATGGATCGCGCTGCTGCTCGCGGCGCTTGCGGGGCCGGCACGGGCCAGGAGTTCGCGAGCGCTGAACCTGCCGCGGAGCGCTCGGCCGCGGCCCTGCTCGAGCGCGGGCTCGCGCCCTCACGACCGGACATGGCGGTCACGGCGCTCGCGATCCGCTGGTATGGGCTCCCCGAGCTCGACACCCGCTCGGTCGCGCTGGCGCTGGGCTGGCGCACGCGCTGCGTCTCGGCGCGGGAGCCTCGCGGAGCGGCGATGCCAGCTCGGGTGGAGTGCGTTGGCGCTGGCGGTCGGCGTGGCCGATGCACGCGGCGGGGCGGCGCTGCGCGCCTGCGCGCGCGCGGCGTGGCGAGGACGGTGCGCCGCTCACCGGCACCGAAGCGGGCGCGGGCATGTGGATCGCGCCAGGTTCCGCGCTCCGGGTCTGGGTCGCGGCGCCCCAGGTGTGGACCGGAGGCGATCCGCCTCCGCTCGAGCGCTGGCTCGAGATCGGCGCCGCCGTCCGCGCCGGCGATGCGGGCTCTGGCTCCGCGCGGGCGCGCCGCGCCGCTGCCGAGCGCCGATCATGGCGGAGCGCGATTGCCGCTCGGCGTCGTCGACGCCTGGCTCGAGGTCACGCGATCATCCGGCCCGCGGCGGCTTCGGTCTGGCGGTGGCAGAAGCGCGCTGCGGCTCGCCGCGAGCGTCGAGAGCCATCCGGTGCTGGGGGAGACCGTGCGCCTGGCGCTCGGCCGGGAGGCGCCGCGGTGAGGTTCGCGCTCCATGAAGCCCGAGCGTGCGCGGTCCTGGTGCTCATGCTGGTGAGCGGTCGTGGAAGCGCGGATCCGCTCGAGCCGCCGCCGGAAGCGCCCGAGGCGCAGGACTACGTGGTCGAGGCAGACGATTCACTGTCGAGCGGCGAGTCGAGCTCGGCATGGGGCTGGAAGGCGCCGCCGGCGCCAGACCCGAGCGCCGCCGCCGCGTGAGCTTCGACGAGCCCGACTTCTCGGGCGCGGTGCGCGAGGACGGGCAGATCCTCTGGCGGGGAGCGATCGAGACCGGTGGCGCGGGTCGCGCCATTGCCGCGGGCAAGCTGTCGCCGCGCTGGGGCCGCGGACTCCTGCTCCGGCGCCACGAGCGATCCGTGGCAACGCGTCGCGGTCGAGACCGAGCGTCGCAGGCGCGGCCAGGCGGCAGGGCGTGATGCTCTCGAGCGGTCGCGCCCGCCGCGTGGCGCTGGTGATCGGACGGTTCTCGCGTCGCGACGTCGCGGGCGCGCGCGCGGACCTCGGCCCGCTCGGCGTCGGTCTGCTCCACGATCGGGTCGCGCCGTGCAGGGGCTCGATGGGCTGGCAATCGCGCGGGCGGGAAATCGAGGCGGCGCTCGGCCGCACCGGCGTGTGGCGCGTGGAGGGAGCCTGCCAGGCGGCCGCTCGGCTCGTGGCAGGCGGCGGCGGCCGAGGTGCGCGACGCAGCCCGGCCTTTCTCGCTGGCCGAACCCGCGCGCGGAGGTCGGCGCGGGCGCTCACGCTCGCAGACGCACGGCCGATGCCCCCGCCGGGGCGGCGCGCGCTGATCCGGACTGTGGAGATTCGGTCCGGGGTGGCGGGAGCCCGCGCGGCCTTCGAATGCCGGCGCGCGCTCGGGGACGCGCAGCGGTTGGCCTGGGGATTCGAGGGCAGCACGGCACGCGGCGCGAACGCGACCGCCCACGCGTCCGGCTTTCCCGCCAGGGGTGCGTGGATGGAGTGGAGGGCGGCGGCGCCGCTCCGCTCGCGCTTCGTCGTGCGGCTTTCGAGGGATGGGGCGCGCGGGGTGGTCTGCGCGAGCCCGTGCGCGCGGTCACCGCGGCCCGGACTCGAGGCCGTCGGTCCGCGCCGCGTGCGTGTGGCGCTCACCCACTTTCGGTGTTCCGCGTGCGGCGCGGCGAGAGCCTCTACCTCGCCGAAGCCGCGAGCGATCGCCTGGTGCTGCGGTCGCTCACCGGCGACGGCGATCGGTCGCGGCTCGAGCTGGCATTCCCGCCGGCCGCAGGCGCGTCAGGCCGGTGTGTGGCTCCGGCACGAGCGGCGGGGTCCGCGTCGCTCCGCGCTGGCAATACGTAACGCTT
>ERZ1370068.11339-contig-9961_pt1 | contig 29380 bp, 48 predicted proteins | sample MGYA00561227_ERZ1370068 | MGnify/ENA primary metagenome ERZ1370068 (study PRJEB38410, sample SAMEA6850437) | metagenome | study: Metagenomic assessment of the ecological functions of the soil: analysis of the soil microbiota associated with the...
GAAGCCCAAGGATTCCAGCATTCGTCAAAAACCCAGAGCTGTTCTCGTTTGCGGCATAAACAACAATAGTATCTGAAAAATGCGATGTTCTTATTTCAAACTCTGTTTGTTGACAGTATATGTGCCTGCTCTTCCTTGGAAAGATGTTGCGGAGCTGAAGGAATCTCGATTCTCTTGCAGAACCTCTTAAACCGAGTTCTGATCTTGTCCACCGTGTACCACGTATCATGAATCGCATGCAAGAATTCGTCGAAGAACGACGTCGAGTTTCTCTCCGGAACTTCCTTCCATTGTGAAAGCTTGTCAGATTGGCCCAGGACATCGAATACGCCGACAAAATATCTTCAAATGAAATCTTGACGCTGTTGTCATTGTGATTGCGGTCGGATTGTCCTGTCATACATTGGTTGTGGACGTAACAGAGTTGCCTGATCAACATGCGAAGATCGGTTAGACATCATCGCTTCTTCCTACTCGTCACGGAACCACTCGCCCTACTTCGCCTCCTGCAACCCCGCTTCACCGTCTGCTCCCGATCATCGCGGACGTACGTCACTTTGACCCGGTCGCCGCCCTTGTGTTTGTCGAGTTCCGTCCGCAGATCGTCGAAATTGGCGATCGCCTTGTCCTCGATCTTTACGATGACGTCTCCGGGAATGACATCGCCGTCGCCGGTCATCCGCGCTTCCGCACATCCCGCTTCCGCAGCGCGCTGCTGCCTTTCTGCACGTCCTGAATCATGACGCCGCGCAGATTCCATCGCCGCATCAAGTGATCCGGCATCGGCACGATCCCCAATAGCGGCCGCTTCACGCGCCCCATAGCGAATCAGTTGCGGCACGATCTCATTGACCGTGTCGATCGGCACCACGCAAATCCGATCCCCACGCTTGCGCTCGACGGGCTGTAGATCATCGTATTGAGACCAATGATCCGCCCTGCGGCTGTCGAGCAGCGGCCCGCCGGAGTTGCCCGGGTTGATGGCCGCATCGGTCTGGATCACATCCGCGATCGTCCGGTCGTTGAGCGACTTGATCGTCCGCCCTAGCCCGCTGACCACGCCCGTCGTTAACGTCTGGTCGAGGCCAAACGGATTGCCGATGGCGAAGACCCTTCTGCCACGACTTGCAGGTCTTTCGATGTGCCTACGGAGAGCGGCCGGAAGCTTGCCCCGCCGGGGCATCGATCTTGAGCACGGCAATATCCTTGTCCGGCTCGACGCCGATCGTATCCGCCTTCCAACTTGTCCCATCCGACAAGCGGACCTGAAGCTCGCTCGCGCCGGCGGTCACGTGATAATTCGTGACGATGTGACCATCGGTGTCCCAGATGAAGCCGAGCCGGTTCCCTGCAAAGGCGTGTCGAGGACGCGAAGGCCGATCACTTCGCGACGAATCGCGGTGCTGGTGATGAATACGACGGAGGGCGATGCCTCCTGGAATAAGTGAATCGTGCTCTTCTCATCGGCTGCCAGATCGCCGCGCGGCGTGACCCGGCCGGGGCTCGGCCGCTGTTGGAATTGACGAATCCCCGGATCGGCCCGACGAGTACCCAGCCGCCCAGGAGGCCGACCAGAATTCCTACCGCAAAAGCGGCGTGCGTCGAGTCGTTTGAAAGGCCGACGGTATTGATAGGGGTCCACGCGTTTATCCTCCACCCGCACGCAGAGAATGATATCCGAGTCGGATTCTTTCGCAGGAGTACCACTCGTCGGCGGTTTTTGCGCTAGGCCCGCTGACGCTGTAAGCACAAATCTCGAATCGTCGATGTTGGTTATGGTACCTATGGTCGCCCCGTTGCCGCCAGAAATACTCTCGACCCGTTCGGTCGACGGCTCCGCCACCTCGTGGACGACGACACGCTCGCCCGACCGGGTAGCCGCAGATGGGGAATCGCGAGGAATCTTACGGAACGCCGCGCAGCGCTCCACGAATCGCTCTCCGCGACTGCCGCGCGCGGGGGCATCGATGGATCGCTGCCTCGTCGTCGGCTCTTACGGCGCCGAGGTCCCTTACCTCTGCGCCCCATCTGGGCTACACCGATGTCACCTGTTTGATGCCATCGGACCGCGGGAGGGCCGAGCCGACGCAGCGAGTCCGGCCGCATCCGGGCGGCGATCACAGCAATATGAATTCACGTTCATCGAACACGACATCGAGAGCGGCCCTGGCCGCTGGACGATGGCGAATTCTCCCTCGTCGTCTTTTCTGGGGTTGTCTCGAAAGACTGCAAAACGACCCCGAATTCGCCCTCTACGAACTTAACCGCGTCTGCATGCCCGGCGCGACCATTAGCCTCGTCGCCGAAAACGCGATCAGCTTCCAGGCCACGCACTCCTGCTCCGCGGCGAACCGATGCCACTCCGCCTGAGCGACCGCAGCCCGCAGGGGAACGAACGGCAGCTACACCCCCGTGAAATCGCCGACCTGCTCGAGGGCACCGGTTGGCGTCAACGAACTGACCACGATTGTTTCCGACGCGGGATCGTATTGGAAATGGTGGAAGCGCGTGATTTTCAAACGGCTCGCCGCCGACCTGCGCCGTGATGTGGGTCTCGCCGAACCCTACTGGAACGGCGTTCGTCCTGGCCCACGCCGCGAGAGTCGGCCCGCCGACCCGCAGCTACCCCCGCTGGCTCTACAAGGATGAAAGATCAGGCACCTCAAGATCGAGATGCTGGAAATGCTCTCGGAACAGTCGCCCGCCACTGCGGCTCCAGCGCTGAACCACGCACGAGCCTCTAATCACGGGCCCCTAAAAAGATCCGAACACCCCACCACTACGAACTCACTGTTCGTCGTCAGATCCGCCCGCGACGCGGACGGTCCGGCTCGATCGTGGCCCAGGTCTCGCCCTCCAGCCGTCGCAAGTTGTAACTCGTCGCCGACGTGCGGGGCTACTTCTGCCAACGTGAGGAATCGAGTGCCCGACGGCGACGCATCGAAGCGTCCAACCTTTCGGTCCTCGATGCGGCCCGGCCGTTTCCAGCGGATCACGTCATCGGCGTTGTGCCGAAGCTCCTGTCGCCGCTCAGGCTTGGAAACAAAAGTGATCACGGCCGCACCTCCTTAAGGGAAAATCCCCTCCCTTCGCTTCGGCCGCAAATGCATACCCCATGAGATTTGAAAGGCCGACTCACCGGCCCGGCTGCTTATCAGACGCGGGCTTGTACAGGAGCAAGATGCCGGGACTTCCCGTCGTCGCACAGCCAAACAAACCCACGACAGCGCGTAAAGCGCCATGCTTAGGCAGATAGAGCAGCCCGGAAACCCGTCACCATGCTCAGATATTCGCACAACCCCCGAGAATGGCCCCGAGCAAATTGCTGGCAAACGCCGACGGGAGCGACGCCGCCCTTTGCAGCGAAGTGGCGAAGACGATTCCCGCAAAATAGAGCGGCAGACAAAGCAAAATCGACGAGCCCACCGCCGCCGTCAGCCAGCCCCGATCCAGCAACGAATGCACCGGGATCAGGTACCCCGCCAGCAAACACAAGATGAGGCAAACGTAGCTGATGTGCGGCCGTGTCGGCCGGGTCAAATGAACCGTCCAGTTCGCCAGCAAGAATCAGCGTGAGAATCGCCGTGATCACGACGCTGGCCACAATCCACGTCGTCCCGAACACGAGAGTGCCAACTCCGTGATTCCCTTGGTCTCGATAAGAAGGAACGCGCCGCCCGGGAAGAAGAAGTGCGGGTCGAGCGTCGTGCCGCGGCTCCGCCGTGCCCAGGACCCAGATGACAGAGACCATCGCGAGGATCGCCATCAGGTGAGATGTAGGGCATGGGGAAAGTCCTGCCCATTTCCTCCCGGGCAAAAATGGAAACGGCCAATCGTCCTCAGTAAGCGGCGGATCGAGCCGCCCCGCCGTCGCCGCAACGATCGTCGTCGTCTCAGGCACCGGCAAACCGCCGGTCTGCCCCGACATCGCGGCCGGCGACGTCTGCCGGGTTCACACCGATGATGAACATCGATGTCCTGTCCCTCGAATCCGAAGGTCCGCGGTGGATGGCCGAACGCCACGCTGAGCATCTTGTAGATCCGCGCCCGAGAGGGCGATTCCGGCCCGACCGCGAAAGACAGACACACCAACCCGCCTGGCGCTAAGCACCTCTTGGCTTCCGCCATCGATTCTTTGGTATACACGAGTTATCAAACGAGTTGAAGACATGCCCGACAGGAGCGTGTGCGAATCGAGAAGTCAAACACAACGAGGTCGTACACGCCTGCGTGGCTTCGCTTCATGAACGCCCGTGCGTCGTTGGTAATCTTCCGCACGCCCGGCAGCTGATAGGGTGACTCTGGGTGATAATTCTCTCGCCGACCCAGCGGATCGCCGGATCGATCTCGACGGCATCGACGGCCTTCGCGCGCATTCCGCACGGCGGCGGCGACATCGTTCCCCGCACCCGCCGACGACGAGCACGCGCCCCGGCGACGATTTGAACCGATACGGCAGGTTGTACCAAAGCGATTTGTGCCGGATGGCCTCGAGCTGATCCTTCCATCGCGCGAACTGAACTCGTCGGACAAGTTGAAGCCCTGCATGTAGTACGTCTTGTTCGCCGAAACCCACGCCCTGTTTGACGAGCCGCCCGTCCGGCAGCCGGGCATTGTCCGTCTTGACTTCCAGTCGCTGATAGGGCGAGTAAATGTCTCGCGCACGTCGGCCGGGGCTCAAACCCCGATCCAGGCGAGCATCACGGCGACGGCGCAGCCGCTGACCGCCAGACCCCCGCGGCTCATGCGAACCAGGTAAAGCCCCAACGCCGACGCGATCCCAAACCAAATCGACGGCGGAAGCCAGAGATACGAAACAAGACCAAAGGACGACGCCCAGGATGCTGCCGACAATGTTGATGGTGTATGAAGAAAGCGGCCTGGCGGGGTCCATCAGAACGACCGTGAGGCTGTCCGATCGGAATGAAGATGACGATCGTGCTGACAAAAAGCGCGGTGAAAAAGCCGTAAACACCAGGAAATGAACGATATGGGTCATGCCGCCGAGACCCCCAAAAGACCTCGGAGGTGAAGGGATTTCGGATGGCCTGATCGACTTCGGCCAGGCTGAGCACGTCCATGAACAGGACTTGCAACACGAGCATGACCAGCATCATCGGGAAGCCGACGATCGCGCGCGCGTGCGCGGCAAACCCAGGCCCAACCCAAAAGCAGGCGAGCAGCGTGATGTTCTTGAAATAAGCGCAGGCTCGAAACTCCGTCCCATGCCAGCGGATCAGCGTCACTTCGAGAAGAGCGCCAAGAGGCTGGCCAGAAGCAAGATCAATCGCTTTCGTCGCGGCGACAAGACATCCACCATGACCCGAGGCGATCATGCTGTCGAGCATCCGCCGCGCATAGTGCGCATGCACTCGATTGAAGATAACGCCCAGGACCATCAGCCGCGCCCCAGCGCGATCGCCGTCGAACGAAGCTCTTGATTGAATTGCTGCGCGCTTGTCGTGGCCGCCGCCCACCACGCGAAAGCCCCAGGCCAGCGACAGCACACCAGCGGCAATCACCAGCGCCCGTCACCAGCCATCGCGGCATCGCGGCGGGCCGAGGAACAGAAGGGATCGGCATGTTTGCGCATGATCCGCACTATAGGGGGCCGGCCCAGATTGACAATCTAGTGAAGAATCGGAAGCGACTGCCCGAACGGTCGAGCCACCAGATCGTAATCTCGATGGCCGCTACAACGGACCGTGACGACGCGCCGGGATCGAACTCGCCGCCATCAACGCAGGTGACACTATCGACGTCGGGCAGCTGTCCCTGATGCCGCGGGATAGACGCCGTCCGCTTGCCACCGCGACGAGTGGGAGCGCCCAGGTGCGTGGAGCCGGCGCGCTGATCGAGAATTCGAGGACAACTACGGGCGAAAGGGCGACCTTTTACACGCCGACCGCTATCGATTCCTTCGGACGTTTATTCGCGGGTGGAGCTGAGCTGGCGTCGTCTTCGTTTGCTTTCTCCTGCATGACATGCTCGAAGGCGGTCACGACCGCGGGGTCGAACTGTTTTCCAGCCGCCTCACGGATAATGGCGACGGCCTCCTGGGGCGTCCGCCCGCGCCGGCAAGGTCGATCGGTGATGATCGCATCGTAGGCGTCGGCGACAGCGACGATGCGTGCGCCCGATGGGGACTTTCTCGCCGTGGAGACCTCCTGTTATCGAGTCGGATGAGAAATGATCGTGGTGATGCATGATGATCGGCACGGCCCCTCGATGATGGAACCGAGGGAGCTGGACAATCTCGGCCCCCCGGACGGTGTGGGTGGCCACCTCGCCGGTTTCGTCTTGTGTGAGGGTCGAGGCCTTCTGGATCAGTTTCGTGGAGATTTCAACTTTGCCGATGTCGTGGAGCAGCGCGCCACGCGGACATCCTCAATCACCGGAAAGGAAGCTTCATCCGAACGGCGATCGCCTCGGACAGTTCGGCGACGCGGATGGAGTGGGCTTTCGTGTACTGGTCCGCAGCCTGCAGGTATTTCGGAGTATTTCGATCACGCCGATGTAGGCATCGTGCAACTCGCGGATGTGCTCGGCCCGCTGATCGCATAGCGTCCCGACCAAAATCGCCAACTAGGCCGAGAAAGCCGCCCCAGACGCACAAGGTCAGTATCAGTACAGGAGCGGTGGTGACGGCGTTGAGGTAGTGTTCCGGGCCAATCAGCGCCGAAGATGGAGACGGCGAGAACCGCGAATAGCGCGGTCACCCCCGCCAACACACGTCCGAAATAATGGGCGGCAATGATCACGGGCAAATAGAAAAAGTGCAGCAGCACCAGCGGCAGTCGCACGAATTGATGCGCTCACCAGCGTCGCGGCCAGAATCACGGTGACGAGCAGGATTTCGAACCAGCGGTCTGAGACGTTCCGAAACGGCGAACCGCGGTCAATGCACGATTGACGATGCTCGTTGATTCTTCCATGGACGGCCCTGGTGTCGACGAAAGACGTTCCGGAGGTGATCGGAAAGAAAGTTCCGGAGCTTAAGTGAGAATGCGATTCCACCCGCCAGAGCCTCCACGATTGCGTCCGATATGCCGGGCGACTCCCCTCGACTGAGCGCTGCGCTCAACCCACGACTGGAAGCCCAATCGCATCCGGCCGGGCGCTTCAGATCGTAGCCATCGCTTCCGGTGACGCGGACCGTCACGAATGCCCCAGGGTCATGTTCTCCGCCATGGACGTGAACGACGCTGTCCACATCCGGGGCCTGGCCCTGGTGCCGCGCGAGTAGATGCCGTCCTTGCCGAAACCGTCGATCATCACACGCAGCGAACGACCTTTGGCGGCGGCCACCGTTGGCGAACGTGGCCTCCTGCTGAACCTGCATCAATTCATCGACGCGCGATTGAATCACATCTGAGGCAATGCTCCCTTCATGCGTTGCGGCTTGGCGTGCCGGGTTCGCTTGAATAGGGGAAGACGCCCATCGCGTCGAAGCCGAAATCGCGAACGAATTCGCAGAGTTCCTCGTGCTCCGCCTGGGTTTCGCCCGGAAAGCCGGAAATGAACGTCGTACGAATCGCCACGCCCGGAATCCGGCGGCGCATTTCTCCAGCAGAATATCCGTCTCTTTTCGTGTCACGCGGCGGTACATCGCCTTGAGCACACGATCGTTGATATGTTGCAGCGGGATATCGATGTACTTGGCCACTTTTTCGCAATCGGCGATGGCGTCGATCATCTCGTCGGCAAAATCAGACGGATAGGCATACATAAGCCGTATCCACTCGACGCCGTCAAGCGTGTTCATTTCGCGGAGCAAACCCGACAGCCCCGGTTCGTAGCCGATGTCCTTCCCGTAGCTCGTCGTGTCCTGACCGATGAGGTTTAGTTCGACCGCGCCGTCATCGATCAGCTCCCGCGCTCGGCCATGATCTCGTCCACCGATTTGCAGTGCATCGGCCCGCGGATGGATGGAATCGTGCAAAATGTACACTTCTGATTGCAGCCTTCGCTCATTCGCAGATAGGCATAATGGGTCGGCGTCAAACGCAACCGCGCCCGATCCGACTTATTCGCATCAATCCACGAAGCCGAATGGTATTCGCCAAGAAAAATTGACCGCCCATTCTCCGCGACCTTGCTTCCGGTCTTTTCTTGTTTCGGCGTTTTTGGCGTTTCGGCGTTTCGGCGTTTCGCCCAATACCGCCCGCACGATGTCAGCCCTGTTGTTCACCCCGACGAGCGCATCAATCTCCGGCACGGCCTCGACGAGTCCCTGCCCGTCACGCTGGACAAGACAGCCCGCGACGACGAGCCGCCGGATCTCGCCCGCCTCTTCTGCCCGGCCGCCTCTTGCAGAACTCCAATCGCCTCGTCGCGTGATGCCGACAGAAAGCTCCGCAGGTATTCACGACAACCACATCCGCCGCCCCGCCGTCTCCGACGATCCCGCATCCTGACTCCGCCAAGAGGCCGAGCATCTTCTCGGAATCCACGAGGTTCTTGGGACATCCCAGCGAAACAGAAGGATACGGTTGGTTGGTGCATCATGAATCCTGCAGAACTTGAGCTAGGCGCAGAATCACATATTGTATCAAGAAGTTCCCGAATCCGCTGAATCATTTAGGACCGGCTCCGCCCCACCGACAAATTTCCTACTTGAGCCGATTTGTGGATGACTTACGATGCCGCCGCCATGTTCAAGGGACGACTCTGGCTCCTTGCGGCGGCTCGTAACGGCCATCCTCTTCACCGTGCTTTACGGCCTGACGCGCTCAGGCCCACTCGTCACGCTCGATCGCGGATGCGCCCGCCGGTCGCGCCGCACCGGTTGCCCTGCCGTTGGCCGATCGGTGCGTCACATGCCATCACCGTCAAACCCCGACCATAGTCGACCAATGGGCGAGGTCAGCGCACGCCCGGCATCAAGCCACGTGCAGCAGTTGCCACTGGGTCACGAAGGATTACCCCACCGCCAAGGCGCGTATGGCACCTATGTCTCCAACGTCGTCACGCCGCGGACGTGCGCCTACTGCCACCCCGCAGAAGCCAAGCAATTCGCCTTTTCGCGGCACGGCGTACCGGCGTGGACCGCACTGGTCGGCTACGCAGGCCTTTCCAAGGAACTTCAGGAGCAGTTCGACCGCATTTCAGAAATCCGTCACGCGCTGGGAGGCGGTGAGTTGCCGACCGGCCTCGTGGGGAGCGACGCGGAATGCTCTCTATGACCTGGAAGGAAGCGCCCATTACCAAGCTCGCCTGCCAGAGCTGCCATCAGGTCGGTCGGCCCAACGCCGATGGCAGCGCCCGGCTGAATTGCAACGCCTGCCACCTGCGTCACGACTTTTCACTCGCGCGGTCCGCAAACCCGAGACCTGCAACCGCTGCCACATCGGCCCCGATCATCCCCATTTTGAAATCTACGAAGAATCCACTCACGGCATCCTCTATCACACGCAAGGCCATGGAATGGAATTGGAATCAGAAGCCCGGCCGCCTCGGCGTGCAGGATATGCCAGGGGCGACGTGTCCAGGTCTGTCCACATGAGCGGATTCGGCCCGCAGCCCACGACGCACGACGTCGGGGACCGGTTGTCGTGGTTTCTCTTTTCGGAAGATCAGCACCTACCGGCCGGACTGGCAGGAAAACCGTGAACGAATGAAATCGGTCTGCTCCCAATGCCACAGCCGTCCGTTCGTCGACGATGAATTCGCCAAAGGCGACGACCTGACGCAGGCCGTCAACGCCAAAGTCACCGAGGCCAAGGACATCCTCGAAAAACTGTTGAACGACGATCTCCATCACACCCAAGCCTTTCGATGCCCCATCAAATACACGGCCTTCGATCTCTGGCATCACTATGGAAGAACGGCCAAGTTCGGCGGATGGATGCAGGGTCCCGATTATGCCCAGTGGCACGGCATCTACCCGCTGATGAGCGAACTCGCCAAGCTCAAAGAAGAGGCGGCACGCCTGCGCGAAAAAAATGCCGCGCGCGGACCCGACCACCGTCGTCGTAATCGTTCGCGTGAGGAGCACATCATGTCAGGGAACGCCTCGTCTGGTTCGCAATCGTCGGCGGATTGATGGCCCTCGTCGTCGTCGTGGTCTTCGTCATTCCCTCACGTCATTCGACGACGGCATTGAGCGAGTCGCCGTCATTGGCCCAAGGGGCTGGCGACACGGTCAAGATGAGCGCCGAGACCAGGCAGTGCATCGCCTGTCATCAGGAAAAGGGGATCACTGCGGCGGCCATCCGCGACTGGAAGCGTTCCACCCATGCCGTCAACGAAGTCGGCTGCGAAAAGTGCCATCTGCCCGCGGCCGACGCGGCGGAGGTGATTCGCAAGACGGCGTCCGCCTGCAAAGACCCGCGCGTTCGATCCAAGGTCTCCGCCCGAAATTGCACTTTCCTGTCATAACGCCCAGGTCACGCAGTTCTCCAACGGCAAGCATGCCCTCGCGTGGGTCGCCATGAATGCGATGCCGATGATGAACAAGCTCCCGCCCGTCATCGCCGAGCGCGGTTGCGGCGCCTGCCATGCCATCGGCCGTGACGACGGTAAGTGCAACAGTTGCCACACGCGACACACTTTTGCCACGGCCGAAGCCCGAAAGCCCGAGGCCTGTCAGACGTGCCACATGGGGATTCGATCATCCGCAATGGGAGATGTATTCAACCAGCAAGCACGGCTCGATCTATCGAATGCAGGGCGAGCAATGGGACTGGCACAAGAAACTCGGCGATTGGTTCGCCGATCCGTACACCGCCACCGAAAAAGACGCACCGCGCCCCGACCTGCGCTTGCTGCCACATGCCGTCAGGCGACCACACGGTCAGAACGGCATGGGGTTTTCTCGCCGATGCGCTCCGGGGACAAGGACCCCGAATGGCAAAAATATCGCAACACGATCTTCCGCGGCCTGGGCGTGATTGATGAAAAGGGGGAACCGACCGACCGATTTAAGGCTGTCGTGGCCGGACAAATGGCCGCACGACGGCGGAGGATTGGGAAAAACAGCGCGAACGCGAGATTAACCAGTGTACCCAATGCCACGGACGCACGTTCGCCCAGACGAAGCTCGCAGAGGCGGACCAGGTCATCAAGGAATCCGACAAGCTGATGGCCGAAGCCGTCGACGTCGTCGACAAGCTTTACGATGACGGCGTCCTGCCGCGGCCCAAGGATCGCCCGCCGCACCCGATCTCCCTTCAATTCTACGAAGTCGAGAACCCCATCGAGCAAAAGCTTTATCCCATGCTCCTGGAACATCGCATGCGCACCTTCCAGGCGCGCTTTCACATGAACCCCGATTACCTGCATTGGTACGGCTGGGCCGAAATGCGTCGCGACCTCGTGGAGATCAAGGCGGAAGCCGCGCAGCTCCGCAAGGACCATAAGTCGAAGGATGCTACGAAGTGAACGGCGAAGGGCGTTCGGCTATCCTCAACCTCGCCGAGTTCCGGTTGCACCTGAACCGGGACCAGTTGCTTCTGCTCTTCACCTCGGGCAATCTTGCGTTTCTCAGCGTCGATGTCGCCCTGGCCCACTCCGTCAATTCATTCATTCCTGTCTATGAGTGGATCCCCGTGCTCGTGCCGCCCCTTGGGGCGCTGACCTCATTTTGGTTGGCGGCGCGCCGCGATCCGACGCTGTCGCTTCGGCTCTTTCATGCGTTTCTGATGCTCGTCGGCGTTCTCATTGGCGTATTAGGGCTGGCGTTTCACCTCCCGCGCGCCATGCTCAGCCCGCTTGGCGTCTTCTCGTGGAGCTGGCTCGTCTTCAGCGCAGCGGTTTTGGCCCCGCTCTCTTTCGCCGGTGTCAGCCTCGTCGGCCTCGTCGCCTCGCTCGACGAAATCGGCGAGGACTCCGGCCTCCTGTCCTTCGCCGACGTGATCCGTCTGAAGGCCCCGATCAGCAAGACGCAGCACTTTCTCTGGTTTGTCGGTCTGGGATTTCTCGGCGCGGCGGCGACCAGCTTTCTTGACCACGGACAATATGGTTACACAGGCTACGAATGGATCCCCGTCATCGCCGGTGTCTTTGCCACGGTCGTTGTCCTCGGCCGAGCGGTTACGCGCCCAAACAGATCGTCGCTGATGACGTGACGCGTATGTCTGGACCATGCTCAGCTGCATGGCTGTCGGCGTGCTCGGCTTTGCTTTTCACCTGAGCAAAGACGTCGCCGACTCCGGGGCCGTCAGCCTCGAGCGCATGCGTGCCTACGCCCCGATCTTCGCCCCGCTGCTCTTTGCCGATTTGGGTGCATTGGGATTGTTGGTTGTCATTCGTCCGATGCAATCCACGCATTCCAGCGATCAAAACTAGTCGACTCGTTATCGTTGCTAAGATCAGTTAAAATGTCCGCCATCGGCTTTTTGAGTCCTCGGAGTCACTTCACGCATGCCCATCCACCCCACCGCCATCATCGACAAGCAAGCTCAGATTGATCCCACTCGCCGATATCGGCCCGCACGTGGTGGTCGAAGGGCCGGTCAAAGTTGCAGCAAACGTAAAGGTTTATCCGAACGCCTACTTGTCCGGCTGGACCGAGATCGGCGAGCGCTTGCGAGATCCATCCCGGCGCGGTCGTCGGCCACTTGCCGCAGGATTTTCATTTCAGCGGCGAGCGAACCTTTGCCGCATCGGCGCGGGCACTATCATCCGAGAATTCGCCTCCATCCATCGTGGGACGCAGCCCGAATCCTCGACGCTCGTCGGCGAGAACTGCTTCATCCTCGGCTACGCGCACATCGGCCACAACTGCGAACTGGGTAACGGCGTGAAAGTTCCAATTGCACGGACTTTCCGGTCACGTCCTCATTGGCGATAACGCCATCGTCAGCGGATACGTGCTCGTCCATCAATTTGCCCGGATCGGCGAGTACGTCATGGTCGGCGGTGGCGCTGGTGACCAGGACGTGCCTTCCTACATGAAAGCGCTGCACGAATCGCAGTGTGTGGGCTATAACGCCATCGGCCTCCGCGCGATTCTGGCCAATTCACGCCGGAGGAAGTGAACGAGGTCCGCGATGCCTACCGGACGATGGTTTCGCTCGGAGCTGCCGTTTCGCAAGGCGGTCGAATCCTTCGCTGAAAAAGCAAAGACGCACGAGCCGGCAAGCGCATTCTCGAATTCATCGCCGCCACCTCAGCTCGGCATCATCGGCGGGCGTGAAGTCGGCCGCCGACCTTGTCGAAGCGACCGAAGGGAATAACGCCCCGTGCATCTTGCCCCTCGCGGCAATTTGCTATCGTATGACTCACTCGTCGGCGACGCTACGGAAGGGATTGCGACGGCCACATTGGATGAGGAGTACCCCGGCTCATGGCCAACAGGACGAGTTCCCCCGCGATCGCAATGGATTATGCCAAGCCGGTCGGCCCGCGCCCGCATGGGCGTGACCGAGCGCATTTCCTCCGCGCTGCTCTCTATACCGCCTTGGATCGCTTATCGGTTTTCACCTTTGGTTATTACTTCGAGCGCTACATATTGAATCGTCATCCGGATAGCATTCGCTTCATCCGCGAAGGGTCCGAGGCGGCCATGCGGCGCATCACCATCCCGCACATCCTCATCGGGTTCTTCTTCATGATCTCGTCGCCGAAGAACCGTAATGCAGGAAGACAACGTCTATGGGCCGCGGGCCTGCTCATGGCCGGCGCCGCACTTTGTGACCGTCTATTGGAAAGGCGGCGGCAAGACGAATCTCTTGCTCTACAGTAGGCGTCTATCTCTACTTCCTCGTCCACGAGCTTCGCGACGAGGCCATGCTCTACACCGTCCTCGGCGAGGCTGCTCCGATCGCCGACAAAACGGCGTTCAAGGGACTCGTCCGCTGGATGACCGCCCTCATCGTCTTCACGATGGCGGCGTTCGTCTGGGCACCAATCCCCTACGGCCTTTACTTCAAAAAATTGTCCGAACCGACCTCCGCCCTGGCGAGGTGGGCCGCGGCCAATGCGACCTGGTTGGACGGCTCGATGTCAATGCCCCTGAAGTTTGCGGCTGAGCGTCGGTCCCTTCGTCTTTTCCGCGATCAGGGTTCTGCCCACTCGTCTGGCGGCACTGCCGCCGTGCGACTCGGCTATCCCGACATCCGCACATTAGTCCGCACGCATGCCATCCTTTTCAAAGGTCATTCGGCGTCGAGGCGTGCTTGGCCTGTCGCTGGCCCTGACGCAGCGCGCTACTCGCTCATCCTCTTCCACGTCGTCGCCTGGTACATCTTCGCGGCCTACAACTTCGCCAAGCATCCGCCCCAAGCTCCGCAGCGCCGGTCACCATGGATGCAACCAGCGTCCGCGGATTCAGACGCCTTCACATCGGCATGGTCGTGGTCGCTATGGCCGCCGGCCTCCGCTCTGGACGCTGGCCCTGGGTCAAACCCACTCTCGCTGGCTTGGCTACTGCGCGCCGGAGTCGTTTCTCTACTGGACGATCATGCACATCACCGTTAGCTTCGTCCCAGCGCTAAACGACACCACCGAGTCCTATCCGATGTCACTGCTCTTAAACCTTCTGGCCGCGTCGGGCTTTGACGGCGGGCTTTTCTCCCCGACTTCAAGTCCGTCACGGCCCACCTGCGCCCGATCGAAAGCTCCGATCACCGGCCCGCTGCGCGTCCGCTTCGAGATCCGCAGCGATCTGGCAACCCTGCCCACTCGTCAGGCCTGGCGATGCACGCGTCCTCCGCGGTCAGCGAATATCGCATCCGCTGACGAATGACGCAGTCCCGTTCACGCCCCACCTCCGGCAAGGTCGGACAACTCAGCCGCGCTGGACCGCGTATGACGGCTATCTCCCATACGCGATCCTGGAGCCCGACGGCCGCGACGAAGAGTACCCCATCCGTGGGATTGGATGGCGATCATTCATCACGCAACTCGCCGAACATGGAGTCGTCTGCACGCGACGCGCGGATCGGGCGCACGCCTACCTCCGAAGAGCGGCGATGGCCGCGCGAACCGACCTGATCGTCAACGCGATGGAGACCGAGCCCCTATCTGACCGCTGATCTCTCGCACCATCGTCGAAGAGCCGGGCCGCGTGGTGGACGCCACCTGCGAATTTGCCGAAGCCCTGAGTGTCCATCCCCGCGTCATCCTGGCCATCCCCTATCGCCATCGTCGCGGTGACCCGCCGCATCGAGAACGAAGCCGCCGGCCGGTTCGTCGAGGTCGTCCCACTGGCCAGCCGCTATCCGCAATGCCACCCCGACGATGCTCATCAAAACGCTGCTTGATCGTGAAGTCCCACCCGGCGGCAGCGGACTCGACGTCGGCGTGCTGGTCTTGCCGCTCTTCGATGCTCCCACGCGCCCGCCGCCAGACGCGCTACTTCTTTCTGACAATCGACCACATGACGCATACGCTCGCTCTTCACCATCGCCGGACGTGCGATCCGCCGGCCCGGCACCTATCGAGTCGCCATCCGGCACGCCAGATCCCTTCCACCGCCGAACGCTCTCCGGTACGACTCACACCCGATTGCAGCGCGAATGGTCTGCGGCGGTCCCCTCACAGGCGTCGCCTCGTTCCCACGAGGGACGCCCGTCGTCACCGCCGACATGACGGCGCTGCTCTTCTTCTCGACGGCGGACGAGCGAACTCCCGATCCCCTGCGTCCATTGCGGTTGGTGCGTGGAGGATTGCCCGATCGGTCTCGGACCCGCCGGCTCCTGGGCTGCAGCTTGAATCCCAGCCGTCGTGCAACGATGAGGCCAAGTGCAGCTCAACGCCTGCATCCAGTGCGGCTTTGCAGTTATGTATGCCCTTCCGCGCGCTGCCGCTCTCCCAGACCATTCAACGTAAACGCGGCTGCGATTGAGCCGCCCCGGAGAGCGACGGTCTCATGAACGCGCACGGATTGATGTTGCTGACGAGACCGTCCGTCGCGCGCGCCGCCGCATTGCGTCAGCGGCGACACCCACGACGACATCCTCCCGCGCCTGATGCTCGGGCGCATTCATCGTCGCCATCATCGGGGTTCGGTCCTCTTCGGCCCCGCCGCCATGATCGTTCTTTGCCGTCTCCGTCGTCTTCGCGGTCGCCACGGACCTCGTCGTCGGCTTTCGCAAGGGACGCCCCGTCGTCGGCGGGCTTTCGCATGCCGGCCTCATCGGCCTTCCGTCGGCCTCACGCTGCCGGCCACCGCCCCCTGGTATATCCCCGCCCCGGCCTCGATGATCGCCATTATCGTCGGCAAGGTCCTTTCGGCGGCCCGGCCACTATCTCTGGCACCGCGCTCGTCGGTCGGTCGTCGTGCAACTCCTATTCATCAACAGCCTTGCGGTTACGGGCCACGACGCTCGCCGCGCCGGTCACCGCCCGGCGGCCGGCAGCCTCACCGGCGATCTCCGCGCCGCACAGAAGGTTCGACATTTCCCGCCTCCATCGCGCGTCTGGTTCGGCCCTCTCGAAGTTCGTGTTCACAGTCGCCCATGCCGACTTCGTCATGGAACCGCCAGATTTCCGCGCGCGGCGATTTGCCGTGGATAGATCGAGCGCCGATGTGGTCAAGCGCCGATTCGACGCGCGTACTTTCGAGCCGCTACTTCGCGACAACCTGGGGCCGCTCCTGGCTCGACGACGGTCGATCGGAACCGTCGTCCCCGGCAGTGGATCGGCGAGACCCGCACGCCATGGTCGATCATCGTCGCCGGGCTCTATTTGATCTATCGCGGATACCTGCGCTGGCAGGTGCCGGTCGCCGTACTGGCGGCGCGCAGCCATCGCGGCGGCGATCTTCCCGGTCGAAAAAGGAGGCGACGTCCACGGCTATCGCTGGCTGCCGATCTTTGCAATCGAGCAGGGCCGCGCCGTCGATTAGCCTATGTGCTTTACCATCTGACGGCGGGCCAGCTCATGCTCGGCGCGAGTTTCCGCCTTGCGGGCGACTTGACCTCGACGCCGATGCAAAAGGCCAGCTCGTCTTCGGCGCTGGCGTCGGCGTCATTACCATCTTCATGCGTCTCTACGGCGCTCGTCGAAGCCGAGTGCTACTGGGCTATCCTTATCACAGAACAACGTTCGTCTCGTTCAGTCGATCAGCGCATGAAACGACCGGTGTTGGGAATACCAAGAGTGATCAGAGCCGCGCTCGTGGGTAAGGAAGCGCGCGATGTGCAATGGAAGTTAATCTGACGGCTTCGCAAAGTGCCCTTTCGCAAGATCGGAATCACATTACATTCGAATCACGCGCGCTCCCTTACGGTCGTGGCTCTATTCGATTTGCATCGAAATCCTTTGATCGACGAGACGGCCCACTTCCTCAATCAATGCCCTTCTCTCCGCATCAAGCTCGCCATCCGGATGCCAACGTAAACCGAATCTTCCGCATCTCCCCAAATCGACCTCAACTGTCGCCCGCCGTCGCCGTGGGAATCCGAATCCTTCCGGACAGTTGTCTCTTCGCCGCGATTCATCCACGACAATCTCGCGGCAGGTGGCGGATCTCCGGCGAAATCACCGCCAGGGCCCGCACCAACTCCTGCGGGCTAGCCGCCATTTCGATTTTTCAATCGCGCCCGGGTTCGCCGCCGCATGCGGGACCTTCGTTTCCTGCCGACCCGACCACCGCGCCGCCCAGCCGCCCCACTCCAGATACCCGAGCACCCGCGGCGGAGAAGAGCGCCCATCGGTATCACGCCGAGAACGATCAGCCCGACGACAGTCGAAATGGTGCGCGTCATCGCCGCCAGGCACAGCACGCAGACGACAATGCTCGCCGCATAGAGATCTGGATCGCCGCCGCCGATGGTGCTGCCCGCGATCCCGACCAGGCGATGGTGAATATGATCGCGGTCTGACGGCAAAAAGAGCGGCTGACCCCGCACCATTCGCCGGCCGATCGCCAGCAGCGTGTCAAAAATCGGATACCCCAGGGCGAACAGCGGCACGAGGGATCAGCACAACCGTAGCGCGCCTTCTGCGGCGATTGCAACAGAAGCCGTGCCGCGAGAAACATCCCCAGCGAGAGCGACCCCGTATCACCCAGAAACACCGCGCGCGGATGAAAGTTCCACCGCAAGAAGCCCAGCAGCGAGCCCGCCAGCAGCACCATCATCACCGTCATGTAATGATTGCCCAGCCAGATCGCGACAATGGCGTTCACCGCCGCAGCCAGAAAGACAGATGCCTCGCCGCCAGTCCATCCAATCCGTCGGTCAAACTGATTGCATTGGTGATTCCCACGATCCAAAGCAGCGATGCGAGCACGCCGACTGCCAGCGGCAGATTCACCGAATCAAACCCCGGCAGCGTCACCGCCTGCACGCGAAAACCCAGCGAAACCGCCGCGATCGCCACGACCGTCTGCACCAGCAGCTTGACCTTCGGGCGAATCTGATGGCGATCATCCACGATCCCCAAAAGCACCATGCACCCCGTGCAGGCCAGCAGGCCGTACACAAAGACGGCTTTCTCCGCGCAACCTTCTCGCCCACGTTGTTTTGCAAGTTCAGTGCGACGAATGTGCCGACCAGTACGACGATGAAAATGACCACCCCGCCCATCGTCGCCGTCGCCCGCTCATGCTGCTTCCGCCCGCCCGGCCGATCCACCCACCCCAGCCGCTGCGCTAGCAGGATGTACAACGGCGTAGCCAGCGCCGTCGAGACCGCCGCCGCAATTGAATAACGCGTAGTACGACTTGAATTGAAGGAGATAGCTGACCCAATCGGGCAGGACCGGCGGTGACGTGGCGGACGGCAAGGCCTCAAAATCCTTTTATTGACGGTCGCTCGGACGACTTCCATTCTATAGTATCTCGCTGCCAGTAGTTAGTAATCGAAAAGCGGCCGGTGCGTAGACAGTGCAGAATCATCGAACAGCCCTCCATCTTCGTTTTGACTTTTTGGCGTTTTGACTTTTTGGCGTTTCCTGCGGTTCGTCTCATCGCCGGTCGGGCTGGAAGCGGAAAAAGCCACTGGCGTGTCTTAGCGCATCGCCGCAGGAATTGGCGCGCCAGCATGACCGACGGCCCCAAGCTGATTCTTCTGGTTCCTGAACAAGCGGCGCGCAAATGGAGCGCGGACTGTTGATGCGCTGCCCGCACGCGCCCAGCCCGCTGCGAAGTCCTCAGTTTCCGCCGCCTCGCCCATCGAATCCTCAGCGAGGCCAGGACCGGCAAGCACGGCCCCATCTCAACGCCGCCTCCCCGATTGGCCGTCAAATGGCCCTGCGCGCCTCATCCAGCAGAATCGCCGAAGGCTCCGCGAATTCAGCAAGGTGGCCGAGCGGCGGTGGTTTCATGTGCCGCGCCGCGGAATCGTCCGAATTGCTCCAGGAATCCGTGACCGTCGATCAACTCGACGACGCCGCGGCCGGCGCGGAAACCTCCGGCGACCCCTCCGCCCCGCGTCTGCACGACATGGCCCTTCTCCTGCGGGCCTATCTCGAATACCTCGGCGATATGCGCGAATCGATCCGGAATGCGTCCTCGATCTGGCACGGTCGCGGCTCGACACGATCGACTGGCTCGCCGGCGGCACCAAATCTGGATCGACGGCTTCGCTTAGCCTGACGCAGCAGCAAATGGCATGATCGTCGCCCTCGCCCAGCGCGCCGCTCGCATCGATCTGGCCTTGCTTCTCGATCCCGACCGCGCTCCGCGCCCGCGACCAAGCTGCCGCACCCGACGACTTTCTCACTCTTCGCCCGCACCGAACGTACCCTGGTTCTCCTTGCCCACTCCCTCCGGGAAGCGAACGTCACGATCGACGAGCCGCTCTTACTCACCGACCGTCCCCGATTTCGAAATGCAACCATGCTCGCTCAATTGAGCGTGATCTATTCAATGCCTCGCTCCGCGCTCGCGAATCCACAGTCCCCAATCCCCGATCCCCACCGATCTAATGGAAGCCCCCTCCCGCCGCGCGTGAAGTCGCCGCCGCCGTCCGCACGATTGTCGATTTGATCCAGCGCCCCGATCGCTCACTTCGTTACCGCGACATACGTCCATCATTGTCCGCGATCTGGCCCCTACCACGATCTGCTCTCCGCCGAACTCGCGGGCGCTAACATTCCCTTCTTCATCGATCGTCGCCGCCAGACCTATCACCACCCGCTCGTGCAGCTCGTCCGCGCAGCGATCTCCATGCGCCCGAAGGTCCCTTCGATCAGGCGTTAGCCATGCTCCTCAAGACCGGCGCTGAGCGGCCTGCCGGACGATCGGGCCGACGCCCTGGAAAACTACCAACTCGCCCACGGCCTCAGCACCGCGAGCCGCCTGGGAAGAACCGGTGGCCCCACCCCCGTCCAACCCGGCGACTCCAAACGCGCTCGACGCCCTCCGCCTCGGAAACGCGCTCGCCGGTATCCATCACATGCGCTGCGCGCGCGAGCGAATCGGCGATTGGCGGCCTGGGGAAAGAAGCGGACTGGGTATCAGGGGGTAGGGGCTGGAGGTGCGGAGCCTCCAGCCCCCAGTCCCCAGCCCCTGGCCCCCAGCCCCTGTCGAAACTGGGTGGCCAATCTCTACGCCCTCCTCGAACGCCTCAACGTCCGCCAAACCCTCGCCCATTGGTGCAGCCGCCGCAACTACTTGCGGCGACCTCGACGAAGCCGAGGAGCACGAGCAAGTCTGGACCGATGTCGTCAAGCTCTTCGATGAAATCCATCGCCGCCCTGGGCGATCGAGCCAATGACCGGCCGACAATTCCAGGAAATCATCGAATCCGGTCTCTCCGAGTTCACCGTCGGACTCGTCCCCGCGACGCTTGATCAGGTCCTCGTCAGCTCGATCGGAGCAGCCGCCACCCTCGATCCGCGCTGCTCTTCATTCTGGGCATGACCGAAGGACAGTTCCCACGCCGCATCACCGAGGACACGATCTTCGCCGACGACGATCGCGAAAAACTAGCCCAGGCAGGGCATTCAACTCGGCCAGAACCGATCGCGCCAGCTCCTGGACGAGCGAATGCTGGCCTACGTCGCCGTGAGGACGCGCCCGAGCGAATTCCTATGGATCAGTTACCCGCGAACAGATCGACGCGGCCGCCGCGCTGCCTCCTCCCCTTGTTGGCCCGCCATCCAGGCCGCCGTGCCGGACGTCGCGATCGAAAGAATCGACGATGTTGAATCTGACTCCTAGCGGTGGGCCCCTCGGATGTTATCCACCCGTCAGCGAATTGGCCGGCGGCCTGGCCAACGGCCTGCGGCTCTACTGCGAAGACAAGCTCTCGCACCCCATCGCAGATTCCTGGTTCGCCCTCTACGACTGGTCGAAGTCTGACGCGGCCACCCGTGGCCCGGTCGCCAATGCATTGTCCTCGCTCCGCAACTCGCCCGACGCCCGACTACACGCCCCGCGTCCGCCGCCGCGTTGTGGCAAGAACCTACCGGGACCAGCGTCAGCGCCCTGGAGAAGTTTGCTCAGGTAGCCTTTCAACATTTCGCGGCCCACGGCCTGCAGGCTCGAACCGCGCGCCGTTTACGACCTCACGCCAATGGACCTCGGACGCATCTACCATCGCGTCCTCCGAACATTTCGTACTGGAACTGATCGATTCCGGCCGAACGCTGGGCGAATTGTCTACGGATGACATCGCGTCGAGTCTGTTCGCGCCTTTGCCAGGACATTGTCCCGAAATTCGCCGAGGAACTGCGCCTGAGGAAGCCCAGGCCCGCGCGACCATCCCGCCGCGGCCGCCGCGATCTGCTACCCGTCGTCAGAGGCCAACCTCCTCCATTGCTAGAACGCCGCTTCGCCCGAAACTCGCCGAACGATCCTTTGGAATCGACGAACCCGCGCCCTGCCCGCCCTCGAATTGAAAACGACGCACGGCCAGTCCAAGTCCGCGGCGTCATCGACCGCGTGGACCTCCTCGCCTGCGGGTGATAAGAACCTTGCGGTCGTATTTGATTACAAGCAGAGCGCTCGCGCAGCCGCCTCGCCCTCGGCGAAGTTCTACCACGGACTGGCCCCGCAAATTGCTCGCCTATCTCCTGGTCCTCCGCGATCACGGCGGCGCTAAGCGAGAGCAAGTCATCCCCGGCGGTGCCTTCATATCTGCCGCTTCTCTCCGCTCCGAAAGCTCAAACACCCGCGCGACGCCGACAAAGAGGGCTTCGATGTTTTCAAAGGTTTCCGTCCACGCGGCGTCATCGACTTCGATTGATCGATCAACTTGATCCCACGCTATCAGGCGTTCGAAGCCCGATCTACAACGTCTATCGCAACAAGGATGGTGAACTCGGATACGTCAACCAATCCTGACGCTGTCGGCGATCGATTCGTTCGCCAAACTCCTCGACCACGTCCGCCGAAAGATGTCGCAACTGGCCGAGGATTGGCCCCAGGGAAAATCGCCATCCAGCCTGCACAGTTCGGCAACAAAATCGCCTGCACGCAGTGCAAGTTCGCCTCCGTCTGCCGGATCGAATATGCCACGCGTCAAACCCATAGGCTGGAAGTCATGGATCGAACGATCTGTCCTCGAACGCCTCGCGAAGGAAGGCGGCGCCGATGCCCGAAAGGACTTTGACGACCTCCCAACGCCGCGCGGATCGAAACCGTCGATCGAAGCGTCCTCGTCTCCGCCGCATGCCGGCAGCGGAAAGACCGCTGTACTTGCTGGCTACGCGCCGAGCTGGTCGCCAATCCTCGCACCGGCTGCTCCGTCAACCAGCTTCTCGTCGTCACCTTCACGGACGCCGCCTCCGCGGAGATGCGCAGCCGTATCGCCGCAGCGCTTCGCGCCCGCCTCGGCGTAATCCCCTGCAGAGCGTGCGTGGTTGCGCCGCCAATTGGCCCTGCCTCGGACGCGCGGCGATTTCCACGCTCCACCCTTCTGCCGCCAGATCCTCGGCAAGTATTTCGCCCACGCCGGTATGGACCCCCTCATGCCGATGCTCGACCCTGCCGACGCCCGGCTACTGCGAAAAGAGTCCGCCCGGCAGATCTTCGACCACTCCGGCCGCCGCGAAGACCCCCGCTGGCGGAGGCCTTTCGATCTGGTCGCATCCTACTCACCCTCTGGTGAGTCACAGCTCATCGACCGCGTCCTGGAGGTCGACGCGTTCCTCAATCTCAATCCTCGATCCCGATGCGTGGATGCCAATCGCTGGATTCATTGGCGACCGACCGTGGCGAGCTTTTCGATGATTGGCGATCGCGGCTCGTCGAAATCGTGCGTCATGAACTGGACCGAACAATCCTGCCTCGTCGAGCAGCAGCTCGCCCGCTCGCGCGCGCCGGACATCGTCGCCGAATCCCGCACTTCCTCGCCTCGTATGCGGCCACGCCTCGAAGGTTGGCGAACGGGCGCTTCAGGGCTCTCCCGATTCGTGCACGCTGGACGCCGTCTGCCGCGAGGGAATTGGCCAATGAGCAAATTCCCACCCATTCCGCGAATTACGCCCAAGATCAAGGCCCTCCGGAACCACAACTCGCCGCGTATTTACCCGTGCCGCCCGAAATGCTCCGCGCCATCCGCGACAAACTCTTTGCGAAGCGGCTCCACTGACGCTTTCGGCAATTCACGGTCGCCGTGAATGGGCCGAGGGTCTGGCGCGCGAACCCGGCCCCACGCCGAAGGATTCATCCTCATTGGTGACCGCCCTGCGCACCGCGTTCCAACAGGCCAACAGCCGCCCTCGGCGTCATGGACTTTACCGATCCGGCCGCCGCGCCCGCGAACTTCTGCTGAACGACGCCAACCACGCGTCGCCGCCCCAGCTGCGCGACCGCTTCGCACGTCCTCGTCGACGAGTTCCAGGACATCAACCCTCGTGCAGGCCGACATCCTTCGCCTCGTCAGCCGCGAATCCGAAGCCGGTCGCCCGGCCAATCTCTTTACCGTCGGCGACGTCAAGCAGAGCATCTACCGCTTCCGCCTCGCCGAGCCGATGCTTTTCTTTGGAGCTGCCGCGAGCGGTTCAGTGAGCCCGGCCAGCGCGGCGTCGCCATTGACCTCGGTCGAAAACTTCCGCAGCCGCACACCGGTGCTGGACGCGATCAACGCCGTCATGGAGCGCTTGATGGCCGCCGACCTGGGCGGGATCGACTACGACGATCTCCGCGACTGCGCCCCGGCCCGCGCGAAAATAACGGTGCGGCGCTGACGCTTCGACGCCCATCGAACTCCACCTGCTCGACGACCATCCGTCATCCGGCGAAGAAACCGATGAGGAGGACGATTGACGAAACCGTCCGATACCGGCGGGCGCCGACTGGCTCCGCATCGAGCGCGAGGCTCTACGTCGTCGCCCAACGAATCAGGGCCCTCGTCGCCATGCGGCGCGGCCCACCGCGACATCGTCGTCCTCCTCCGTTCGATGAAGGCCCACGCGGGTCTCTTCATCCGCACTCTCTCACGGCTCGGCATCCCGGTCTATTCGGATACCTCCGGCGGCTTCCTTTGAATCGCCTCGAAGTGCAGGACATCCTCTCGCTCCTCACCCTGCTCGACAACGCGCAGCAGGACATCCCGCTCGCCGCGATCCTGCGTTCGCCGCTTTTGGCAAGCCGCTCACTGACGATGAACTCGTCACGATCCGCACGGCCGCCCTTTCATGGGGGACCGGACTCCGTCCGGTCTCTGAACGAAGTGCCGAGGCCGATCCTCGCTTCCACGTCGCCGTCTCCGCCTACGCACGAGATGGCGGAGACTCAAAACTCCGGTCTCGCCCTCAGCGACATCTACGCCCGCCTAAACCGCTGGGCGCCAGCGAGCCCGCCGCCACTTCTGGCAGACGTCATTTGGCAGATCTCACGAAGAAAGCGGCAATCTCGCGTACGCGATGGGCCTTCGTGGCGGGAGTCAGCCGCCGCGCGAACCTCCTCCAACTCCACGAATACGCCCGCCAATCCGGCGACTTCCGGCGACAAGGGCTCTACCTGTTTCTGCGCTTCATCGACGGCCTTCGCGATGCCGGCGAGACCTGGAACCCGGCGCGGCCGCGGGCCCCCGGCGGCGATGTCGTCCGCGTGATGACGATCCGATCGCAGCAAGGGTCTCGAATTCCCCATCGTCATCATCGCCGAGCTGGGCAGCTGCTTTAACCTCGCCGACGCTCCGCGGTCGTATTCTCTTCGACCGCTGTACTGGCCTCGCCCTCGACGCCGTCGACCTGAGCTGCCGCTTCTATCCCACGCTCTCCCACCGGCTCGTCTCCCGTTCCATTCATGCCGAATCGCTCGCCGAGGAATCGCGCATCGTCTCACGTTGCCCTGACCTCGCGCGAAAAACCGGCTTGTGCTCGTCGGATCACAGCCCCTCGACCGCCTGCAAAAACTCCGCGATCGTTTGACAGGACACCAGGGCTGACTGCCGATGTCCGGATCGCCTCAAAGTGGGGAACATGATGGACTGATCCTCGCCGCCCTCGCCTGCCAGCCGGAGATGGATGTTTCATACATCCGTGCCGACGCCGATGCCGCGAGCCAAACGCCCTTCGCCGTACGCACCTACGATGCCGAAAACATGCGTGACTGGGAACTGGAGCCTGAGCAAAAGCCGCGTCAGATGCAATCGCTCGAGGCGTTCGGCCGATTTGCGTGCCGTCGATCATCCGCCGTCGTCGCAAGAATCGAAGGCACTCATTCGGCTCATCGAACGCGCTGGCTATCCACGCCCTACTCCGCCCAACAATTGACCCGGGTCCCCGCCGTCGCCGCCGCGACAATCCTCAAACGCCGCTGGATGCCATCGAGGAACCCGACGAACCCGCCTCCGCATGGCCCGATTTGCGCCCATTATGCGGTCACCGTCGATCGCTTCAGACCGCCGGAAAACCTGCGCCCTCTAAACCAGCCGACGCGACGACTCGCGGCACCTGGACGCACGAATTCCTCCAGGCTGCCTCGACCTCGCCCGGCCGTGCGACGCCGCCGATCTAAAGTCTCAACCTCGCAAGCGATCACCGACGCCGGTCACCTGACCGCCGAGCAATCCGCTCAGATCGATCTTGACTCCATCGCCTGGTTCTTCCAAACGCTGCTCGCGAAGCGTCTGCGAGCCTCCTCGACGCGGGTCTTCCGCGAATGGCCCTCTTCGTTATCGGCGTCGATCCCTCCCGCTACGACCCTGCCGCAAAAAAATCGACGATCAGGACGTGCTTCTCGTCCGCGGCATCCTCGACGTGTCTCTTCGACGCTGACGACGGTTGGGAAATCCTCGACTACAAGACCGGATCAAATCGCCTCCGAAGCCGTCGCCCAAGCCGCGTCGAAGAATACCGCGGCCAATCTCGGCATCTACTCCTGCCGCCGTCCACGCCGTCTGGCATACCCCCGTCCACAAACGCTGGCTCGTCTCTTTCTCTCCCCCGCCAGATCGTCGAGGTCTAAACGATGCGGCTACTCTTTCTGACCGAGTCCTCCTCCCGTTAGTGGCGGCCCAGGCGTCTCCGCATTTCCGCGCAGCCGTTCGACGACCATCCCGCGATCTTCCACCGCTGAAAAGCTCCCCTGTCAGCCTGCAAGGTCCGAACAAACTGGCTGCTCCTTTGACCGTCCGCGCCGGATACAGCGTCGCGGGATTCGATCCGCCCCTCCATCCGCTTCTTGTCCATCGACGGGCTGAAATACACGAAGCCCGCCCCCTCGTACGTAATGGTGCCCGCCCCTGTCGTCAGGCTATAGACGATATTCGCATTCGTCTGGCTGCTCTCGGCGAAGCTCAGTGCCCGGCCGCGGCCGCCAGAAGACCTCCACCTCGATCACCTGCGACATCCACAGCTCCTCGTCCGCGCGCGAGTCGCCGCATGAACTCGTAGGGTTGGAGACGTGGCCGCACCATCGTCGGCTATCGGCTGGCCCATCGCCTGCACCAGGACCGGCTTGATGTCGAACACGAACGTCCACTTGTTGTCCGCGTTCTCACAATAGTACCCGTCGTCGAAGTGTTCCCGGTAGATTTCCGGCGATGCCGAGCGAAAGGAAACGACCTCAAACTGCGTCTCCGCGTGCGCTACATCCTCCCGCCGCCACGAAAACGATGAGGGCCGCATCGAACCGCGGATAGGCATTTGGAACATACGATGCGCATCGACCCGATCACAGATCGTGCCCGTCGAACAGCGGGCCGCCCGAGGGCGGGGCCGACGGCGGACCGAGGCCGAGCAGGGCCAGCGTGTTCCCGCTCGACGATCGCCGCCAGGTGCGGTCGCGGCACCGTTGGCAGATTCGTGCCCGTCAACGAGTTGATTGATGCGATAGAGAGATCTCGATCGCCGCCGTCGCCTGCGTGTACGGAAAATCCGCTGCCAAACAGCAGCTTGTCGATCACGCCGTATTGATACGCGGAAAGTCAGCGCGTTGTACGCCTGCCACGGTCGGTGCAGGAGTGAGCTGATGTCCGGCGTAAATATTCGGATGCTTGCCAAGCATCACGACGCACTCTTCGACCCACGGATAGCCCATAGCAGCGCGATCACCAGCTTCAGACCCGGAAGCCCCGTGCGACCTCGTCCAGCAGAACCGGCCGGCCGAACTCCATCTTGCTCTGCACGCTGAAGTGAACGCCCTGGTCGATGAGCACGGGCATCGAAAGCCGCGCCGCCTCGGCGAAGACCTGCATCGCCCGGCTGTCGGCCGGGTGAAAATCCTTGAGCCGCGGGCGAGACCGTGATCGCCTTCATGCCCAATTCATCAAAGCGCCGCCTTCAGATCCGCAAGCCCTTCGGGAGATTCGTCGGATCGATCGCCGCCACGCCGACAATGCTTCTGGATGCTGCCGGACATAGCGCGGATATCAACCCCGCGGGGATCTCCGCCCCCAGGTACCGGCTCTAGAGCCGAGCACGAAGCCTGATCCACAGGCTCGCTGGCCAGAAAATGGCTCTGCATGGGAGGCGTCGGGCCAGCCCCGGCAGTTATGGCCCGCAGGCCCTCTGTGCGTCCGGACGAGCGGTTCGGCAGCCTCTAAACCCAGTTGGGACGTGGCTTCCCAGATATGTGTGTGACAGTCCACAATCATCGGCAGGACTCCTCCCGGCTTCTCGTCTAGATCGAAAACGCCAGTCTTTCAGGGGGTCTAGCTTATCGCACCTTGCCCCCGGCGGTCAATCAAATTGGCTTTTCCCAAACATTGACTCTAGCGTTCGGATTGCGATAACATATTACTAGACGAACAGTTGGAGAGGAAAATCCCCATCTGTTCCGCCTCGCATTCGAAGGCGGCGAAGCAAAAACTTCAGCCGTCCGGTCGGCGTGCAATTTTGATGCGCGCGCTGGGGAGATGGTGCAGGGTTTGAAGCGACCTGCAATAGTTTGATGCGCGATCCGCGCTTAACCCGCGTGCGCCCTGAGATCGTTCTCGGTCGTCGCGTTGCGGCGTCGCGCTTTGCGCTACCACTCTCCGCGCACAAAGCTTCACCGAGAATTTCGAACCCGCGTCCACCGGATGCACCGGCTACGAACAGCAATTGCCCGGGTCTCACCGGGCGCGGGCTGGGTTCTCGGGCGCGACGTCGAATCGCTGCGGCCGCGGGCGATCGCGGTTGGTATCACTTGCAAGGCGTCCTTCAGGATCTCGCCTGACTTCGCGCGCGCAATCCGGCACGATCAAGTCGTACATCGCCGCGGACTCCGCGCGCGCCGGTGACAATCCCTCCAGCATGGATACACGTCAGCAACTGGCTCTTTGCCCCGGTCCGCACCTTCCAGAACGGCGACACGATCTCGTTCTGACGCGCCACGCGCTCGACGACGACGCGGCCGGACCGCTTGCAACTGCGGCTCAGTTTTGCCGCGCACCGGCACTTCGGTCAGCGGTGCGACCGACGTCGGCAACTACACGACCCTGCGCAGGACATCAATTCGGGCTATCTCCTGACCGGGCGCAGGCTCATATCTCGCGCTCGGGCTGGCAGCAATACTCCTATACGATTTCAGGATTGAGCGAGGCCACGTTGGGCCGATTCTGCCTTCCGCTATTTCACGTTGGAAAACGGCGGCCCCAATATAAACGCCCGCTCCAACTTCATCGGCATAGACAGCGTCAACTACGATCCCGTCCCCGAACCGACGGCCTTCGCCCTCCTGGCCATACCGCAGCTAATGCTTCGCCGCCGCCGACGGGCGCTAACTGCTTGGCCCTAGGGGCCGTAAGACGGCTCCGCCAAAATCTTCAAATAAAATGATTCCACGCCCCATTTGCCCTCCCCCGCATCTTGCGTTATCCAATAGTCCCATATCCACTAGGCCGGAGAAAGAGCCCCTCTCATAAACTCCATCAAGGACGACTTCTGCATTTCGCGTTCGCTCAAGCCCTGGGCAAGTCTTTTTCCGGTCGACTCCCGATCTTGTTTCTTGTCTCCAGTTTCTTGTCTCTGCAAGGGAGCGCTGAGCAAAGCCTAGCTGTCAGCAGGAAAAAGAGGAACCCGACCGCCTGTGCTCCGTCGGCCTAGAGCCTGCAGCTTGCAGTCTCCAGCCTTCGAGGACCCCAGCAATACGTAACTGAACGAAGTACAA
>ERZ1370068.633-contig-10578_pt1 | contig 29377 bp, 29 predicted proteins | sample MGYA00561227_ERZ1370068 | MGnify/ENA primary metagenome ERZ1370068 (study PRJEB38410, sample SAMEA6850437) | metagenome | study: Metagenomic assessment of the ecological functions of the soil: analysis of the soil microbiota associated with the...
ATTCGTTCGGTGCGTATTGCTCCGGGACTCGCGCTGGTCCGGCGCTACCAGCCTGCGCAAGGCCGCGCACTACGCACGACGGTCGCTCGGCACCGCGGATGCGGTGATCCTGAGGAAGGCCAGGTCAGCGCTCTGGCCCGACGCCGTGCTCCAGACGCTGAGCGCTTCGCGGCCGAGGGCGGGCGGCTCTCAAAGCCGGCGATGTGGAGGCCTGCGCCACCCGCCGCAGCCCGCTACCGGGCGAGCTGCTTCCCGATGACAACGCTACGCCGATTGGGCTGAAGAACCACGCGTTGGCGTCTTCGCTCCACTCTACCTCGAGCTCCTGCAGGTGGCGGGCCTCTGGGAGCGGGTCGTCTTCCCCGAGGCCGACGGACGAACGGCGAGCCCGGATGGCTCATCGCATGTTCGCCAGGCCAGCAACCGCTCCACCGCCCTCGAGCGCTACGAGCTGCGCGCGGCGCTCGCGAGGAGCTCGCTCGAGGCCCCGACTCAGCGAAACAGCGGCGCTCTGCCGTCAGGTCGCCCGCGCGCGCTCGCCGCTTCGCCGATCGGCTACGTCGAAGCGCGGGCGTCAGCATCGCGTACCAGGTCGAGGGCCTGCCGACCTGCTGATGATCCGAAGGCTGGGTCGCCACCTCGCCTCGACTGGGAGGAACCATACTGGGTCAGGTGGTGCGAGCGCATGACCGCGTTCGCCCGCCTGATCCGCTTCGACAAACGTGGCACCGGGCTCTCAGACCGGCCGCCCGGAGCCAGCCGCTCGAGGAACGGATGGAGGACGCGCCCGCGGTGCTCGACGCCGCGGCGTCAGGCTGCGCCCGTGCTGGGCTGGAGCGAGGGCGGACAAGCTCGCGATGCTGCTCGCAGCACGCCATCCAGAGCGCGTCCTCGGCGCTCGTCCTCTACAGGACGATCGTGCCCACTTTTCGCCGCGAGCCGGACATTACCGTGGGAACCCGGACGGGGAGCGCAGTGCCGACCGTCCAGATCGAGCAGGAGTGGGAGTGAGCTCGCACTCGGGTCGGTTTTTCGCTCCACAGGGCAGGCGCGGCGTTCCGCGCAACGCTGGGCCGCCTATCAACGCGCGCGGGCGCAAGCCCGACGGCAGCAGCGGATCTGAGCGAGATGAACCTCTTGATCGACGTGCGCTGGCTGCTCGCGGATAACGCCGGGCCCCGACGCTCGTCTGAACCGCAGCGGCGATCTGTCGGCCTGCAGGACCGGCGGGGTACATCGCCAGCGCGTCGGCGGCGCACGCTTCGTCGAGCTCACGGGGGACGACCACATCCTGTGGCTGGGCGACGTCGAGGCCCTTTGCGTCGAGATCAGGCGCTTCGTACTCGAGGTCGAGGAGCGCTCCCGCGAGGAACGTTTGGGAACAGTCGCCTCCTAGTCTGACCGAGCAACCATCGCTCACCCAAGAGGAGGACGACATGCGTACCGGAAGGTTGGCGCCTTTCTCGCGTAGGCGCTCGTGGTGGCGCTCGCCAGCTTCAGCGGATCGGCGTGGGAACGCCGCGAACGCCCGCGAGCACCGACGTCGTCACGAGCTCGATCACGCACCATGGTCGGTGCGCTCAGCGGCACACACACCACCTCCGCCGTCGGCGCGGGTGGCCGCGTTTGTCGTGCAAGCGACGTCTTCCACGCCCGTCAACGGCATCGCGGGTCGCCTGCACACCTGTTGCGCGTCGAGCCCGCAGCGCCTGAGGAGCATCGCGCGCCGCGGCGGCCGCGGTACCCCGGCCTACGGCACTCGTCGCGCTTACCTGCCCAACAAGTGATGCTCGACGAGCGGCTCGACGACATCGCACAGCTCGGTGGTTCGGGTGGCAGGATCAATCGATCGCCCGCGGTCTTGCCTGGGAGCAAAGGTGGTCGCCGACGATCGCGTGGCGGGCGACAGATGGCTTTCCACGGCGGTGCTGCCACCGTACGCTCCCGCGTCGCTTTCCCGGGGCGATGGCAGCCGACGCCACCACCGTTCGGGCCGCCGTTGTTCCGAGGCAGTTCGCGACGCTGACGCCGTTCGCGCTGACCTCCCGTCCCAGTTTCGCCTTCGCCGGCCCACCGCCGTTGAGCAGCCCGCTCTACGCGCAGGACTCTCAACGAGGTGAAGGCGCTCGGCAGCGCGACGAGCGTGCTCCGTACAGCCGGAGCAGACGCAGACCGCGGATCTTCTCTGGCAGGTCGACACGCCGGCGGCGATACTGGAACCGGGTCGCGGACGATCTCGCGGGACGAGCACCATGCGTCGCTGCTGGCTGAGCGCGCAGTGCTCGGCGCGCGACGGATATCGCGGGCTCGTGGCCGCGACGTGATCGCGATCTGGAACGCGAAGAACACCTTCAGGCACCCGGCGGCCGATCACGGCGATCGAGCAGGCACGCAAACCGACGGTAACCCCGAGACCAGCCCCTGATCCCGGCTGGACGCCGCTGATCGTCACCCCCGCCTGGTTGCCCGGGAGTACCCGGCGGGGCATCCGGGCGTGAGCAACGCAGCCGCCTCCGTGCTCGCCTCCTTCTACGGTGACGGCACGGTTTTCACCGCCACCCCGGCTGGCCTGCCGGGCGTCGCGCGGCTTCAGCCGAGTTCCTCGACCGCCATCGACGCAGGTCGAGGGGACGCGCGCGCGTCTGGGGCGGCATCCGCTTCCGCTTCGCCTGCGCGGCGGCTGCTCGCACGAGGCGCCGCCGTCGCGCCGACTACGTGCGACGGACGCAGCTACTTCGCCTGTCTCGCCAGAGGACGATGTTGAGGAGGACAACTGGAAACGTTCTAATGTGCGTGGGCCCGGCCGAGATGTGCGGCCGCTGTGGAGGTCATCTCGGCTCACCAAAGGCCGAGGCGTGAGGGGGCTTCAAAATGCCGGTTCGGTGAGCCAGCGCCTGGCGGTAGCCGCTGGCGTTCGCACATGGTTGTGCGCGCGCGCGCGAATACCAGATCGCGCTCGGGCCTCGCAACTCAGTCAGTTTGAGCTGGTCGCCAGAGCCAGGTTCTTGCTCTTCGCCGCGCTCTCGTAGCGGGCGATGGGAGCATCGGTGCATGCTCCTTTCTTTCGCCTATCTCGCCTTCTCGGCTCTGCTGCGGCTGCTGGTCAGCGGCCGCAGCGAGTTCGCCAAAGACGTCGAGTTGCTCGTGTTGCGACATCAGCTCGTCGTGCTCGGCCGGCAACAGCGGCGCCCTTCGCTGCGCCCAGCCGACCGCGCTTTCTTTGCCGCGCTCGACGCGAGTCTTGCCGCGGCGTCACGCCGACGCGGCTTGGTCGTGACGCCGCAGACGCTTTCTGCGCTGGCATCGGGAGCTCGTGCGCTCGCAAGTGGACGCAGCCGCGTCGAAGCCCCGGCCGTCCGGCGGTCGATGATCGCATCCGCCAGCTCGTGCTGCGCTTCGCACGGGAGAACCCAGGCTGGGGCTACCGCGGATCGCCGGCGAGCTGCTGAAGCTCGACGCCTGCGCGTGTCGCCGAGCACGATCAGGCGGATCCTGCTTGCCAACCGGTCTTGGGCCCGCGCCGAGGCGCTCGGGACCGAGCTGGCGCGCAGTTCCTGCGCCAGCAAGCCGCGAGCATGCTCGCCTGCGACTTCTTCACCGTCGAGACGATCTCGCTCCGCCGCTTCTACGTGCTCTTCTTCATCGAACTCGAAAGCCGCCGCGTCCACCTCGCCGGCTGCACAACCAACCCGACCGGCGCCTGGGTCACCCAGCAGGCGCGCAACCTCAGCTTCACCGGCCTCTTCGAGCGGATGCGGTTCCTGATCCACGACCGCGACAGCAAGTTCAGCGCCGCCTTCGACGAGGTCTTCCGCAGCGAAGGGATCAAGGTGATCCACACGCCGATCCGCGCACCACAAGCGAACGCCTACGCCGAGCGCTTCGTCCGCACCGTCCGCGCCGAGTGTCTCGACTGGCTGCTGATCGTCGGCCGCCGCCACCTCGAACACGTGCTCCGCACCTACATCGCCCACTACAACCGCGAGCGGCCGCACCGCGGACTCGCGCTGCTGCTCGCCCGGACTCGACAAGACGCGGACCCGCCACCGAGCGGCGGAACGAGATCAAGCGCCGCGACCGACTCGGCGGACTCATCCACGAATACCACCGCGCCGCAGCATGAACCGGCATTTTGAAACCCCTCACGGTCGCACGTGCCGCGGTTCCCGTACTGCGACACGCGCATGGATCGAATCCGCGCACGCTCACCTGGCAGAGAACGCGAGCAACGTCCTTAGCCGATGGTCAGCGTTAGGATGGACGTCGCCGCGGCCTGAGCTACTCCGGTTTGCCGCGCTCTTGCCGTCGCTTGGAGTCCTCAAACCCGCAGCGGTGGAGGCTTCGCGTATCCGGTTTCCCGGTTTTCCAGTTTGCCGCAACGGAAAGAAGATCGCGCGCAGAGTCACGTAGACCGTCGTGCCGCCTTGCCGAGAATAACCGCAATCGCGCGGCTGGCGCCGCGGCTGGCGCCGGTCACGGCGGCGACCACTCCGTTCAAGGCGACCGCGAATGTGTCGTTCATTGCCTCGGAACCGCCTCGGGGACAGGGCTCCGATTCAGGCGTTGCTCGCGGCTGATACGTCCGGTAGAGTCGCCGGGGCGGCGCGGGCAGCCACCATGCCCGTGGGCCGAGCAGTCTGAGGAGCTGGCCGGTAGGAGGAGGCAGCGTGACCAAGAGCGCGTCGGTGAGCACGGCAACTGCGGTACCGATGCCGAGGATCTTGAGCACGATGATGTTCGAGCTCCCCGAAGGCGCCGATCGACGACGGCAATAGCACGGCGGCCGCGGTGACGATGCGGCTGACGATCGCGTGACGCTGCCGGCGATCGCCGTGCGATCGTCCTGACCACCTCGTTCGTGCCTCGCGACCCCGGGCTGCTGAGGAGGAAGACGCGCCGTAGTCGGTCGAGATGGCGAACACGAGCGCAGCGAGGGACGAGCGGGATCGTCAAGTCGAGGCGCGCCCGACTCCTGTAGCCGGAGCAGTGACTCAGCGGCCGTCCTGGAAGATCAGGATCAGGATCCCGAACGCCGCCGCGAGCGTGAGCGCGTTCATCGCGAGCGCGAGGAGCGGCGCCGTCAGCGAGCTCAGAGAGCACTGAAGAGGATGATCAGCGTGGCCGCGGCGAGGATCGCGATCGCGGTCGGCAGACGCGGAAGCGATCGCGTGCCGCTCGTCGTGGAAGGCAGCCGCGTCACCGCCCACGTAGAGATGACCGAGGCCGCTTCGAGGTTCACTGAGCTCGCCGACGAGGCCGCTGCGTTCTTGCGCTGTAGGGCGTGGCTGCGCGAGACGAGGCCGAGCTGCCAGGTGTTGCCGCGCAGTCGGACGCGGCGGCGCGACGGCGCGGACGCCGTCGAGCTGCCGCGCCTGGCTGTTCTGACGCGCGAACGGTCGGCCCGGAATCGGGCGTCTCGACGGCGAGGTAGAAAGGGGTGCCGCCAGTTGCGAACGAACCCGGCGAGCGGTTGATGACGCGGTCGGCCTGGAATGCCTGCGCAGAGGTCGGCGGACTGCTGGCGTCGACGGTCGTCCAGGCGATGCGACCGATGGGCACGGCGAGGAGGATGAGCACGGCAACGGTTCCGGTCGCGACCGGGATCGGGTAACGGGTGGATCAGGTGCCGAGCTGCACGCCAGAAGCGCGCCGGCTCGCCAGCCGAGCCGGATCGCGCCACTGTGGAAGCGAGAGCGCGTCGATCCGGCCTCCGAGCAGCCGCAGCACGGTCGGAAGGACGATCAGAGCGCAGTCAGCATCGCGACGGTGGAGGCGATGATGCCGCCGTAGCTCATCGAGCGCGAGGAAGCGAAGCGGGAAGACGAGCAGGGAGGCAAGTGAGGCCGCGACCGTGAGCGCACTGAAGACGATCGTGTGTCCGGCACGCGGAAGCGCGCTGGCGAAGGGCGAGCCGCAGGTCGTCCGTCCGCGCACGCTCCTCGCGGTAGCGGAGAGCAAGAGCAGGCTCCAGTCGATCGAGAGCCCGAGCGAGAGGCCGGTGACGAGGTTGAGCGCGTAGATCGAGACGAGGCAACCGAGGCAAGCTCTGCGGAGGACGAAGAAGCTGACGAGGATCGTGATCCCGCCGGCGAGCGGGGCGAGCAGGCTGGCGACGAAGCCGCGGAAGAGGAAGAACGAGAGCAGCGACGATTAGCGGAACGGGCCAGCAGCTCGGCCTGGCGCAGGTCGTTCTCGATCGTCGTCGAGATCCTCGTGGTTCGCGACCGGGTTGCCACCGAGCGTGACCGAGCTGTTGCCGGCGAAGGAGGCGAGCAGCCAGTTTGCCGGCGCCTCCTGCTGCCTGTGTCGTCGAGCAGCTCCCAGTGCGGCGACGAGGTAGGTCTGACCGCCGGTCGCGGCCGATCATGGCCGGGTTGCGTGCGCTGGCCGCATCGAGCGGCACCGCGGCGACGGCAGGGTCGTGCCGCAGTCTCGCCTCGACCTCGACGATCGTGCGCCGCGCCCCTCTGCGTGCCGTAGGGCGCCGGCAGGTGCACGAGCGCGAGGACGCTGTTCCCAGGATCGGTTCTCGGACGTCTGCGCCACGAGCTCGCGCGCCCTGGCACTACCGGAGCCGGACACGTCGAAGCCCCGCGGCTTCAGGTGTTTGTGAACGTGGATCCCGAACACCGCCGCGACCGCGGCGATCACGAGTGCAACGGCGAGCACGCGTCGAGGGCGGCGGTCGATCAGATCGCAGCCAAACGGGAGAACATCCGCGTCAGCGGGCCTTCCAGGTGCCAACGCCCCGCGTCCGCCCCCTTGCACGGCGAGAGACGTCGATTTCTCACGTCGCCCGATCCTGCCCACGCCGGCTGGTGCGACGTCGATTACCTGCGGGTAAGGCAGCGAATGCGGCGCGAGCTGATGCAGGGAGGCCGTGAGGCTCGAGCGACTCGTGGACTAGGTTGATCGGCTTCGCTGACTGCGGCGCTGGAGAGCTTCCCGCGGTTTCCGCGTTGGCCGGGTAGAAGGCCACGATCGCGAGCTCGGCGAGTGTGAGGTCGCGCGCCGTTCCGAAAGTGGTGAACGTGCAGAAGAGGGAGAGGTCCCGGTCGTCGAGGCGGAGCTCGTGCCTGAGCATGATCTCGTTCGGCGTCGGTACGTCTCGCGCGATCGTCCTCCTCGGCCACTCCGGGGTAGGCGACGAGCTCTTCGTAGAGGGCTTCCAGCTCGGGATCGCCTGTCGCTTCGATCTCGCGGCGCAGCCGCGCGAGCAGGAAGCCGCTCCAGTCGGCGAGATTCGAGATCTGCGGCGCCAGGCCATCCGGGTGCAGCGCGATCCGGAGCGCGTCTCGCCGGCGGCGCCCGAAGCTCAGGCGCGACATCGCGGTTCACGTAGGCCACGCCTCGGTTCGAGGCGACGACATTCCAGTGGCGGTCGACGACCACCGCCGGATAGGCTCGTGCGCGGCCAGGAACCGCTCGAGCGCCTCCCGGACGGGCGCCATCTCGCTCCTCGTCGAGCGAGCGTTCGCCGAAGACGGGGGCGAAGCCGGCAGCCAGGAGGAGGCGGTTGCGCTCACGCAGCGGGACGTCTAGGCGCTCGGCGAGGTGGAGGACCATCTCGCGGCCTCGGCCGCGCCCGTCCGGTCTCGATGAAGCTGAGATGCCGCGCCGAAACCGCCGATCGCAGGGCGAGCCTCGAGCTGGCTGAGGTTGCGCCGTTGCCGCCATTCCCGTAGCAGCGCCCCCGCAGACGGTGCACCCTGGGGGAGGGCCATGTCGGGACCCTAGCCGCGACCTCGTCCGTTCGCGACCACCCGCTCGGTAATCGCCGTCTTACCCGACAGGTAATCGACGTGTGCACCACTCGCGCGGGCACGATCGCGAGCTGGACGAACTCGACGTCCGAGAGCAACCACCCAGGAGGTGTGAAGGTGGCAACACGTGAACGCGCAAGCCCGGCTCTGCAGGAACTCTTCGCAGCCGAGCTGGACGACGGATCTGTTCGCCCAGCTCTGGGCGGCGCCCGATCTGAAGTACATCCCATCGATCATCACCGACGACGTCGTCGGCTACTGGCCCGGCGGGCGAACCGTCCCGCGGCAAGGCCGAGTACATGCAGGCACTGAAGTGACCTGCTCATACTGCCCCCGATCTCCGTCTCCGAGGTGCCCGGAGCACACGATGAGTGCCGACGGCGAGTTTGGCTTCTCACGCTGGGTAATGCACGCGACCGGCGCGAACGGCCCGTTCAAGCTCGACGGCATGGACCGCACGCAGAGTCCGCGACGGGCTGGTCTGCGAGAACTACGTCTGCTTCGACTCGAGGCGAGTTCCAACAATTCGTCGGCACGCGAGTAACGCGCCGGCGGGCTGGGACGCGCGGCCAAGCACCGACTGAGTGCCTGCGAGATCGATAAAGCTCCGGCCTTGTCGGCGAAAGGGCGACCATGGAAACGGGGTTGCGTCCGAACAGCGACTACACCCGCACCTGGTTTCGCTCAGGGGAGATCGAGTACGCCACGCTGCGCCGACGGGACGCGCTTGCGGTACTTAAAGGCGGGTTCCGGCCCAACTGCGCTGATCATGGTGCACACGGTGCGGACGCAGCTCGACCACTTCCAGCTCGTGATCCCCCGAAATCCGGGACGCCTTCACGGTCTACGCGATCGACCTGCCCGGCATGGGCTGGTCTGACATCACGCCGGGGGCGAGCTACACCGAACCGGCGCTCCCGCAGAGCGCTCGTCGAGTTCACGTGACGACGCTCAGACATCACCGACGTTACCCCTGGCTGGCGAGTCGATGGGCGCGACGCTGTCGCTGACGGCCTCAACCGAGCTCGAAGACCGGGTGCGGGGTGTCGCCGCGTTCAATCCGTACGACTACCCCCAAGGTGTCGGCCGAGCCAATCGTGTCGCCTCCATCTACGTCGGCACTGCACGCTTGCCGGCAATCGGCCCCTGTGGTGACGAGGATGGAGAACGCGCCCGTCCTCGGCATCGTGCTGCGCGGAGGGTTGCTGGACGGACGCAAGCTCCCAGACCACTACCTTGCCGAGTTGCGCCGGGCGGGCCGTCGGCCCGGCTACGCACGCGTGGCGCGCGCGAAGTCTTCCGCAACGTCGACAGCATGGTCGCTGCGCGAGAACTCTACGGCCGCGTCACCGCCCCTGTCACCCTCGCCTACGGCGATCACGACTGGTCTCGCGTGCCGGAACGTGCCGCCAACCTTGCCCCGCTTCCAGGCGCCGAATCAGTCGCGCTCGACGACGCCGGACACTGCTCGCTGCTCTGAACAGCCCGCGCGCGTCGCTGAGATCCTCCTGGCCCATGCCGGCGCCTGAACCGGGTAACTGACGCGTTAACCCCGCAGCCGCCGCCGCTAGCACGAACGGTCTCCAGCCAGCCGATGTCGTCTTCATTGGCAACGAAAGACGGCGCCTTTATGGAGTCCCACGGAGCCACGGGACTCGAACCCGCGACCTCCGGCGTGACAGGCCGGTGCGTGACAGGCCGGTCTCGGTGCTTCCGGAACGAGCGGGCATCGGCGGGGATTCCCAACGTAAGCACGTCTTCTCGCCCGTTGTCTTGCGGGGATCACCGGCCGCGGGCGGCGCCTTCCGGCGGCCTCCTGCGGGATCAGCGCGGGATGTGACGTTTACCCTATTCGCAAGCAGGCGCAACGACTCCGGCTTGCTACGCGAAGCGGCTGAACGAGATCGCGATCCTCTGTGGGTTAACCGTCAAGCAGGTTGTCGTGCCAGTCGGACGCAAGCAACGCAATCACCATGCCGTCGCCGAACGTGCCCATGACCCAGGACGCTTGCCGGAGGACTCCTTCGTGATTGAAGCCAGCGTGTGCGGTTCACTTCAGACGGGCCGGCTCGCGATTACTTCCGCTCCGTGATGGAGTCTTCACCGTAGATGGCCGAAACTCTGGACGAGCTCCGTGATTCGCTGACGGGCGACGTGCTGGTCGAAGGCGACCCCGAGTACGAGCGGGCGCGCCTCTGCTTCAACCTGCTGATCGATCGTCGCCCGGCGGCGATCGCCCGCTGTGTCGATGCGAACGACGTTGCGGCGGCCCTCGCCTTCGGCCAGGCCCGGAGTCTCGAGATCGCGGTCAGGGGCGGAGGCCACAACCCGGCCGGCCACTGCGCGGTCGACGACGGCCTGGTGATCGACCTCTCACGCATGCGGGACGTCCGCGTGTCGATCCCGAGAACGGGATCGCGATCGCCAGGGCGGCGCAACCTGGCTCGACTTCGACGCCGCGACCCAGGCGCACGGCCTGGTCACGCCCGGCGGCGTGGTCGGCTCCGACCGGCGTCACGGGCCTCACCCTCGGTGGCGGGATCGGCCACCTGACCGCCCAGTACGGGCTCACCTGCGACAACCTGGTCGCCGCGGAGGTGGTCAGCCCGGCGGGGAGATCGTCCGCGCGAGCGACGATCAGAACCCCGAGCTGCTCTGGGGGCTGCGCGGAGGGGGCGGCAACTTCGGCGTCGTCGACCCAGGCCGAGTTCCGGCTCCACCCACTCGGAGCGGGTCGTCGGCGGGCGCCTCGAGTACGAGGGAGAGGGCGTTGCCGGAGGCGCTCCGCCTCTTCCGCGAGCTCGCGGTCGGCGGCCCGCGCGGAACTCAGCATCCAGGCCCAGCTCAGCACGCGATGCGTCGCTCGCGGCCGCAGCTCGTCGTCGTCCCCTGCTACACGGGCGCGCGGAGGATGCCGGAGGCCCTCCGGCCCGCTCCGCGCGGTGCCCGGGCTCGTCGAGCGACGGCGTCCGGCGCCAGGGCTTCCTCGAGCAGCAGCGGATCTTCGATCCCGGCTACGGCGTCGACCGCAACTACTGGAAGGGCCACTTCGTCGCGCGAGCTGCCCGGACGAGCTGATCGACGATCTGGTTCGACCGCATGACCGTGCTCGGCCGCCCGCCCGGTGGAGATCCTGATCGAGTCGCTTCACGGCGCGCCAAGGACGTCGACGCCGGCCAGCGCCGCCCTCGGCTACCGCGATGCCGCCTTCAACGTCAGCGTGATGGCGAGCTGGACCGATCCGGCCCACGACGACGAGAGCATCGACTGGGCGCGCGCGACGGCGGCCGCGATCGAGCCCTGGTCGGTCAGCGGCGGCTACGCCAACTACATGCAGGCCGACGAGCCCCTCGACCGCGTCCGCGCCGCCTTCGGCCCCGACTCGTTCGCGCGCCTCCAGGCTCTGAAGTCCCGCTACGACCCGGACAACGTCCTGCGCCGCAACCAAAACATTCCGCCCTCGGGCTAGACGAGCGCTACTGGGAGGACTCTCCGGCGCAGGCGCCGACGGGTCGCTCTGCCAGAGGCCGATCGGGTTCCCCTCGGTGTCCGTACCGGTCACGAACCAGCCCATGCCCGGTACCGGGTTGCGGGTTCGTCGGCCTTGCCCCCGAGCCTCCTGCAGGCGGCTCGCGCTGGCGTTGATGTCGTCGACGTCGAAGTAGACACGAATCGCGCCGGTATCGCCCGGGAACACGGCGCTCCCCGCGTCCTCGGCGACTTGAGCCATGTGGTACTCGAACGGTCCCTCCATCGCCTGAAACTGCCAGCCGAAGATGCCCTGTAGAACTCCTGCGCCCGGCTAGTGTCCTGCGCGGGTATCTCGAGGTGAACGGGGCTTCCAGCCAACGCGGCTCCTTTCCGTTGGTTCGTTCTCGCCGCGAGATTACTCCTCGAAGGCGGCCAGGCGGTAGATCGCGTCGGTTGAGCGGGAGCGACGGGACTCGAACCCGCGACCTCCGGCGTGACAGGCCGCGTGAGCGGGTGAACGAGTGAGAACGGGTCGCGACGGGGTGCGCCGGGATCGCGCTCGCTCCTGCGGTTCGGCGCCTCGCCCGCTTGCCGCTGCGGTTCGGCTTCGGCGCGGGTTCGGGTCGTCGTTTAGGCGTCGTTTAGGTGTCGGGCAGGCCGCCCCTCGGCGACCCCGGTCCTCGCGAGCACTCCATCGAAGGGGTTGACCCCCACGCTTTAAGACGGTGACGCTCGCCCAGCCCAGTGCTTTGAGTGCTGGCGGGCTAGGCTGAGTTGGTAGTGGGGTCGGGGTACACGATTAAGGCTCTCGATGAGTCGAGCTGGGATGCGTTCGCCAGGCTGGTCGAGGCGAATAACGGCGTCTTCGGGGTTGTTGGTGCATGGGCTTTCATCCGGATGACAGCCGCGAGCCGGCGTTGAACCGGGAACGCAAGCTCGCACGGGTGCAGGCAGGCAGGGCGCACGCGGCCCTTGTGTTCGACGGCGACGACTGTGTGGGCTGGTGCCAGTTCGGCGCGCCGGACGAGGTGCCGAAGATCAAGAACCGGGCTGCCTACGAGAAGAGCGTCACGACCTTGCCGGACTGGCGGATCGCCTGCAACTTCGTCGGCAAGGGGCACCGGCGCAAGGGCGTCGCCACGGCGGCGCTCGCCGGGGCGCTCGAGTTGATCGCACGTCTCGGCGGCGGCAACGTAGAGGGCTATCCCGAAGACGCGGGTTCGGTTCCTGCCGGCTTCCTCTTCAACGGCGCCCTGTCGACCTACGAGAAGCTGGGATTCGTCCGCGACCGCAAGATCGGCAAGCACCGCTGGGTCGTCACCAAAGTCGTCGAGCCAACGTCGTAGGCGACCTCGCGACCCTCGGGGGTCATTCGGAAACACTGGCCCAGCCGAGAGCCACCACTGCAGGGGAGCGGCCAGGGGGATCCAGAACGTCGGTCCTACGATCGCGTCATGAGTGCAGTCGACGCCGCGGTCGCAGTCGCTGAAGCCCACGGCGTGCACTGCGAGAAGCTCCGTCGTGTTGAGCGAGGCGTGGCACGTACTCGTGCACCTGTGGCCGGCGCCAGTGGTCGCGCGCGTAACCAGCGGCGCTCCCGGTGTCGATCCGGCCGACGTCGAACGGGAACTCACTGTCGCCCGCGCACGCGGCTCGGGCGGGCGCACCGGTCGTCCAGCCAAGCGACCTGCCTCCGCCTGGCCCACACCGCCACGACGGATATACGCTCGTTTCTCTGGCACTACCTCGCGCAGGCCGGCAAGCTCGACGCGACCGCAGCCGGCCGAGGGCTCCACACGATCCACGAGTCGCTCGCCAACTACGACGGCGACCTGCCCCCGCAGGCCGCGCAGAAGAGGTGCGAGCGATGCTCGAGCCTTTCGCCCCGTCCGACGACGTCGAACTACTCTGCGAATTCGCCTCGCTGCGAGCTCCCCGAGGGGCAGGCGCTGCACGGAGACGCCCAACCTTTTCAACTGCATCCAAACTGCTGCCGGGCCGATCTGGCACGATCTGGAGACGGCGTGCCGTGGGCCGCGTGAATACGACCTCGCGGCCCTCGTACTGGACGACCGCTCGGACGGTTCGGATCCCGAAGCCCAGCGCGCAATCGCCGCATACGGAACGTACGACGAGGAACTCCTCGAGCAGGCGCTCCCGGTCTACGCAGCCTGGCTCGCCGCATCGTTCATGGTCGCGGTCGCCCGCCGACCTGGACGTTGCGCTCGACCTAGAACGCCAGCTGCGGTACCTGCGACGCCTTCCGCAGGCAGGGCCGCGGATTGGCGGGGGAATGGCAACTTGGCCTGCTACCTGCGATCGGGAAAGTGCCTGCAAGCGGCTCGCTTGTGCGGCGGAACGCTGGCCGACCTCCGGCCACCCCGGCCGGTCATTCTTCTCCGGGATTAGCCGGCTACGGCCGGCTCCTTGCGGCGATTTCAGGCCGATTCCCGCGCGGGATCTGCGCGCGGGATGAAAAGCAAAGCCGGCGGTCGTTATGTCAAATACATATGCTAATTTTGCAGGACTTTTACGGGAGGAGCGACGGGACTCGAATCCGCGACCTCCGGCGTGACAGGCCGGTCATGGCGCTTCCGGCCGGAGCGTGGATAGGCGGGGATTCCCGACGCGTGCAGGGCTTTGCGACCCGCTGGTTGCGGGGATTGGCGGTTATGGCGGGGACTTGCGGCGACCTCCTGCGGGATCAGCGCGGGATGGACCGTTGCCCAACTGGCGAACGAATCGGGATCGGCGCGGGATAGACGCGCGGAGGGGCCAGGCAGTCGGGCGGCGGTGCGTCTCACGAAGCCTTAAGCAAGCTCTCAGCTTCGGGTGCGGTTCGCTCAGGTTGCGGTGCTCCGCTTGTGTTGTGGCGCGCTCACCCGGCTTGGCCGTGACGTACCTCCGCGCCCGCTTAGGCTTCGTTGATGGATCCTCCGGGTCACCGAGACGTGGAGGCCGAGGATTGAACGTGCGCTGATGGAGGCGACTGAGGTTCTGGGGCGGGCGCGTTCTGGTCGTTGACGACGATCCGGACGTACGCGACGCCGTCGAGACAGCGCTCGAGCTGGAGGGCCACCGAGTCATGACCGCAGCTGACGGTCTTGCGGCGTTAAAGCGGCTGGGGCAGGCGGAGTTCGACGCGGTGGTGCTGGATGTGCTGGATGCCGAACCTGGATGGTTTCGAGGTGCGTGCTGACGCCCGCGAGCGCCAGGAAACCGGACGCCGGTCTTGATCCTGACGGCGCGCGACTCGGAGGAGGACACCATCCGCGGCCTGACCTCGGCGCGGACGATTATCTGGTGAAGCCGTTCGGGCTGGGGGAGCTGCTGGCGCGCGTGCGGGCGCTGCTGCGGCGGACGCGTCCGGTGGGCGAAGATGCGCCGCTCTGGTTTGCGGGGCTCTCGCTCGATCGCAGACGCGAGAGGCTTCACGTGGTGCGCGCGCGTTCGAGTTGACGCGAACAGAGTACGCTCTGCTCGAGCTGTTCATGCGCAACCCGCGTCAGGTGCTGACGCGAGAGCTGATCATGGAGCGGGTCTGGAACTACGACTTCGGGCCGACGTCGAATCCGCTCGAGGTGTACATCAGCTACCTGCGGCGCAAGACGGAGGCCGGTGGAGAGCCGCGGCTGATCCACACCGTGCGCGGCGTCGGTTACGCGCTGCGAGAGCCGTGAGCCTACGTACGCGCTTGACGCTCGCCGGTGGCGGTGCCGTGTTCGTCGCGCTTGCGATCGCAGTCGTCGGTGATCTACGTCGAGGTTCGCCTCGAAGCTGCACGACCAGATCGACGTCTCCCTGATCCGGACGGCCGAGGGGACGGGCCGGGAAATGGGTCGCAGCGAACGCGTTTCAGCAGGCCAGAACGCTCAGGCCGGCCTATCCCAGGGTGCGGACGGGCCGGTGTTCAGCGGCGACGCGTCGGGCTTCTCCCAGGTCATCCCGAAGGTGAGGACGAGCGCCGCGACAAGGATTGCGCCGGGTTCGACGAAGTCTCGCCTGCACCCCCAGGCTGGTCAGCCAGGACGACTGGTGGCGCGTGGGCAGTCGCCCCCGTATTTCAGGAACATTCGCTTCGCCGGCGCGGCGATGCGTTTGTACACGATGCGATCTGCCGTCTGCGCCCGACGGGCTGGTGCGGACCGCACGCCGCTGACCGAGGCGAACGCGACGATCACACGCGTCCGCTGGCTGCTGCTTCGGTCTGACGCTCGGCGGGGCACTACGCAGCGGCCCTGCTCGGACGGCTGGCCGCGAATGCGGTGCTGCGCCCGGTGCGTGCGCTCGCCGGGGCGGTGCGTGAGGTGAGCGCGACGCGTGACCTCAACCGGCGGATCCCGGTCGCCGGCCGGGACGAGCTCGCAAGCCTCGCAGCCGACTTCAACGCGATGCTGACAGCTCTCGACGAGTCGCAACAAGCTCAACAGCAGTTGATCGCGGACGCCTCGCACGAGCTGCGGACGCCGCTGACCGCGCACCGCGCGAACATCGAGCTGCTGGCGCGGCCGGACCTGCCCGCCGAGCGGCGCCAGCGTGTGCTCGGCGCAGCCGTCCGGTCGATCGAGGAGCTCTCGACCCTGGTCGGCGATCTCATCCAGGCCGCCCGCGACGGCAGGTCTGTCGACGCGCGCGCGAGCCGCTCGCGCTCGACGAGCTCGTGGCGGCAGCGGTCGAGCGGGCGCAGCACAGGCGCCGGTGCTGCGCTTCGAGAGCAGGCTGGAGCCCTACCGGGTTGTCTGGGGCCTGCTCGCGGCTGGAGCGCGCGGTCGACAACGTTCTCGACAACGCGATCAAGTGGAGCCCGCCCGGTGGCACCGTCGACGTCCGGCTCGCCGACGGAGGGTTGACAGTGCGCGATCACGGACCCGGCATCGCCGAGGCCGACCTCCCGCACGTCTTCGACCGCTTCTACCGGGCCGCCGCGGCTCGCGCCCTACCCGGCTCGGGGCTCGGGCTCGCGATCGTCAAGCAGACAGTCGACGACCACGGAGGCAGCGTCACCGTCACCAACGCGGACGGCGGCGGGGCGCTCCTCACGCTCCGCTTCGACGCCGACGGCCGATAGTCGCTCTCTAAGCAAGCTCTCAGCAACCTCTCAGCCTCAGCGCCGACACGTTCAGGTTCCGGTGGTGAACTTTCCTTGCTCTCGAGTGAAAGGAACTGAACAGCATGTGTTGCCGCCGTCCACTCATCCTCAGCTCCCTCGTCGCGGTTGCCGCGTGTGCGCTGCTCGCGGCCGACTGCGGCGGCGGCGGCTCTGCCGAGGCGTGCGAGCGTCGCCTCCTCCACGACTGCCGCCACGACGACCACGCAGAACGGAGCGGCCAGCTCGGTCCCATTCTCCCGCTGCATGCGCTCCCACGGCGTGCCGACATTCCCCGACCCTCCGTAGTCCGCCCACAGGCCCCAAGGCGACCGCGCAGCATCTCGCGGCCAGCAACCCTCGCTTCCCGGTGGCCCAGAGAGCCTGCAATCACCTGCTCCCGAACGGCGGTAGCGGGTCGCAGGAAGCGGCCCACCAGACGCGCACACGGCTCGCGGACGAGCTGTCGTTCGCCAGGTGCATGCGCAGCCATGGTGTGAGCCGCTTCTCCGATCCGACCGCGCAGGGTGGTCTGTCGGTCGAGATGGTCCAGGCCCTCGGCATCGATGTGCACTCACCGGCGGTTCTGCGGGTCGTGCAGGCGTGCCTGCCGCGTGTCGCACGGCGCGCTCACACCCGCGAAGGTCAGAGAGGCGCTCAACAATGCCCGCGGCTGACCGCCGTCCGTCGGAAGCCGGGCAAATGAAGCTGCTGATCGTCGATCGGGCGCCGGCGGTTCCGGCCGTCGCATCGGTGATCGCGGTGATCGCCGCCGCGGTCGGGTTCGCGGTCGCCGACCCGTTCGCATCGGGGACGTCGACGCCGTCTCTCGACAACGGGGCGCCGACCGCGATCAGGCTGATCAGGCGAAGCGACCTCTCGTCGCAGACCGACGTCAGCGGGACGCTCGGCTATGCGGACAGCTCGACGATCTCGGTGGCGTCGGGGACGACGCCTTGGCGGTGCTGCAGCAAGGGCAACAGGCGGCGGACTCTGCGGCAGCGGCGGTGGCTCACGACAAGCGGGCTCTCGAGCAGGCGCCCGCAGCGAGAGGCGCGGCCGGCGCTGCACAGCGCCACCGCGGCGACGCAGAGGCTCCATGCGGACGAAGCGGCTGCTCGCGTCCGCGAGGGACGCGTTCGCCCAGGCGCGCGGTCGTCGGCGTCCGCCGTCGGCGACAACGCCGTCTACACGGTGCTCCCGGCGGCCGGGCACGTCGTCACGCGCGGGCGCGCGCTCTACGCGGTCGAAGACCGGCCGGTGCTAGCTCCTCTACGCGCGCGACGCCGGCCTGGCGCGCCTTCGTCCCGGGCATGACCGCGGGGTCCGACGTTGCCGAGTTGGACGCGAATCTGCGGGTGCTCGGGTACGGCGATCCGAGCGGCGACGCCTTCACGTCCGAGAGCGAGGCGGCGATCTCCCGGCTCCAGACGGCGCACGGCCTGCCGGTCACGGGGCAGGCTGCTACTCGGCTCCGTCGTGTTCGAGCGCGGGGCGGTCCGCGTCACCGGCGTGACCCCGACCGTCGGCGCGAACGTCCAACCGGGTCCCGTGCTCACGGTGACGTCGCTCCGCCGGGTCGTCACGATCGCACTCGACGCAGCTCAGCAGGCGAGCGCGCACGTCGGCGACCCGGTCGCGATCACGCTCCCCGACAACTCGGCCACGCCCGGCCGCGTCTCCTACGTGGGCACGGTGGCGAGTGCGCGCCCTCGGGCGCCGGGAGCAGCGGCGCGGGCTCACCGACGATCGAGTTGCAGGTCGCGCCGACCGTCCCGCGCGCAACAGGACGGCTCGACCAGGCGCCGGTCGACGTGTCGATCACGACCGCGAGCGTCCATCACGTCCTCGACGTGCCCGTGAATGCGCTGCTGGCGCTGACGGGTGGCGGGTACGCAGTCGAGGAGTTCGGAGCCGGCGGCCTGCACAGGCTCGTCGCCGTCAGCCTCGGGCTCTTCTGACGACGCCGACGGCCTCGTGCAGGTGAGCGGCAGGGGAATCGCGGCCGGACAACGCGTCGTGGTGCCCGCGTCGTGAGCCACGAAGTGGCAACCGCGTCGCTGCCGGCGGCCCGACACGCGGCCGGCGCGGTGTCGGTCCTGGCGCTCGAGCGTGTGACGAAGATCTACGGCTCGAGCCAGCCGGTGCCGGCTCTCCGGGGGATCAGCTTCCGCATCGGGCCTGGTGAGCTTGTCGCGATCGTCGGACCGTCGGGATCAGGGGAAGTCGACGCTCCTGCACGTGATGGGCACCCTCGAGCGGCCGTCGTCCGGTCGCGTGCTCGTCACCGGCCTCGACGTCGCCACGCTGTCCGACCGCGAGCTCGCCGCCGTGCGCGCGCCACGCGGGTCGGCTTCGTCTTCCAGCAGTTCTTCCTCGCCGAGCACTCGACCGCACTCGAGAACGTCGCCGGACGGGCTCCTCTACGCCGGCGTTCCCGTCAGAGCAAAGGCGGCGGCGTGGCGCGGAGGCGCTGCAGCCGCGGTCGGTCTCGGCGACCGGCTCGCGGCGCGACCGACGCAGCTCTCCGGTGGCGAGCGCCAGCGGGTGGCGATCGCACGCGCGCTCGTCCGGCGGCCGGCGATCGTCCTCGCCGACGAGCCCACCGGCAACCTCGACAGCACCACACGGCGACGCGATCATGGAGCTGCTCGGCGAGGCTCAACGCCGCGGGCGCGACGATCGTCGTCATCACGCACGAGCACGAGATCGCCGCGCGCTTCCCGCGCCGTGTCGTGCTGCTCGACGGCCTCGTCGTCACCGACGCACGCGCCGACCTCACGCAGCCGTGAGCGCGGCTGTCGTCTCGCCGCAGCTACAGCCTGCGTCCGACTCTCGCGCGCATCTCGAGCGTCGGACTGCTCACCCGCCTGCTCCGCGCCGCGCTGTCCGCGCTCGGCATCGCCATCGGCGTCGCCGCGATCGTCGCCGTGCTCGGTCTATCCGCCTCCTCCGCAGGCCGGCGCTGCTGGCCGAGATCGAGCAAACTCGGCACGAACCTCCTCACCGTCACCAACGGGCAGACGCTCTTCGGCCAGACCGCGGAGCTGCCGCTCGCGGCACCCGGGATGATCGCGCCGCATCAGGCCGGTCACCGCAGGTGCAGGACACCGGCGCCGACGAGCGTCAACGTCTACCGGAGCCCGCTCATCCCCTCGATCAACACCAACGCCCTGACCGTGCAGGCCGCCAGCCTCGAGCTGCCCGCCACCGTCGGGCACATCGCTCGCCGCCAGGGCCGCTTCCTGAACGCCGCTACCGCTCGCGAGCCGGTCGCCGGTGCTCGGTGCCGCCGCCGCGCAGCGGCTGGGCATCGACCGCATCTACCCGGGCGAACGCGTCTGGCTCGGCGGGCAGTGGTTCTACCTCGTCGGGCATCCTCAGACCCGCCGTCCTCGCACCCGAGATCGACGCCTCCGTGCTCGTCGGCTTCCCAGCCGCCGAGCGCTACCTCGGCTTCGACGGCCACCCCTCCGACGATCTACCGTCCGCGCCGCCACCAACCAGACCGCCGCCGTCCACGTCCGTCCTCGCCGCCACCGCCAACCCGGAAGCACCCCAGACGAGGTCAACGTCAGCCCAGCCCTCGGCCGCGCTCAGTCGCCCAGCGCCGCGCGCGCAGAGGCGCCCTCAACAGCCTCTTCCTCGGCCTCGGCGCCGTCTCCCTGCTCGTCGGCGCCGTCGGCGTCGGCAACATCATGCTGATCGGCGTCCTCGAGCGCCGCTCCGAGATCGGACTGCGCCGCGCGCTCGGCGCACCGACGGGACACATCCGCACCCAGTTCCTGGCGGAAGCGATCCTCCCTCGCCCTCCTCGGCGGCGCAGCGCATACGCCACGCCAGCGCGCACCTCGACTATCATCTACGCCCCCGCACATCAAACACTGGACCGCCGTCGTCCCCGCCACCGCCTGGGCCGAGCGGCCTCGCCGCCGCCATCCTCGTCAGGCGCCATCGCCGGACTCCTCCCAGCTTGATCCGCGCCGCACCAACTCTCACCGGCCGAAGCGCCTGAACCGTGTAGCCGGCCGCACCTCAGGCGGCTCGAACGTGAGCAGAATCGAGTCGTAATGGCGTCCTGCGGTGGAGCTGGTGCGGGATGCGCGATCGGGCACCGACTCCGCTCAACGATCGAAAAGCCCTGCAAGAGAGGCGAGTTTTCGACTCTCATGCGGGATGATGCGCCGGTTCTGAAGAAAGCCGGCGGTCGAGAGCACGCCCAGTCGGGCAACAGAACCCCCCGGCGGATTTGCAGGATGTTTACAGCGAAGAGCGACGGGACTCGAGAACCCGGGGACCTCCGGCGTGACAGGCCGTGGCTTTGGCCTTTCCGAGTTCTGACCGGGAGATCGCCGGGGATTCCCGCCGTGGTGCTGGTAAAGGCTCTTCGACCCCGCCGTCACGGGCGTTCGCGGGTACATGCGGGAGCTTCCGGGGGCCTCCTGCGGGATCGGTGCGGGATGCGCCGTTTCTACTGCGGAAGGGCTGACAGCAGCCCCTCCACAAGCGAGGCGAACCGCAGAGCCGCCCGAGCAGTCACGTCTCATCGTTGTCGTCATCGACAACATCAGAAGAAAGCGGCCGCGGCCTCCTCCGAGGTTGGGGCCTCCTGACGGCGCCGGCCGAGGTGGAGCCGTGACCGGCGATTGCCAGGTCCGCGCAGTGTTTGTTGCCAAAAATGAAAACGTCCGGTTCCGATCTGCCATTCCCACCCCGTTCGCTCAGGCCGGGCGACGCTGGCTCGCGCGGATCCCTGACTCCGTGATCTAGGCCAACGATCGGCCCGGAGCGCGCGGCGGCTCCTCGAGGAACCCTCGGTAGGCCGTCCTCGGGCACCGGCTCCCACGCCGCGGCGCAGGCCACGAACTGGCGCACGGATCGGGCGAGCGCCGGGATCCCCGTCGAAAGTTCCCACATCCAGATGCCGATCGACTCGCGGTGGCTGGGGTTCGAGCCGAACATCGCCGAGAGCCACACTCGGCGCAAAACCAGCCTCGCCGCCGCCCTCCGGTTTCCATTACACCCGCAGACGGTTCCTGCCCCGGCCACGATGCGGAACGCCCCTGGAGCTGGATGCGCCTGCGCCGGCGACGCAGTTCCGGTGCGTCGTTGGCAGCGCTTGCAGTGGCGGTAAGCTCGCCCGGACGAGCGGTTCGGCTCACCTCGTACCGAACGGCGCCGCAGTCGCACCGCCGGTGAGCGGAAGCTTCACCGGCCGTAGCGGTCGATCAGCGCATGGGACAGCTGCCGCTGCCGGTGCGCGACTTCGACCACGGTTCGACTCGAGCGCCTCGCGAGCCGGCGTTAAAGTACGCTCGCGGGAGCGCTTGGACGCTCGACAACGAGCGCGCGCAACGCCTCCTGCGGGCAGTCGACCTCAGTCATCGCGCCGTCGACAGCTGACGCCGCATAGGCGTAGGGATGCCGGAACGCGTCCAACGCTCTGCCGGGCGCGACCTTCGAGATGGAATCCGACGCCGGTGGCGGCGTCCCTGAGCCGAGACCTCCACCCGGTCGCATTCCGGATGCCAGAGCAGCTCGATCTCGTCGCTCCCACTTAGCCGCCGGGCCAACTCTCTCGTTGTCGATTTACAATCCCATGCCCTACTGAAGACACCGGAGGCGGAGAGTCTATTCCGGCACTATGCGGAGACCGGAACCTCCTGCGCCCGAGCGCGGTGGGCAGCTCGGTCCGCGACTCGAGCCGGAGCTTCCGGAAGACGCTGGTCAGGTGACCCTCGACCGTCTGGTCGGTGATGAACGCAGCTGCTGCCCGATCTCCCGACTGGCAAGGCTCTGGCTGGCGAGCTCGGCGATGCGACGTTCGCTCGCCGCTCAGCGACTCGAGCCCGGCGAGGACCACCCGCCGCGGTCGCGCACCAGTCGCTCGGAGCTCCGTCTCGGCGCGGGCCGCGAGCGGTGCGGCTCCGGCCCGGTGGGCGATGCCGAGCGCCTCGCGGAGGAGCTCGCGCGCATCTTTTGCGCCTGTTGCGTCGTCGAAGCTATCGCGCGCGAGCTCGGCGAGCGCTCGAGCGCGGCGCTCGAGTCTCGCGCCGGCTGTCGTCAGTGCGTCGACCGCCTCGCGGAGCGGCAGCTCTCCATGCTCCCTCCGGCCACGAGAGACACCTGCCGCGCGCAGCTGCGACGCCACGGGCACGCGGGGTACCGAAGGCCCGCGCGTGAGCTCGAGCTCGTCACCGTCCGCAAGGCGCCGGGCGCTTTCACGACGTCCGAGCGCGAGCTCGAGCGAGCGCAGCGGATCGCCACGGCAAAAAGCTCGGGGAGACGACCTGGAGCCTGCACCAACACTTCACCCACCGCCAGAACGTCGTCGAGCTCCTTCTGTGACGCGCCCCTGCTCGAGCCGCAGCCGGGCGCGGGCGAACCGGAAGGAGCGTCGCGTTGAGCGCCGGGCGTTCTGCCTCGGAGTCGACCGAGGCAAGCGTTTCCTCGGCCGCGGCGCGAGCTCACCCTGATCGGTGAGGGCCTCGACACGAGCGGACCTGCCGTGGAAAACACGGTAGATCGGAGGGGCGGGAAGCTCGGCTGCGGCCAGCGCGGTTCGGCTTCTTGCCGACACTCCGGCGGCGCGCAAGTCGCCGCGCCGGAGCGCTAGCCAGCCCCGATGCGTGCCAGACCGGCGGCAAAGCCGGCCTCCAGTCACCCGTTGTCCGAGCTTCGGCGATGGACTCGTCGAGGAGCGGCTCCCGGCTGGGTCGTAAATCCGCTCGAGCCAGAGTGAGCGCCAGCGTTGTCCGCGAGAACCGGGTAGTAAACAGAGCAAACCGCGGGTCGGCCCCCTCAGAGTCGGCGGAGTCGGTTCGACCGGCGAGCAAGGCCCGGGCCGCGAGCCTGCACTGCCAGCCCGGCAGGCTCCCGTTCGCCGCGACAAACTGTGAACGCGGCCGCGGCAAGCTGGCTCCGGCGGCGCTCCCAGGATCGTCCACGTGCTCACGCGAGAGGCAGACGGCGCGAAGCGACTGAGGTGGCGGTCGCTGGATCGTTCATCGCCGGGACGATGGCCGCGGCCTGCCGGAGCCGGAGAGACAAGTTCGCCGTCCCCGGGGCCGAGCGACGACGCCGCACGGTCCGCGACCCGACCGCCTCGGCAGCGAAGCGCTGGGCTCGGCTGAGCGCATCCGCCAGGACGATGGCCGCATCGGTCGCAGCCGCCCCGCTTCGGCGCCGCGTCAACGGCCCTCGCCGGGCGCTCGGGTCCAGCCGCTCGAGGCCGGCATGGTCTCGCCTCGCCATGCCGAGCTCGAGCAGCAACGCCGGCTCATCGTCCGGCGATGCCGGCTCCGCCAGCGCGCGGCGCAGGAAGATCTGCTTCCGTCTCCGGGCGCCCTGACGGGACGCCGCCGACGCTGCGGCGACGAGGCGCTCGACCGTCCAGTCGTCGCCCTCAGGCTCGGTGGCTAGCAGGTGCTGGGCGATCGTGCGCGCGCTCGCGCCGGCCGCTCGGCGAGCAGGTGGGCGGGCACGCCGGTGCGCTTGCGCGCGCTCGGGAGCCGGAGAGCCCTTCGTAGACGCTGCTGCGCTTGAACGATCGGGTGGATGAACTCCAAAGCGGCAGACTCGATCTCGAGGATTTCCGCTTGGGCAAGTCGATCTGCAGGCGTCCGTCGCCTCCGCCGCCTGGAGCTCCGCTAGTGCGAGGCCGCGTGGACGAGACTCCCGTGCTCTAGAACGGCGAGCGCCCGCGCCAGTCGCGAATCGCGGAGTCGGACAGGCCCCTCGAGGCGGGCTGAATCGAGTGACCGATAGAGCGCGCGCCGATCTCGCTCGACCTCACGCGCAGCCTGCGCCGTCGGCATGATCCTTACCGCCAGGCGCAGTGCCACCACAAGCCTCGCCCACCAAGAACGGCGTGCCGCGCGTCGCGCGCAGGCAGGCGTCGACGAAAGGCCGGATCCGGAACGTCCCCGAGCGCCGATTCCAGTGGAGCCGGGCGACCGCGGCGCTCGATAGATGAGAACGGACGACGTCCGCAGAGGAAGCGCGCAGCCATGAGCGTCGCGGAGCAGCTCCTCCGCGTCGACGCCCGGGTCGCTCGGACGAGTCGCCGCCAGCAGCGTGGGATGCTCAGCTCCTCAAGCCGCGTGACCAGGAACGACAAGTAGCGCAGCGAGGGTGCGTCGGCCCACTGGGCATCGTCGACGACGACGCAGAAGCGGGCCTGAGCAACGGCCAGGTTGGCGCATAGCCACCAGAGCCCGCGGCGGGATCGCGGGCGAGGGATCAACCTCCGAACCCGCGCCGCGCATCCACGGCTGCGGACCCTCCGAGGCCGAGCAGGCCCGCTGCGACCCCGGCCGTACCCTCCAGCAGCTCTGCGCACTCCGCGTCCGATGCATCGACGAGCGCCGGCTGCAGAGCTGGCGGACAACGCCGAAGGGAACTCTGCGCTCCAGCTCGGTCGCCCGCGCGCGCGCAACACGCGCATCCCGCTCTCTGTGAGCCGCCGCGCGTCAATCGCGGCGAGCAACGACGTCTTCCGATCCTTCCGGCGGGCCTTCGATCACCACGAACGTCCCGCTCCCGGCGCGCGCCTCGCTCAACGCCGATCTCGATCCGCGCGAGCTCGCGCCGCTGCGCTCGAGCAGCAGGCCGGTGACCGCGGCCCCCGTCATCCGGGCACGAGCCTCACCCGGCGGCGCGAAAAAGACAGCACAGAAAAGCCGATTTCGGAACGACCCGGGAAAGTCGGGGTCTCCATTGCGGCTGATACAAACTACCGGCCGGCAGCGCCACCATCCGGATCGTCCATTTCGACCTCTCGAGGAGGCACAGCAATGAGCGATCTCCCCACCCGGCGCCTGGCTGCTCGGCGCGTTCGTCACGCCGCGGCGCTCGCAACGACGGCACCGACATCGGCCGCCCGCTGGCGCAGGCCATCACCGGAACGGTCGGCCCTGGCTTCACGATCGTGCTGACGAGGGCCCGCCACTCGGTCACGAAGCTGAAGGCCCACACGCCGTACCGGTTCGTCATCAGCGCCGGGATCGACCGCGTCCTCACGGGCGTGGCCTTCCAGGGCACGAAGAGCTACACCTCGCACGCCGAAGAAGGGCGCTTATCGCTTCTTCTGCGATCCGCACGCCGGGTTCATGCACGGCAGCTTCCGCGTCGCATGAGCTGCGGGGCCCAAACCCGTGCGGCAGCGACCCGAGGCATGGCAGCACCTGGGTGGGATCTCGTCGAGCGGCGTCGGTACCGGTGACGGGCGAGGCGTACGCCGCCGCCGCCACAGGGCCATATGCTCGCCGAGCACACAGGCTGCCGGAGGCCGATCGCTCATGGAGCACCGTCGCTCGACCCCGCCCGGCTCGGAGACCACCTCGACCGGCTCTACCGGGCCGCGTGGGCGCTCTGCGGCTCGCGCGAGGATGCCGAGGACCTCGTCCAGGAGACGTACGCGCGCGTGCTCGCCCGCCCGCGCCTGCTCCGCAACGAGGACGACCTCGGCTACCTCCTGCGCGCGCTGCGCAACACGTTCCTGAACCAGAAGCGGACCGAGAGCCGCCGGCTCCGTCCCGGCCCGCTGCCCGACGCAGCTCGACCTCGTCGCCGACCCGCAGGCGCGTGCAGCCGCAGGCCGCGCTCGAGGCCGGCGAGCTCTACGCGGCGATCGCGGCGCTCGCCGGACGACTTCCGCGACGTTCTCGTCGCCGTCGACATCACCGGCCTCTCCTACAAGGAGACGGCACGCGCGCCTGCGCATCCGCGAGGGCACGGTGATGAGCCGCCTCTACCGCGCCCGCCAGCAGGTCGTGCGCCGAATCGACGGACGAGCGCAGCGCGATGCTCAGCCGCCGGTGTCGACCGTTCCGACGAGCACCTTCTCGCCCGACGAGGCCTGGTCGCCGTCGGCCTGCTCGCGCGTGACGCGTCAGCGTCGTGAAGTCCTTCGGCGAGACGCCCGCCCAGAGCGTGACCGTCCGGCCCTCGTTGAACGTCCCGATCGGCACGAGCACGCCGGCGGCGTTCTCGCAGCCAGGCCTCGTAGAAGCGCCCGCCGTCGAGGCGGGGAAGCCCGGTGGCGTCGAGCTCGATCCGCCAGCCCGACGACGTCTTGGTGAGCGTCGCCTCGCCGCTGGCGCCGGGCATGCTGGGGGGATTTCGCGCCAGGGCGGCGTGCGAACTGCTGCTCCGGCGAGGGTGCTGGAACCGGAAACGATCAACCCGGAGGCGACTTAGCCCCGGCGATGGCAGCCGCCGCGAGCCTGGCGGAGCTCGCGCCGGGGCGCCCGCCGCCGAGCCGGCGCGGCGTCGGGCCTCGACGCGCGCGCGCAGGTTCACCGGCGGCTCTCACCTCCGGCACGCTGCGCTCTCGTGCGAGCGCGACCGCGCGCTGTTGCTCGGCAAGGCCGGAATTCGGCTGAGCTCCGGCGACCGCCGCGACCGGTTCCATCGAGGCGCGCGACGACGATCTGCGCGGCGGCGATCCGATCCGCCAGCGCCGCCAGCTCGGCGACCTCCTGGCCGCCTAGCTTCGTCTCGTGGACGCGGTCTCAGTGGCACGGCTCGCTCAGACGAGTGAGCTCCCTGCCGCGGAAGGCGAGAGGGCCGCCGTTCGCGAGTGGACCGGATCACGATCACATCGCCCGAAGGACCGTTTTGCCGGGGCTCTTCCGCCCCTCGCCAACTTTGGCACGACCGCTCGCGTCCACGCTCCCTCGCGATGGGAACAGCGCGCCGCCACGAACGGTCGCCGCGGAAGTCGACGGGTCAACGACTCAGAAAGGGACGATCATGAAGAAGCCACATTCAGACTCACGAGTGGCTGCAGGACCGCGCCCGGCCGTGGGAAGGCACGCGTCGGCGACGCGCGTCTCGCCTGGGTTCTCGCCTTCGTCGTTCTGGTCACCGGCGCGGCGCTCTGACCACGGCCTTGCCCGCCGCCGCGACACTGCAGTGGGGCCGCTAATCAAGCTGCACCAGAGCTGGCCTCGGCCGGGTCCTCGCCGACTCGCACGGCAGGACGCTCTACCTGTGGGCGCACGACAAGCACCACAAGGGCACCTGCCACGGCGCATGCGCCGTCTACCGGCCGTGCGCCTGACCACCAGGTGGGCAAGCCGAGGCGATCGGCGGAGCCACGCAAGGCTCTTCTGGGCACGACGCGGCAGCTGGGACGGCCGCATGCGGGTCATCAGCCCGCGGCCATCCGCTCTGCCGCTTCTCCGGCGACTCCAGGGCGGGCCAGACCTCCGGCGAAGGGCCGAGCGACTTCGACAAGCAGCGGTGGGACCCCGGTCTCGGCTGCCGGCGTCGCGAGTACGCGGAACCGCCCGATGGACTCCCGCTGCGCGCTGGCTCAGGCGCGAGGTGCTGTCGATCCGTGGGCTTCCGCGGCGAGCGACAAGATCGCGCTACGCCTAAAGGCCGGCGAAGACCGGCACCCTGCAGGTCGACGTCGGCGACGACGGCTCGGCCAACTTCAGCTTCGACGCAGAAAGTCGCGAAGATCGCCGGTCAGCTGCCCGGGCCGGCGACTGACTCGAGTGCGCATCGACGAGCGCAACGGCGTCTTCACCGGACAGGATCCGGACGAGGATCGCCGGCGATGACCGGAAACGACACGATCTGCTCGGAGAGCTCCGGAGCCGAGACCGCTGCTCGGCGGCGACGCTAACGACGTCGATCGACGGCAACAAGGGCAACGACATCGCCCAGCTGGGCTCGGGCGACGACATCTTCGTCTGGGATCCGGGCGACGGCAGCGACGTGGTCGAGGGCCAGGACGGCTCCGACACGATGCGCTTCAACGGCGCAGCCGCGGCCGAGCAGTTCACCCTCTCGGCCAACGGCAGCCGCCTGCGGCTGCTTCCGCGACGTCGGCAACGTGACGATGGACACCGCCGGCGTCGAGCGGGTCGACCTCAACGCCCTCGGCGGCGTCGACCTGGTCACGGTCAACGACCTGAGCGGAACCGACGTCGGCAGCGTCAGCGTCGACCTCGCCGGCAGCCTCGGCGGGACGACGGGTGACGCGGCGGTCGACCAGGTGGTCGTGAACGGCAGCAACGGCAACGACGCGGTCAAGATCGGTGGAGACGCGTCCGGTGTCACCGTCTCCGGCTTGCGGGCGCAGGTGGCGATCCGGCATCAGAGCCCACCGACCAGCTCGCGGTGAACGGCCTCGCCGGCGCCGACTCGATCGACGCGTCAGCGCTTGCGGCCGACGCGATCGCACTCACGCTGGACGGCGGAGCGGGCGACGACACGATCGCCGGCGGCCAGGGCGTCGAGACCTCGCTCGGCGGCGACGGCAGCGACGTCGATCGACGGCAACAAGGGCAACGACATCGCCCAGCTGGGCTCGGGCGACGACATCTTCGTCTGGGATCCGGGCGACGGCAGCGACGTGGTCGAGGGCCAGGACGGCTCCGACACGATGCGCTTCAACGGCGCAGCCGCGGCCGAGCAGTTCACCCTCTCGGCCAACGGCAGCCGCCTGCGGCTGTTCCGCGACGTCGGCAACGTGACGATGGATACCGCCGGCGTCGAGCGGGTCGACCTCAACGCCCTCGGCGGCGTCGACCTGGTCACGGTCAACGACCTGAGCGGAACCGACGTCGGCAGCGTCAACGTCGACCTCGCCGGCAGCCTCGGCGGGACGACGGGTGACGCGGCGGTCGACCGGGTGGTCGTGAACGGCACCGCGGGCGATGACGCGATCGACGTCAGCGAGGGACTCGGGCGAAGTGAAGGTGAGCGGCCTCGCCCCGACGGTGGCGATCTTCCATCACGAGGCGACCGACCGCCTCGAGATCAACACGCTAGCTGGCAACGACACCGTCGACTCGGTCGGTGCTGGCGGCCGGCGCGATCCAGCTCTTCGTGGACGGCGTGCGCTCGTCCCGTAGAGGCTTGCATCCAACCATCCTGGCGGGCCTCCTTCCGGGGCGCCCGCCCGCCTCAGTCCCACGGGAGGGTGCTACACGCGCGCCAGTCGCGCCACTGGTCGCCAGGGAGTGGCTAGGCCGGGGCGGTGGGTGGCCGCGAGCGCACCGCCTCGACCACAGCCATGCGGCGAAGCCGAGCGCGACGA